>ENA-OPAP01000967-OPAP01000967.1-human-gut-metagenome-genome-assembly--contig:-NODE-967-length-13225-cov-2.095216_pt1 | contig 13225 bp, 16 predicted proteins | sample MGYA00241059_ERZ501434 | MGnify/ENA primary metagenome ERZ501434 (study PRJEB25962, sample SAMEA1967055) | human gut metagenome | biome: human gut; feature: human-associated habitat; material: faeces...
ATTCCGGACTCGCTCATCAACAAGGAGTGGATATGTCCCAACTTCTTCGAGATAAGGGAAGCGATGGAACAGTTGGAAGATACTGACAAGGATTGCTTTTTTGAATGGTGCGCCCGTTACGGGTACGACATCTGTACGGATGCCCCTCACCTGTTAGTGGCGCATTATATCGAACTTTTCGGGAATACGTCTTATATCGACGATGAGCCTTGCCCGGACAGCGGAGATGACAGCTTGTTGTACTATCCGGGCATATCAAACAATTATTTCGATACGGGCATTCCCCGTTTCGAGGTGTTCGATGACAATTACGATTAAAAATATACGCTTATGAATATCAATTTTCTCGGACCTGTCCTACCGACAGACCGTTTCGCACAGATGGCCTTCGTGGAAATCCTGAATATCATTCTGACAGCCAACAATATTATGGACGTGAACATAATGCTCATTGGACGGAATACTAATCCAGCTTTCGGTTCTCTGTCGGGATATTTCCGGTGGTCGTTTGCCGATGAGAGGTTCACGCTGTGGCAACGCACGGACTACAACTCCGATATGTGCTTCTCACACCGCATACTGGATATGCCGTTCTGTATGCTTGCAGCAAAGGATAAAGAGAATGATGAGAGAGTATTCAACTAACCATCAAAGAATATGGAAACGACAATCAAGGTATCCAACAGAGAGATAGCGATACGAGCCTTCGATTATCTGAGGCACGATAGAAAGACCGACTCGGCACTGCGACTGGCTCACCACCTGCTGCACTATGACCGCATATCGCTCGGCATAGGCGAGGTGGATTGGGAGATAGATATGGCTATCCAAAAGTTCGGTGGCAATCCACGAACTGGATACCGATATTCGGCACATTTCAGTTTCAATGCAGAGACGGAGATGGAGAAAGAGATATACGAAGAGATATTCAACGGTAAAGAGTAACCGAAGGGCGGCCACAAGGTCGCTCTTCGCATTTATAGACATATGTACGGGAAATAGAATCCTGCCGTACACAGGTAATGACAAATGAACGAAGCAAAGAAAACACTCACAATGGAGTTCATCGAAAGCATAATGGATGAGAACTACACCCTCGTATGGGTGGACTATCGGGAAAGTTTTGATGAAAACCGAGACTTATTACAGAAATGCCTTGAAAAACAAGGCTGCGAAGATCTGTGGTCAAAGGTCGAGGAATGGTATGAGGATGCCGAGGAGCAGGCGACACAGGAGATTATCAAGGGGCTGAAGAGCCACTGCATCGACTTCCACGACTTTGAGAAGGACGAGGTTGAAGCCTTCTTCGAGGAACACGATGATGAGATAAGGGACGAGATACGCGAGCGTGACGACTCCACAACGGTAAACGACCTTATCAAGAATACCAACGACATACCTATACGGGTGGAAGTGCTATCCAACTACGACTGCATCAACTCTTGTTGGTTGGAGTCACAAGGTGGCTTCCGCTACAAGGAGAGTTACTTCGGGGATATGATAGATACTCTTCGCCTCAACCCTGCAAAGGTGAAGAAAGCATTGACGGAGAAAGGCTACACCGTATATGGCAGGTTCCCGAACAAGAAGTATCGTGACGGTAAGGAACAAGTATCCTACGAGGATTTTTGTCAAGAGTTGGAGAACTCCTGCTGTGGAGCCAATCTGCTTACCTACATAGGGCTTGTAAACCTCAGAGACCTCTACGATGCCGACTTCAAAATCAAAGAGGTCATCATTCCCAAAGGTAATACCTGCGGCCTGTTCAGCTCAATGTATGGCGGTGGCAGTCTGATAGAGATGGAACTCAAAAGCGATGTAAGAATCCGACTAGATAAGGCACGCAAGGACGGCTACGGCTTCCGTCTGCGACTTGACAATGAACGCTCCAAATATGATTACTCCATCAAGCATGTATATGGCGTATGCGATACCTTCTTTGGTAAGCAGGTAAGCATCGTTTCAGCAAACTAAATCAGTATTAACCATAAAAATATCAATGTATGAAGAAGATTGAAGTAAAGGTAAGATACCTCTTCGAGGGTACTTACACCGTAGCGGCAGATGACCGCAATGAGGCACGCACAATGGTAACAAGAGATTGCGGGCTGGTATTGGGTGGAAACATCCACACCACACTCGATGATGACGATGTGGATTGGGAGTTTGATGTTCACCCCGATATGCAGATTCTATCCTACACAGAGTTGGAGAAGAAGCAAAAGCCGAAACGTCTGAAGATGGATTTCTCCGACAGGATAGAGACACTCCGCAAGGATATTATAGATGCCATAAGGCAGTTGCTCTACTCGCACGGATTGACAGAAATAACCTTCCCCGAAGAGCAGGATGATCCTGTATGGGTGATATGGTTCAATTGGGACGGAGACCCATACGAGTGCAAAGTAATGGGTGTCAAGGTAACGGATAACAGTATGACTGTGATTGCCCACGACAAGATTTGCAATGATGAAGTGACTTGCTCCACACCCTTTGAACTTGGAGCAAAGAATATCGACTGGCTATATGAGATATATGATGCTGTATGGCAGCAGTTGGAAGAGAACAGAGATAATAACGCTTAAAGATTACGACTATGAGATTAGACCCTGTAAATGCAGTGTCGAGCTTCCACTACTATATGTGGAATGCTTGGGACGAGGAAGAGTGCAAGATTACCTTCGGAGGTGCTTATAAGCACTTCTGGGAGAAATGGAACTCCCTTGCAAGCAAATCAATACTAGGAGCGGCAGAACGATTCTATGCCGAACTCTCGGACAACAACCGTGAACTGCTTGTCAATCGTGCTGTGGCACTCTATGACGGCAAGGCTACAAGAGAAGAACCTCACGATGATGATGTATATGTCTGTGATGCTTGCGGTTCAAGAAAAATTGAGATTCAGGTTTGGGTAAATGCCAATACCAATGAGTATCTAAGTGATGTAGATGATGACGATACGGACTGCAAATGGTGCGCTGACTGTGAACAGAGTCAGAATTTCTGCACATTGAGCGATTACAAACAGAAGATGCAAGATTGGTGGAAAGACCTTGATTTTATCACATTGGAAAGTATAACCGGCTTGCACGAGACTAACTACTCATCGGAAGATTGTTCACAATCCTTTGTGGATGCCTGCAATGATTGGTGGAACGGTCAGGACTATGATACCCAACGAGAACTCTATTTCAAATCACAATCTTAATACTTACGACAATGACTGATAAAGAAATCATCGAAAGAATATGCGGCTCGTGTAACTGCGATGAAGCAACTGCAAAGGAGTATCTGAATGACGAGATACGCCACCTCAGAGAACTGCAAGAGGTAAACGACCTGCAAGAGAGTGACATTGAACTCTCTTGCAGTGGCCTCGGCATTGAGTCCGAGTGCATGGAGTATTTCACAATGGTATTAACTTACTAACATCTACTACTATGGCTTACTTTAAGAATATACATTCATTGGCGGAACTCAAGAAGGAATACCGCCGATTGGCATTGGAGAACCACCCCGACAAAGGCGGTAGCACCGAAGTGATGCAGCAGATCAATGTGGAGTTTGAACGGCTCCACGAGATTTGGAAGAACGATACTACTGTATCGGCAAATGCATCAGGTTATGAGAACGACTATGCAGGAGCATCGGCAAAAGAGTATACCGACTTCGTATATAACGAGTATCGTTGGAAAGGTCGCAACTATCAAGGACAGCACACTCCTGAGATTGTGGAGTTGGTGCGTAACTGGATGAAGGAGACCTATCCCAAGTATAAGTTCTCCGTATCAAGGCATCACTATAACTCTATCCATATCTACCTTGTCAAAGCCGACTTCGAGGCATTCAAGAAGGATAAAGGCGTTGTGTTCCACCACGATGTGAACCACTATAACATTGACAATGGCGACATCCTAACCGACAGAGCCAAAGAGGTGATGAAGAATGTCTGCGACTTTGTGATGTCGTACAACTTCGATGACAGCGATCCGATGACCGACTACTTCTGCACTAACTTCTATCTTACATTAGGAGTCGGCACCTACAAGAAGCCATATAAAGTAGAACTGCCGAGATTGGATTGCAAAGGCAAGAAGCCCGATGTGTTCAGGCACCCCGAAGGTGCTGCACACAAGGCAATACGCCAAGCATTGGGCGGTGCATACTTCAGTTTTCATAACAGCCAACGACTGCAAGGCAAAATGGTACTCGGAGAAGACTCCTACGGACATAGTGGCGACAAATACTTCTGGCCTCTCTCATACTCCAGTGCCAAGACCGCCCAGAAACGAATGGATAAATTTGAGAAAGCCGGTATCCGCTGCAAGCTCACGGGCTACAATGGCGGCTGCATCGAGTTCCTCGGCTACACTCCCGAAACGGAAGCACAACTTGAGAAAGAGAGGCAGGAGGTTATCATCGCTCATCGTGCTTGGCAGGCAAAGCAGGTGCAGACAGGATAGCATAAAAAATCATATAGAAGTTGCTAATGCTACTGCATTTGAGTTTCTTTTATAGAACGCTATAATAGTCAATATAGCGGTCACCAACAAAGAACCCATCATTATCAAATAAGTAGATGTGAAAAACCATCCAAATCCCTGACCAAAAGTTTGAGCAAGACCCATTATCACAGAGATAAGTGCACCCAAGCCAACACCTACCCATAAAAAGAATGCTAGCCATCCTGAAATACTTTTCTCTTCCTCCAGCGCCTCTGCTTTTGATGCTTCTTTCGATAGTTGGGCTTCATCTGCGGCATATTTATCACACACCTCCTCAAAAGAAGGTTTATCCTTTGTGAACGAACATACTGTACCACATTCTGGGTTAAACTATCTATTTTTGCAAGTTGAACATATTTTAATCTTCTCCGACATTTCCATAGTAATAGTTGTTTGAGTTAGTATTGTCTAATTAATTATCTATAATTTTCTTTGTTATATCACATATCAAGCGACGAGCAGCCCCCTCAATTGTGTTAGCCACATTGTCTAAGCTATCAGTAATCTGGAACATTGTATTAATAGCATCTGTATTAATAGAAACTCGAGAGTTATGTTCTTCTTTTGTATATTCCTTTAAATTATTGATATACTCTTCGCTAATAAAGGTATGAGCCATCCAATCTAGATCCAATTCGGAAACAACCTTCTTAAGGTGTGCCTCGTAATCACGAACATAGGAACAGAGCTGACTATACTCATCTTCATCACGTCGAGTTACACGGCTCAATTCGTTGTAGAGGTTATCTCTATGCTCAAATAATGAAGGAAGTAGTTCATTGCGAATATGTCGCGCGTAGAATACAGCAACAAAGCCCAATCTAAAATGAGCCTTTTGTTCTTCTTCACACTTGCTACCAATATAAGCATATATATCATTATAGATATTTACTACTTGTTCATGTAAAATATCAAGTTCAATGCGAAAACTCTCTATGGGTAATTTCTTCTTACTATATACCTTACCATCAACTAAAACCTCGCGAGCCTCTATTTGACCTAAATTAACCTGATTCAAAATACTCCAATCGTTAAGCAACGCTGAAAATTCAGCTATTTTGCGAGCATTTGATTCTGTTAGAGGAGACTCGGTCGGCATCTCCACTTCTTTATCAACATCAAATTGAATAATATTCTTTCCAAAGAATGGTCTTAGGCGGTCATCCATAAAATTTTCGCTGACTTCCTTCTGCATCCACTCTTTAAGTTGTTCATCTGAGATATATGTAAGCATCCGGTAAATACGTAAGCATCCGGTAAATACCGTATTGATTTGAACAGAGAATATTACTATTGGGTCCTACTAGTTCCAAGTTGTATAAAGTTGGCTCAAGTCGGACCTGGTTTGTACTACTTGGGAGTGATTTGGTTTTCCTTTGCCCAGGCTCTGGGAAGGAGTCCCGCGAGGTCCTTGCCGTCGCGCTGCCAGTAAGGCAGTTTGCTGAGCACATCCTCCATCCATGTTCTCGGGTCGACCCCTGCAGCCCTGCAGGTGCCTATGAGGGAGTATACGATGGCTGCCCGATATGCGGAGGCGTCGTTGCCGCAGAAGAGATAGTTCTTCCTGCCGAGAGCCAGCGGCCTGATGGCATTCTCGATGAGGTTGTTGTCGATGTTGATCCTGCCGTCGTTCACGTAGCGCGACAGACGGGGAAGAAGACTGTAGGCATAGGCAAGGGCCTCTCCGAGCCTGCTCTTGGGCAGGACCTTTGCATAAGTTTCCTCGATCCACTTCTCGAACATCAGGATTGTAGGATAGGATATCTTACGGCGTTGCTCCATGCGCTCTTCCGCGCTCAGGCCTTTGTCGTCCGCATCGCTCTCCACCTTGTACAGCTTTCTTATGAAGAGTATGCCCTCCATGGCAAGCCGTTCGTTCTCCTTCAGCGAGTCGACGAACTTTCTCCGGACATGCGCCCAGCAGCCGTGCACGGTTATCCCGGGCATCCTTTCAAACTGGTCATATGCCTCATAGCCGTCGCATTGTACGTTTCCCCGGTATCCGCCCAGGATTTCACGGGCGACGTGATGGCCACGGCTGCCCCTGTCATACCAGAACATGACATCCCCTGTGATTCCGTCCCTGACGCACCACTCGTAACCCTTTCTGGCCTTATGCTTCTCGTTGTCGATTACCGGTATCACGCTCTCGTCGACCTGGACGTATTCGCTTGAGAGTATCTGGCGCCGCAGGATGTCGTACAGAAGTTTGAGCTTCTCCACTGCCGCCTCATACCATCCTCCCATCGTGGAGTCGCTTATCGTTATCCCGCACTCCCTGTATTGCTGTATCTGGCGGTAGAACGGAAGGTGGTAGATGAACTTCCCCACTATGATGTCGGACAGGACGGATGCACCTGCCATACATCTGGCTACCGGTGCGGGAGGACGTTCCGGTGAGAGTATCTCCCTGTCTTCAGGATGCTTTGTCTCGATGTCCGACTTGAGGATGACCTTGTGGAAGACATCCTTGTGGATGTACACCTCCGCCGGCCTCTTCTCGAGACGGGAGGACTCGTCCGTACCTATCTCCACATATTCAGCCTTGAGGTTGCCGTCTCCGTCGAGAACCCCGTCCGGATAGATATGGAAGACCTTCTCCGGAAGACCGGTGGTGTCAAGAGGCCTGCGGGAAGGCCTGGCTTTTACAGTTATTGTCTTTGTGATTGTCTTTTCCGCTTCTTCGACCTCCCTGTCAAGCCGCGCACGTTCCTCGCCGGTGAGATGTTTCTCATCGAACAGTGACAGCTGGGCGGGATCGGAAGGAAGGACCTTCTCGCTCATCTGGCCGAAGACTTTCTTGCGGAGCCACAGAAGCCTGTTCTGGAGGTCCCGGATTATGCAGTCCTTTTCAGCGATGGCCGTACGGAGACTCTCCACCTCCGCAAGTGCTGCCGCCAGCTGTTCCTCGACTGTCATGACTGCTTGTCTCATCCTCTGTTTTCAATGCTTAAAGGTACGAAAAAAGTGCCATATACGCAAGTCTGGGGCACTTTTTCTTTCACTTTTTGAGAACTTATCTACGTAGTTTCTTCAGATTCTCAAGTCGCTGTCTGCGGCTGTCCGGCTGTTCGATTATGCCCTCTACTACCATGACCAGCTCGCTCCATTCTATACTCCCGCTGACGGCATCCTTCGCCAGACCGGAGGGCTTGCCGAAGGTCCCGGATTCAAGAAGCTTGCAGTACAGGACCAGACCGCCCGGCTCCCAATGCAGGAGCTTGATCCTGTTCCTGGCCTTGTTAATGAAGATATAGACATCTCCGTTGCACGGGTCACATCCCAGCTCGTTGGTCACAAGCCCGCACAGGGTATGGTAACTCTTGCGCATGTCGGTCGGCTTGTTGTAAAGCAGGTACCGCATGCTGTCATTCAGGCTAAACATGGCTCGACGACGCCTGGATTATTGCCTGTATCATCGCCGCGTTCAGGTTGCCCCGGATCCGCAATACCGCCCCTGTCTGCGTGCGCATCTCTATGCTCATCGGTATGGACTCTTGTCCCGACCTCCTGCCTTTGCCTGTTTTCCTGTCTGTCAGCACCGGTTCCGGAAAGCTGTCATTCCCTCGCACCAGCTGGAGGAACTCCCCTGATTCCCGCTCGCTGGCCTGAGCCTCGGCGTATCTGCGTTTGCTCTCATAGAACCGCCACTCGGCTATCCCGATTTCTTTCAGACGGCTCTTGTATGAGACTCCTTTCTCCTTGCAGTATTGAACTATCTCTGCGATTTCTTCTCGTGTAAGCATCTTTTTTTTGCGCGAAGATACCTCGCCTGGTATAAATTCGCTATACGCACTTCACCGGTCGCTTACAGATATATGAAATCTCACCATCAACATTTTTACGAATAAATGAGGTGTAGTTTGTCGAAACCCGTTCCAGAATTACATCGGGTATAAGGCTCCATGCGGGAATTGGATTCCTAGATACTGTTGCTGGACAATGTTGAGCCCTTGCATTATCTAATCTATCCTCCAAAGATGGATGTGATGACCAAACGTCCTCTACCTTGACCCTTGATTCTATTTCGAATGTTCGTATCGGCTTAATTAATTGTTCGTCATATTGGAGCACAGGCATATCCTTATTGGGGATAATGTTCGCCACAATACGTTTGCCAATAAAGTAATTAGCAACAATCTTCTTTTCATCAATGAGATTACTGAGCAGATGCTTATATAGACCATCCTTGTTTGAAAGAGAATCAATCTTGCACATAGCAGAAACAAAGTTATCAGAGCCTACACATTGACAAGCAATATTATCTGCATCGTACTCCATGTATCTAGAGAGTTTTAGATACCCCTTCTGCACAAATTTGTAAACATAAAAAGTTAATCTATTAATGATATTTGTTAGGCCTCTCGTAAGCACGCCAAAGAATCTGATGACCCCCGTGTCCGATAGGCACCATTTGTCAACAAATCTATCCCAGAAATCCTCAGCATATATAAGATCATGAAGCACAGTGTTGGTAACATATACAGTAGAGCCAACTTTCATACTGTTTTGGGAAAAATGACCAAACTCATGTGCAATTATAGACTTTACTTCTTCAACGCTAGTCCCATCAAATAAGCCAAGACCAATCTCAAGATTTTTCTTTATAGGGAAGAAAATACTCCAAAAGCTTGTATCATAAAAGACGCAAGCATTAACATCTGGTGATAAATAAACATGCTTAGGCATTTTGCAACCAGTTTTGCCGGCAACATCACGAATCATTGCAAACAAATCTGGACATTCAGTTTCAAACACCTCCACACGAGTCTCATTATGATTTTTCTTAAACGCAAAGAGTGGTTTGATAAGATATATACCCAGCATAATTGCCAAAAGGCATAAACCTATAACAGACATTATAATAAGTATAATGGCTCTTCCACTTCCTACTTCCGGCAGTACATCTATTATTAGATGATATGACCCCCAGAATGAGCCAATTACAATAATAACACCTAATGCAATTAGCAACAAATAATATAGCAAGAAACATCCTATTCTGAGGAGTTCATTTATGACTGCTGACTTAATATTCTGGCCCTGCATTTTACTGCTTAATAATAAGTTTAGAGTTAATATTATCTATGGTAATAGTACCAAATCTCTCTAATACACTCTGTCCGAGGAGAAGTGGAGCCTGCTGATTGTGTGCTACGGATGCATCAACATTCTTTAGCACAGCATCGCCAATCTTGATTTCGCGTAGGCGAATAATGGTACCTTCGTGAATCTCTCCTGTTGCAGTGCTAAAATACTCTTTACCTTTAATGTCTTCTGCTGTTAAATATCCATTCTTAAGCATAAACGAGGCTTCTACTGATGAAATCGATACGGAACTTGCACCTGTATCAAAGATAAACTTCAAAGGCAGATTGTTAATGGTGCATGCGACTTCATAAACACCACTATACATCTTCTTCATTTGAATTTCAGAGATGACAGAAATCTCATCTTTAGCTTCTTCCTCATTATTAATTACAACCGTAGGTTTGTTCTTATACTCCTCAATTAGTGCTATAAAATCAGGGCGATCCCTAATGGGATCCATATCGTCGTCATTCTCAATATGAGCAAATGAACGGTATCCTTTCTCCAGTGTTACTCTAAGAGCAGCGATAGCCTCGTCGGCCTTCCCCATTCTAGATAACAAACATGCACGATCGTAATATGGGCCATTGTTATCAGGATCTGATGCTACAATCTTATCCATCCACTCGATAGCTTCATTATTCCTGCCAAGGAAAAGTAGTGCGTATTGACGACAGCTTCCAGACTTTGCCACTGTGTCCTGCTTCAATATCTCTTCGAAATCCGCATTAGCCAGTTCGTCTTGTCCTTGCTTACGATAAAGTTCACCGCGCATTAGGAAAATATATGGGTACTCCTTATCTACATCGATACCGGCATTGTAGTTTTCCATAGCGGTTTTATCATCACCTTTAAGTTCATAGCACCAACCTCTCTTATAATAAGCATATGCATCGGTAGGTAAAATCTCAATCATTTTAGAGAAATCATCAATGGCCTCGTCATACCTACCACTTTCACGGTAGAAATCTGCTCTTTCTGCCAAAGCATAGTAGTCTCTACCATTACCCATTTCTATGCATTTTGTAATCTCTTCGATTGCCTTATTAGAATCTCCAAGTTCGTGGTAGCACTGACTTCTATAATAGAAAATCATAGGAGCTGTCCCATATTCCTTCTCAATCTTATTGTATTCTGCTATTGCGCTTGCAAAATCATAGCTCCACTCATAGATATTTATCTTGAGCATCTTCCATCTCATTCTCTCACTGTCCTTATTACACATCGCACTTACCTTTGCAAGGGCATAACTGAGATGTTTTTTGAAGATGTCTTCAATATATGAAGACTCTGGGTCATCATCTTTATCAAAATAACGAATAGCATCATCAATAGCCTGATCTGTTTTACCGAGTTTGTCATAGGCCTGCATTCTAAATCGGTAAATTTCGCTATAGCTATCGTCGTACTTTTCGCACTTATCAGCCATATTAATTGCACCCTGGTAGTCTTCTCGCTGTATCATGTTTCGCACAAGTCCAATCATTGCAACTTGGTCTGCCTCATTATGTTTAAGCATCAACTGATAATCAGCATCTGCATTAGCATAATCCTTCATGTTATAATATACCCCTGCTCGTTGGTATAGTATTCATGTATCGTTTCAAGATCATCACTTTTAGCAATCATCTTGTAGGCAGTCGAAAAGTCAGCAATGGCTTTGTCGTACATTTCCATATCGACATAAATATCAGCTCTCCACCAATAAGGAGCATACTTGGGAACATCTTCGTTTTTATCCCAATGCTTGATGGCATTATTGATATCCATTAAAGCCTGGCCAAATTTATTCTGATTTTGATACAGTCCAGCGCGGAAAATATATCCGTTTGATGATTTCGGGTTTTGGTTAATGTACTTCATCGCTTCCTTCTCATCCTTCTGTTCGAGAAGTTCGTAAGCTTTTCGTAAATTGTAATCAGATGGTTGGCTCTTTTGAGCGGAGCATAACTGTAGCCCTATTATAAGGAGCAATACGGTGGTGAGCAGGACTTTTTTCATTGTTTGAGTTAATTTACTTGGTTAATTACTACCTTAAAGTTCAGTCTATAAATTAACATTAGCAAAAAACTAAAATACTAATGTATGAAATCACTGTTACAGTATATAAAATTGTCATAAAAGGCACATTTTATAAGTGCAAAAAATCACGACTCTTTAATAGTGGTTTCTATTAAATTCAAGGCACAACAAAGTGTGCCTTGAATTGTAGTCGATTAAAAGTTGGGGTCTATTAGAGAAGAAAAATCAGCTGGTTTACTATCGGAATGCTTCTCTAATATTTCTAATGCATTTTTAATTTGTTCATTAAGGTAATTAATGTTCAACTCTCCATTATAGTACCTCAAATAATAAGTCATATTTTGTATCTCTTTCTTATACCTTGCCTTATAGTCGTTGCTTACAAATGGTATTTCTCGGTCAGGATCCGATTGTGCACGCTTAATAATATTTTGAAATTCACGGTAGGAACGTTCATAATTTCTAAGTAATTCTTGTACAAGCGACATGCTATCTTTGAACCTGGTAGAATACATCCTATCAAAATAACTGATTGCATCGTCTACATCTTTCTTATTAAACGGTTCATACAACCATCTATTAGCCAATTTGACCATACAAGTATCTACAAAGCCCGCATTTGATTGCAGTGTTGTTATCTCACGTTCCTTGCTTCTTATTACTTTAATAAGTGAGTCTCGTTGTTGATTTGCTGCAACTGTAAGTCTCAATGAATCGCGTTTACTATTAAGCCTCAAAGAGTCAATAACTTTCTTATTTACTCCAATGATACTATCTCTATGGAGTAGCATCCGATGAAGCGAGTCGGCTACAAGTTTGACACTATCGACATTTTCGATTCTGTCTTTATTGGATTTACCTTTAAAAAAGACTTTTGCCTTATCTTGTGCCGTAACATTGGCACTTAAGAACAAGGAAACTAAAATCAATATCAGTTCTTTCATTATAATTATTTTAGTTATTTGCGTAAGGAATCAATACATAACCTCTGTCTGTTCCATTATTATTGGAGCCATCTTTATGATATACAACATAAATTGTATACGTTTTAGATTTTGTCAGATTATTAAGAGTTACCGCACTATAATTGTACAATGAGGTTCCGCTCTGCGCGTTACCCTTTGTATCTTTATAGTTATCACCAGTTGTAGGCATCTTGTCCAATCCGACGATCACATAGTCAAAATTTGGTTCTCCGTTACTACGAATGTAAAAAGTAAAGGTGTCGTATCCCTTTATCGTAAATGACATAGTTGCATCGCTATTATGCCTATTATAGTTACTTGACGATTGATATGCTCGGTAAGAAGTACTTGGTGATGTCATGTTCGTCCATTGGTAATTTGTAGAGATATTTATTTCTTTACGAGTAAAAAACTCTTTAGCATTTCTTGCATAATCTGCAGCTCTCTGTTTTAGTGATTCTGTAGATTTTGCATTTGAACCATATTTTGAGCGGTTATTATCATACTCTTTTATCTTACTATTAGTTGTTGACATCAATGCGTTAAATGTCTCCTCAGTCATATTACGATAATTCGCCATCTCATTAACCTTTGCTTCTACTTGATAATAGTGCGAATTCCCAATATTTGATTTTACGGCTG
>ENA-OPAP01000973-OPAP01000973.1-human-gut-metagenome-genome-assembly--contig:-NODE-973-length-13179-cov-2.978817_pt1 | contig 13179 bp, 5 predicted proteins | sample MGYA00241059_ERZ501434 | MGnify/ENA primary metagenome ERZ501434 (study PRJEB25962, sample SAMEA1967055) | human gut metagenome | biome: human gut; feature: human-associated habitat; material: faeces...
GCACCGGCAGCACCGTGCCGTCCTTGCAGCCAAAAATCGCCTGCATACACAGCGCAGTAAAGGCAAACGCCAGCCCCAGCAGCAGGGAATCCCGGCTGAAAGAAGCCGCCAGATGCAGCGTCATGGGCAGCAGGGCCGCCGCAGCGAATACCCGCCTGCCAAACGGCGCGGCTTTAACGGCCAGCGCCGCTAACAAAGCGAACACAATTAAATTTGCTGTGCGCCCCAGCATCAGCGCCGGAACAAAGCCAAGGTGAAAAACATATGCCAGGAACACCGCTGCCGCGCTGAACAGGTACAGCGTGGGATTGCGGTCGGTCTGCAGTTCTTCCAGCGCAGTGTGGCTGTCAAAGCTGTCAGGGGTGGTGGTGAACAGATTTTCGCTCAGTTCCTGCCAGCTGAACACGGTGGTCTTTTCGTTTTGCAGCAGGGGATCAAAGTCGTGCTCGCGGCGGTAGGTCATATCCAGCGGCACATTGCCCATCCGCCATTCATCCGGCGAGAGCATGTTGGCCCATTTGCAGGCTAAAGTAAAGGACTGGTTGATGTGGTATTTTTCGTCCGGTGCGGCATAGGGCGGCAGCACAAAGCTGTACAGCATGCCAAAGCAGAGCACCAGCACAAACACCAGCCGGTGCAGCGGCATGCGGCCCCGCATGGCAAAATAAATGCCAAGGAACACCACAACGCTGGCCAGCAGCCCGACCAGCAAAAAGAACCGGGTCAAAAATCCGCCAATCTGTTTGTAAGTCACCAGCAGCGCCAGCGTGCCGTCCACGGCTTCGCCGTTTACGGTAAAGATATCGTTCCACAGCACAGCGCCGTTGCTGCAGCCCACGGTCAACCGGCCGGAACCGGTATACTCCGGTTTCAGGGTCACGCGGTAGCGGCGGGCCTGCGCTGCCGGTCACGGGGGTATCCAGCCCCATGCCGGTGTACTGCCCGGCCACAATGTTCGCCATATCGCCGGTGGAGCGGGCCAGCACCTCGCCGGTGTCGGCATCGGCAAGTTCCAGGTGCAGCTCACCGGTGGGTTGGCCGTTGCTGGTGCCAAACACAAAGGCCATGGCCAGCAGGTCATTGTCGGTATCAAAGGTCTGGGCAGCGCCGTTGGCTTCGTCCAGCTCGGCGCTGTACTGGCTGTAATCATCGCTGATGCGCTCCGACAGGCTCTTGTCATTGTTGGGGCGCACCGCGGCCAACCAAACCAGCACCACGGCCAGCAGGCAGGCAGCAACGGCGCACAAGGCGGTGCCCAGCGGGCTTTTCAGAAAATCCTTTATTTTGCTCATACGGGCTCCTCCCGGTTTTGGTGGTTCAGCGTTCAGGGGGTGTCCAAAACAAACACCGGAATATTTAACGTTTCAGCCGCACCCATCAAATCTTTGCGCCAAAGGCTTTTTTAACGGCGGCAGGCAGGCGGCCGTCCCGCAGCAGGATCTCTTCCACCGTGCCGCGCACAGCGCCCTCGCCGCCTTTTTGGCGGCAGATGAAATCCGCCCGCCCCAGCACAGGGCCGGCAGCATCGGCCGGGCAGGCCACAAAGCCGCACAGAGCCATGGCGGTCAAATCGTTCAGGTCATCGCCGCAATAGGCAACATCCTGCTTGGTCAGGCTGTGCTCAGCCATAAAACTGCTCAAAAAGGCGGCTTTGTCGTGTACGTTCTGGAACAGATAGTCAATGTGCAGGTCCTGGGCACGGCGGCGCACGGCTTCACATTCGCGCCCGGTGCAGATCATAACCTGCATCCCTGCCGCGCGGGCCAGCACGATCCCGGCCCCATCCTTGATGGCAAACTTTTTCAGCTCGTTGCCGGTGGAATCATAGTACACGCCGCCGTCTGTCATGGTGCCGTCTACATCCAGAACCAAAAGTCGAATCATGGGCAAACCTCGTTATTTTGCGTATTCGCTGGGGGTGATAAAGGTCACATCCAGCCCGCAGGCTTTAATGGCACCTGCCATGGCGGTGTTGAACGCAGCTCCGCGCCCGGTGTGAGCGTGCAGCAGGCTGTCGGCATAGGCGGGGGTACCGGGCTTGTAGCCATCGGCCCCGGCCAGCAGCACGGCCTTGGCACCGCACAGCCGCAGCAGCCGCAGCAGCATCAGTACACTGTTGCTGCCAAGGGATGCATTCTGCACATCCGGGGCCGCCAGCCGGTCATAATTGACCGCCAGCGCCCCCTGCGGCAGCGGCCGCAGGTTGGAGGTGAGCACAACAGGGCAGGGCAGGGCAGCAAGGTCCAGCTTTTCAAACCGCTTGCTGTTGGTAAAAAATGCATAATCCGGCTGGCAGAATTCCGGGCAGAAATTGGCCGAAACAATGCAGTCCGCCTTGGCGGCGGCCACAGCGCTGCGCCCAGCTTCCTCCGCCAGGCTGGCACCGGGGGCCAGCACCAGCACGGTCTTGCCGCCAAACGCGGTGCGCAGGGTATCCAGCGCGGCGGTGTCGTCAATGGCGCGGTTCTGGTATTCGCGGTACAGGCGGTCGGCATAGTCTTTATCGTATGCGGTGGCCTTGCTGCGGTCAAAACCGGCCAGAATATGGTTGATGTCCCGGTTGGTCAAATCGCCTTTGTCCAGATAATGCTCGGCGTAATCGCGGTGCAGGTTGTACCGTGCGCTCAGGAAGTAAGCCGGGGTGTAACCCCAGGCTGTCTCGCCTTTCAGCGGGGCGATATGGTCCTGGATGGCGTCCATCATCTCGTCAATGTCATAATGGCAGCCAAGGGTCTCGTTCATATAGTCGGCAATCAGCTCAATGGGCAGGTTGCCGGGAATGCGCCCCATGCCCATCAGGCTGCCGTCCACAGTGGTATCGCGGCCCAGGTGCTTGTCCAGAAATTCCTGCGCCAGGCAGAAAGAGAGCGCCATGTTCTCATGCAGGTGCAGCCCCACGCGGATATCCGGGGCCAGGTTGTGGTCCACCAGGCTGACGATGCGCTCTAAGTCACGCCGCCGCATGCTGCCGAAGGTATCCACAATGGAGAACTGGTACGGGTGAATCTCGTTTACCTGGTCTAAAATCCACAGCAAGTCTTTGTCGGCATAGCCCATAATGTTGATGGGGTTGATGGACAGCTTGTACCCGCGGGCCTTGACTTCGCGGGCAAAATCCATGCCTTCGCGGATATCGTAATCGTGGGCGGTAATGCGCAGCATCTCAATGCCGTGCCCCTCATAAGGGGACAGCTTGGCAATATCATAATTGGAGCGCATGGCCATGCCGCTGTACATAGTGCTGCCGGTGTGGGCAGGCAGCAGTCTGTTCAGCTCTTCAATGGTGTTGCAGACGGTCACATCGGGATTGTAGCCATCCACATTGCGCAGAAAGCCCACTTCCACAATGTCAGTCCCGGCACGGGTCAGCGAGGCGATAATATCTTTGGCTGCAGCAAAGCCCCAGTTCCAGCTGTTCACATAGCCGCCGTCACGCAGGGTGCAGTCCAACAGTTTAATATCGGGCATTTATTCTTTTCCTTTCAGGATTTCGCTCACAAGGGCAAGGTCCTTGGGGGTGTCAACGCTCACAGTCTTGTACGGGCTGACGATGGCATGTACCTTGTGGCCGTTTTCCACAAAGCGCATCATATCGTTCTCTTCGGCTTTTTCCAGAATGGACTTCGGGGTTTCGTGGTAGAACGCCAGCGCCCGGCGGGAGTACAGCTGAATGCCGGTCACCTTCTCGTATTCAAAATCCAGCGTGCCTTTGGGGTAGGGGATGGGGCTGCGGGAGATCATCAAAATTTCCCGTGCGGCGTTGGTCACGACCTTCTGGTTGGAAAAATCGATCACATCCGCGGGGTGCTCCATCCGGTTGGTCAGCACGGCGACATAATACGGGTCCTCCGGCAGGGTATCCGGCAGAATCAAATCAAACGCCTTTACGTTGATCAGCGGCTCATCACCCATGATCTGCAGATACAGGTCGGCTTCTACCTTGGTGGAAACCTCCCAGATGCGCCCGGTGGGGGTGTCATGGTCGGGGCTGGTCATGCAGTATTCCATGCCGTAGGTGCGGCAGGCTTCGGCAATGCGCTCATCGTCGGTGGCGATAAACACATCATCGAGCTTTTTGCACTTTTTGGCTTCCTGGTACACCCACCAGATCATGGGCTTGCCCAAAATATCCGCCAGCGGCTTGCCCGGCATCCGCGTGCTGGCATAACGGGCGGGAATAACGCCGATAAGTTTCATAGTAAGCAACCTCCTAAAAGAAGCATTGGCTCCCCTTTGAGGGGAGCTGTCTGCAACGCAGACTGAGGGGTGGTTCCTTGCCACAAACCTAACGGCCGTGGGGTGGTTCCCCGCCACAAACCTAACCCGTAGGGTGGTTCCCCACGCAGAACCTAAAAATCAACCGAACAACGGCCATGTACACCCAAAAAAATTTATTCCCCAATAACCCACCATAGGGGGAGGGCCAAATCCGGCCCTCCCCCTGTGTATGATGGATTATCCCTCTATACCCTATTGGTGAATTGTAACATTGTTTTGCCTTGCGGCGGGCGCATCAGGCGCGGTTCTTCTTTTTCAAGCTCAGCAGCACGCCAACACCGGCCACAACCAGCAGCACACCAATGCCGCTGAACAGCAGGGTGCCGAAACCACCGGTGGTGGGCAGGTCGAAGCCCTTGCGGTTGATGATGGTAATTGGTGCATACGTATAATCGTCCTGGCCATTCTTGAAAGTAGTGGTCTTTACGTCACGCTTAATCAATTTGCCATCGCTAGAAAATTTATCGTTAACTGTCCAACTAGTTTTATAATCCACAGTCAAATTGGCATCAACAGGGCCGGAAAGCAAGTTATAGCCCTTATTTGTCATGGTTTCTACCAATTTGTACTCGCCATCGGGCAAACCATTGACAGTTGCGCAACCAGCATTTACACCCTCACCCGCGGTCGTAAGTGTGGTTACCTTAAACCACTTCGGCGCATTCTCAGCTTCTGTTGCATTCAACCCCAGTGCCTTGGCCTCTGTCGCAGTCAGGAACTTGCATTCCTTTATACCAAAGATAACAGTATCGGTCGTACCCTCTTTCAGTTTGTCAGTCTTTGCATCGTACTTCTTATAAAGGTCAAACGTTACACCATTCAGCAGTTTTTCAGTATTTCCATCCTGACCCTTTTTCAGGATACCAGTTTTGAAGGTATAAACAACAGCCTTATCATGGATTTCGTAGGGAGTATCATCCTCGCCATCCTTAATATCCGTCTTACGGGAGTAATCAAGGTGAGCTTCGTTCACATTGCCAACAGTGGTAGTGTCTGCGTCCTTCTGCAAAGTTGCAGTGTAAGAAATCGTGATGGTCTTACCGGCAGCTGCATTCAGTTTATCCTGGCTCGTTCCTGCTTTAAAATCAATCGTAATTTCAGAATTATTGCCATTAGAGGTATTTGTCAACGTGTAATCAGTATTCGCAGCAAAGGTTACATCTTGACCTTCTGTATCTTTACTGCTAATGGTAACACTGTCAAGGTTATGCATAAGCTGATCTTTGTTCATTGTATCAACAACTTTAAAGGTTTTCAGCTTTGCTACATTTTCAGGAACATAGATGGTCAGAGTATATTCAACGGTATCACCAACAGCATAGTCGGTATCATTGCCTGCGTCACTACCCTTGGTAATATCACGCTGTTTCACATCTTTCTCCAAATCCGGCTTATGGTTATAAACCGTCATGGTATTGTCATTGTTAATTACAAAATCGCTGTTCGGGGTGGCTCCATCCGGCGTTACAAGCTTACCTTGATCATTAATTTCAAACTCATATGCCACATTGTTGTTGATAATATAGCCGCTTTCTTTGCCTTCTGTATAGCCAATTTCCACAAAACGGTATTTACCCTTGAGCAAATTCTCAACTGTAATTTCGCCATCCTTGTTTGTTGTAAACTCGCATGTGTTATTTACAGTATAATCATCGTATTTATCCGTGCTCGCCGAGTTCTTATTGTAGCGCTGCAACTTAAAGATAACATTCGGCAAATTTTCGATTTCATTTTCTTTACCGTCTGTCTTACCTTTCTTTACCAGCGTAATGTCACCTTTCGCGGAGCTGTTCTTCGGGTAAACAACAACATCATAGAGCCATTCCTTAAGCTGGTTTCCCGTTGCTTGCTCACCAACCTGAACTCTCGTCATAGGAATAGAAACAAGGAACGGATCCACGGGCTTTACAACGGAATCCGGCGTTGTTGTTTCGATAACCAGGTACATACCAACGTCCAGGTCTGCAAACTGAACAAAACCTTTATCATTCGTTTTTCTTTCCGTATTGCCTTCTGCATCTTTAACAGCTTTGTCAGCGATACCTTCGTTCAAATTTGCTACAGTTTTATTGTCAGGAGACTTAAAAAAGCTATCCGCTGTAACAGCAGCATCATCACTAGCAGCTTCATAATATGCTACCAGCTCATCTGCCGTTTTAACCTGATAAATAGTAAAACCTGCATCTTTAAGCGGCGTAGCCCCATTCGGCACAGTCTGCTGCTCACCAGTTCCAGCTACAGAACCTGTCAATTCTGTGCTATGGAGATACTTATAAATGGTAATCGAGCCTTTTTTTGTTTTATCAATCGTACTTACGCTGGTTTTGATTTCAGGTGTTTGGGCATTGCCTTCGCCCTCGGCTGCCATTGCTGGCATAGCACACAGGCTGAGGGCCAGGGCGGCGCTCAACAGGCCTGTGAGAAAACGTTTTGCTTTTTTCATTTCAGTACCTCTTCTCTTAAAAAAATCATCATCGGATGGGCGGCGGGGCCGCCCGGCTTAAGGGTTCTGCATCAGCACGGCGTGCAGTGCGGGGCGCTGCAGCGGGGAAACGCTGCCGCGCCGCCCGCACTGTGCCGTGAAGAAAAAAGGAGGAAAAACTGGGCCGCTTGCCCACTTGGCTTAAGGCTGCGCCCTGCCGTAAACGGGCGCGCACTAGCGGGCTGTACCCTGGGGGTTGCTGGGTTTCCGGGGGATGGTTAATGTCGCCGGCCCCCTTTCCTGTTGTAGCGGAATGTGAATATCAACAGCCCTGCCACCGCCAGCGGCATGCCGATCAGCAGCCACAGGCTTGGCGCGTCTGCACCCGTGTGGGGCAGCTCAGGCGTTTTACGGTTCAGAACGGTAAGGGTCATGGTGTAGGTGTTATTGGCGCCCGGCTTAAACTTGTCTTTGTCCTCAATTGCCAGTCCATCAATATAACACTTGCCCTCTTGGGTAAATTTGATCTCAATTGGCTTTGCCAACAGGTTGTACCCCGGATGTGCCTTGGTTTCCGTCAGGCGGTATGTACCGGGTTCCAGATTTGTGAACATATTGGTGATTTTGCCGTCCGCCCCGGTTATACCGGTCAAATAATTTTTGTTTTCGTTGCTACTGAATTTATAGGTAGTATCTACCTGCGGTTCTCCTCCGGTTGTTTCGGCTTTCAGCTTTTCCAGCTTGAACTCAACACCATCTAGTAGGTTTTTCTCGTTATTGGCGTCCTGCTTGATGATATCCAGTACAAACTTCGGGTTCTGCAGCGTGTTGGTCAGCTCAATCTTGCCGCTGCCGCCGGTGATGGTTCCATCGGGGGTTACTGTGGCTGTATTGCCTGTTGGGCTGCCCTCGCTGTTTGTTTCGCCGTTTGTTTCGCTGTTCGTTTCGCTGTTTTGTGTTGCTTCAGCCGTTACAACATACGTGTTGCCTTTAATCGGAATGGTTTTGCCTGGTGCTACCTGTTCAAATTGGTCATTCTCCACCGTACCTTCCACAATGCGGTACACATAATCGGTTTGTTTGCCGTCAGCATCGATCTGGTACTGATCCAAACCGCTAAAGGGATACAGCCAGCCGTTATCTTTGGGGTAAACCGTAACATATTTGCTGCCCGAGGTCGGGTAGTCAACAACATCCCACGGGGCATTCTCAGCACTGTCTGCCAGGCGGCGCTGGAGCTGGATGTAGATTTTTTCCGGCCGGTTCGCAGTGCTAAGATTGTTCGTACCTTCCCAGAGCTTATTGAACTCAATGTTGATCAGTTTGCGCCTGGTGTTGGTAAAGGTTGCGGTAACTTTCAGATTGTTCGGATCTTCGCTCTCCACAATCTTGCCTTCCACCATGGTGTTGTTGATCACATGGGCGGATTGACCTTGCGGAACGGTTACGCTTTGCAGTTTGGCACCATCAACGGTGCTACCATCGGCGCTCTTGACTTCCCCGACTTCCTCGATGGTATAGCGGGTGCCAACGGGGATGCCGGTGATGGTTCCGGTGTGGTCGCCATTTTCGCCCATTTTGATTTCAACATACTTTTCGATGGGCTCTGTTGTTTCCAGACCCTCACCGCCAACATCATTAAAGGTAACTTTGAAGGTGTAGGTTCCGGTCAAGGTTTCGCCCTCTGCGGCCTTCTTTTGGATTTTCAGCCCGCCGGTTTTGACGGTGTTGACGTATTTTACCTTTAGCTTTGTCAGCGTGGAGCTTGTTTCGTCCGGGTCCTTATAGGAGCGGAAGACGATGGTGTCGGCGGAGGGTTTGTTTTCGTTATACTTGTTGCCCTCCTGCTCTTTATCTGCTCCCTTCTTTTCCGTTCGGCCATCATTGGGGCTGCTTCCCGTCTGCCCGTCTAACGAAGGTATTGTACTAGGAAGAGTTACGCTGTTACCTTCTTTCATCGACTCAACCACATGCCCGTTCTCGCACACCGTCCATGTGGTGTCGTACAGGTTTTGGTTCAGTTCCTCTTTGAGCGAAATGTAGCTGCCGCGGCGGAACTGGTCGCTGAAGGTAACGGTTTCTCCAGCTTCCAGAACAAAGCGTCCGTCCTTGTCCACCAACTGGGTGTCTGTGTCATTGCTGGAGGTGTACTGTGCGTTTTCGGCGTTTTCCAAATGACCGCTTTCGGCGGAGCCGTAATCCGGGATTTCCTTCTGATCGGTTGTAAAGCCGGTCATCTTACTTGGCACCGCTTTGGGAATGAAGGTAAAGTTCCTGAAATAGATGTTGCGGTTATAGTTATCGCCCACGCGGATGGTTTTGACGTTGTTGTTAAAACCGCCCTGCTCTTTCATCTTGTGCAGGTCCAGCTTTACGGTGACCCATGCGCCTGTCTTCACTTCGACCGAGCCATACGTTGCGCCGTTAATGCCTGTTGTGCCAAGGCTGCCTTTTTGGACGTTGTTTTCATCCAGCAGTTCCAGATACAGGTTGTTGAGGGAAAGGTCACCTCCATGATCCTTTGGATCAACGTAAACCTGGAACGTAAGGAAGCGCATGTCTTTGATATTGATGGGGTTTTCCAGCGTCAGGATGCCACGACGTTTCTCACGCGCTGCACTTTGCGTATCCGTAAAGCGTGCGTACCAGTGAAGGACCTGTTCGTTTTCATTCCCGGAATCTGGCCAGGGGTTTGTTTCCCGCCTGAAAATGTAGTCATATTCGTTTCCTGGGGTTGCGGCGGCAATGTTGCTCTCATTCAAATTCACCTTTTGGGACTGAGTTCCGCTTTCATTCGGGCCAACGGCATCTGTTTTTCCATAATGGGTTGCCTGGTTCTGGATGGTGAAGTTGAAGATTTTCTGGTTTTTAAAGCAGTTTTTGAAGTCATCATCAGTAACGTTGGTCAGATCGACTTCTTTTTGAACCTGCAGCTCGTTATTATCCGGGAAGTTGAACGCCACCGCCATGTTGGACTCCCACATACCGCGTTCCATATAGTACATGGTAAGGGTGTGCTTTTTGCCTTTGTCGAGTTCAAGAGTCTTGCCTTGCGCGTAGAAATTAATGTCATGGCTATTATATTTCACGGTCTTGACAGCGTGATTGCCATTTTTTTCATCTTGATCATTTCCTGACGTTCCGCCTGTTTTGACCTTACTGACATAGGCTGTTACACTATTACTCTTTTTATCGTCTGTCTCGCCAAATTCCAGCAGGCCGGAAACCTCACCATGGGCGCCGCCAACGTCAAGCGCCAGCTGGCCATCAATGAATACCCAAACGTCATCGTCGCCGGAGAAGAAGAACTTGATGTTGGTTCTTTTCTTTTCTCCATCTACAGAATTGTTTGTTTCAACTTTGCCGTCATCCGTCAGGGTAAAATCCATCTGCAGCTTGGTGCCAAAGCCGTAATTGTAGGTAGAAGCCACATGAGGGGTTGCTGTTTCATTGAACGGGAAGTAGCCATACTGGCCTTGCGAGTTCGATGACGAATCCACATTCAATGAACGGTCTCTCTTATCGGTACTTTCTTGGAGAAAATATTTTGAATCCGAATTTTGTTCCGAATTTTGTTTTAGATACAAGGTTGTATCCTTGCTGTCAAAGTACCAATAATCAACGCCCTGATCCTCATTAAAAATCTGTTCCTTGGTAAAGGGGAACGCAACGTTGTCGTACACATCACCAAGCTTTGCATTTTTACTATTCTCTCCTGAGAGGAAGTCTTTGCTAAAGTGCGGTTCTACTATTTTTGTACCTTTCAGCAGCGGTTCACCTGTTGCTTTACCGGTGGATGTTGTATCCGCAACCAAACCCTGATAGGCATAGTATGTATGATTATTGTCATTGTTTTGAGGATCTTCATTATACTGAGAGTTATTGATTGCCATGAAACGCTTAAATTTGTCGTACCCAAACAATTTTAATGTACCTGCAATCTGGCTAAATTCAGCGGTGCCCGCAGGCTGGAAATGTCCGGTATAAAGCGGGTATTCGGCCTTTGCAGCCTGATAATAATCGCTCAGCGCCTGATCAAATTCACGGAAGGGTACCCAGTTGCGGTGACTTGCATCAGTATAGCTACCGTAGCCATCACGGTTCTTGCCATTCAACTCGTAATCTGTATAATAGTCATACAGCGTACTGGTAACATACTTTGTGTTTGGTTCTTCCGTAAAAACATCGGGTTTAATATCTACTACTTTAGTGTCAGTATTTTTATTTTTATTTTTCCACGTTTCGGCATCACGCGGGGTGGTGTCTTTTGGAGCCCAGTAGCCGCCACGCACTCCCTTGCTATATACTGCATCGTCATTCGTATCCGCATAGAAGCACTGTTCCGTTTGCTTATAGTCTGTAGGGATGGTTTCCCAACCTGTACTGTTGCCGCAGTTTGCAAGGTCCTTATCGTCACTCAACAGATACGAAGAGAATACGATTTCGGTATAGCCATCCGGCACATCTGCTGCATAGTAATCTGTGCCCTCAATCCGGCTCATTATGCCGTTTTCGCCAGTTCCGCCTTGTTTCCTTATGCGGTAGTAAACCGTACTTTGATTGGCTTTGGTGGGGATTGAATAGTCGCCGCCAGCATCACCCTCTCCTGTTGTTGGCAGCTTTGAGAAAGTAGCATCGTAATAGATAAGGACAGAATTTTCTATACCCCATCTTTCGTTGTTTGCGCCAGTATAGATAAAGCAGTTACTTGTATCACTGTATGTAAAGGATTTTTCATCATCACCACTAACATTTTCACCATAGAAGTTATAGATTTTGCTGGATTTTTGGGAAGCGCCCTCATCCCATGTAAACTGAACATAAGAGCAAAGAACGTTAGGAATGTTAACTTTTGCTGTGGAACCAGAAGCAATACCAGAACCCGACTCAGCACTATTTAAGGGTATTGGGTCACAGGCCGGCTCAAGCTTTCCTGTTGTTTTATTCAGTTCATAAAACAAGGCTTGGACGTTCGTTAGTGTTTCACTGGTTTTATTTTCAAAGGCCATCGGTTTGTTAGCGAAATGCTTATGGCCAACCGTATATTTTTTCCACAACTTTGGATTCCAGCCATCTCCGTTCTCTCCGTCATAGTAGTCGCCGCCGATATAATCCGGACTATCTGGATTGAACGATATATCCCTTAGCTGATCATTATCATCTACTTTAACAATGGTTACTGTGTATGTATGTGTTTCTCCTTTATATCCGCGAAATTCAAGTCCACCCAACACTCCATATTGATAGTGGGCTTGATAATTCAGGACCACAGAATAAATTTTTCTTTCGTCATCCGTTTCGCTAACTTCCTTCATAGGAAGTTCATATTTTGGATCATTTTTACTTTTTCCAATAATGGCACGTATTGTCACCCCTGTATAACCGATCCACCTCTTAGGCACTGCAAAATAGAGCGTGTAAGTATCCGGCACTCCCCCCTCACTAACTGCCTGCACGTTATCCCCGCTTTTTGCGGCGTACATCTTCTGCGGCTGTTCGGTCGGTTCCGGGGTGGCGGTGGGGGTCACGGTCGGCACAGGGGTGGCCGTTGCGGTGGCTGTCGGTTCCGGGGTCGGGGTGGGTTCTGCCGTGGGCTCCAGCGTTTCGGTCGGGGCGGGCTGCTCCGGCTCGGCGCTTTGTTCCGGTTCCGGGGTTGCGGCATCCGGCACCGGGGTGGCGGCGTTCTGCTCCGGCGGAACGGTATCCTCCCCGGAGGCCGTTCCCTGCTTATCCTCCAGCAGCTCTACTTCGTCAGGTGCGTCGGGCAGAAGATCCACCTCGGCGTATACAGGCAGGGCCATTGCCATAACCAGGCAAGCGGTGACAAGCAGCGCTGTCAGCCGGCGCGCCCAACCTGTTGTGTTTTTTCCTGTTCTATTCAATCTGCTCACCCGTCTTTCGCGCTGGCTTGATGGAAGCACATTGTTCCACAGGGGATCCCTGTGAAACAGTAAAAGAAGCCAGCTTCTTTTACTTGCGCAACCGTTGCCATGTTGTTTTCAAAAAAAAACTGCATCGAGTCTTCTCATTGCGCATTTACTTTTTATTTTCTTAATATAGCACCTTTACACCAGAAAGACAATACAATCCACGCAAATTCCTGTTTTTCAGCACTTTTACTGATTGCGTTTTCTCCAATTATACAATGTGTTCAAAGCCTTTGTATAATTTATTGCTGATTTTCTTTTTGGCAGCGGTCCCTTTTATATACTTTGACCGCGCGTTTATGATCCTCTGCGCACACAGAGCGCAACTTTGCGGCAAAATTCGCCTTTTTTGTTGCATTTTCCTGTTTTTGCGCAATTATTTGTTTCGCATGCGCCTGTTTGCGGCGGGGCCTGGCGGCTGGGCGGGCGCCTTGTGGGAGGGATGGCAGGTTTGCGGCGCACGGTTCCCGTTTTTTTGCGGCGCGATGGGTACACCGCGCCCCTGCAAACGGTTTGCGGTGTTTGCGGCGGCGGGTGTGTGTGTGGTGGATT
>ENA-OPAP01000989-OPAP01000989.1-human-gut-metagenome-genome-assembly--contig:-NODE-989-length-13024-cov-2.562649_pt1 | contig 13024 bp, 9 predicted proteins | sample MGYA00241059_ERZ501434 | MGnify/ENA primary metagenome ERZ501434 (study PRJEB25962, sample SAMEA1967055) | human gut metagenome | biome: human gut; feature: human-associated habitat; material: faeces...
TAAGGCACAGAATAAGTAAATTTGATATGGATATAAAAAGACGGACGTTTCGCTTTGAAACGCCCGTTTTTTTGTCAGCTCATGTTGTTATTTGTTTTTGCGTGATTTTCTGCCTGCAACTACAAGTCCGCTTCCTGTGATAAGGATAGTAAAGAGGATACCGCCAAGGTCATTGCCTGTGTTAGGGTTTGTGCTTCCTGCATTGTTCTTTACAGGGTTCTTGCTGTCAGTGTTTGAGTTGCTGTTTGTGCTTGTGCCACTGTTATTTGAACTTGTGTCTTTGCTGTCTGAGTTTGTATCGCTGCTGTCAGAGCTTGTATCATTTGCCTTTGGCGTCATAGTAAGGTCAGTGATGACCCACAAGGTGCCGTCAGAGCCGTCGCTCGTATCATTTTCATAGCGTTTGTAATTTACAAATTCGCCGTTTATCTTCAGCTTAGTGTCTGGCCCGAATATGTAAGAGGTATTTTCACTTTCAACAAAACCAACAGCCGTCACATACACACCATAATAGTAAGTCTTTCCGGCTTCAAAAGCGGTGATCTTGTTTTTATAAATGTCGCCGCCCCACTCCGGCTCTGTGGAAACTATGCCGGTATTCTCGTCTAAGCTCCACCACTCGCAACGGAATGCATACTGATCGTTTTCAGGCACCGTTCCGGTAAAGACAGGTTTATCGCCGTCCTTAAAGGTCAAGGTTGCGTTATTGATTTCAATCACGGAGATTTCCTTGGTTGCTTCCGTGCAAATTGTTTCAACATTCATAATAAACAAGCCATCCACGGTTTTAACTGCATTGGCGGTTGCCGATATCGGGTTCCCGTTTATCGTAACGGAGCAATTATCCGCAAAGGTATATCCGTTTTTCTCTCTCAGCTCGATGGAGTACATATAGGTTTTACCCTCTTCAAACTGAGTAATCTTTTTCATGGAAGGAGTATATTTACTTTCATCGGAATACCAGAACGCAACCGGCTCTCCGTTCTCCATTTCCTCCCAGCATTCATAGGCAATCTCATATTCTTCTAATGAAGGATCCACCAATACCTCTGCCGTTGCCTGCGGAGCGTCACCCGAACAATAAGCGAATTTTACATTCTCAATGCAGACATTATTTATAGTTGCTTCGTCCTGAGAACCTCCATCAATAGCTTGCACAATCAGGTCATAGGTTGTTTGATACACTTGATATTCATGAACAACAATATTCCTATTCACACTTCCGGAAGCTGCGTTTTCGAGAGCATCCAAATCGCCGATGAGTATGCTATCGCCGGTAATAATATTACCACTCTCAAAATGATCAAACATAAGTGTGCTATTACGGTTTTCAGTGGTAATATTTCCTCGTGAAGAAAATTGTGCAATGATTTCATCATCAATTCTTTTGATTTCTGCCTGCACCGCATCACTGTTAACATTGCCTTCAACGAAATCCCCTGATTTGGTCACTTCTGTTGTTTCTATCACATTTCCATCTGCATCTTTAATGGTGACCTGCGCAGTTGTTTCAACCTTTGTGTGATAGAAATGACTATAGGGTTTAGTGGTATTGTCTCCGATCACATCTGTTACACCGGCATATGCTGTAATCGGTACAATGGATAGTGCCAAGTACAAGGTCAGCAGAACAGTCAACAGTTTTTTTGGTTTTGTTTTTTTCATATTCATCTTCTCCTTTCAACGGCTAACGCCGCATAAAATGTTTTTTGGCTGTATCCGTTTGGTATTATTACCGTCCGTTACCGCCATATTGGCAGGTTGGCTGTGATGAGCACAACCCCGTATACCTGTCAAAGATTTCACCATTATTTTAGCATATTTTACGCACAATTTTACCATAATTCCAAAAAAGTCAATTGACTATTTTGGAATTATTCTGTAATATACTCTTATAACATTGTTAAAAACAAACTCGTTTGGAGTGATATCTATGAAATTTTCAGAAAAATTAAACGATTATATCGAGCAGTTGTCATGTACGGGAAAAGATATTTGTAATTTATCCGGCATTTCTGCGGCATCTTTCAGCCGATACAGAAACGGCGAACGAGTACCCGAGCTTGGAACAAAGCATTTTGAGGATTTATGCTGTGCGCTGGCACGGATTTCCGCACAAAAAGGAAAGTTACAAATCACCGCTGACGCTGTGAAAAAAGCGTTTGTAAGCTGCGATGATTTTGTATCCACAGACAAGGAGTTACTGCGGAAAAATTTCAACACACTTCTCTCTGCACTCAATGTCAATCTGACGCAGTTGTGTCAGTACACAAATTATGATGCGTCTGCCGTTTTTCGCATTCGTAACGGCTCAAGAAAGCCCGGAGATGCCGAGCGGTTTGCATCTGCGGTTGCTTCCTTTGTTACAAGAACAATGCAGACGCAGTCCGAAATCGGTGCCGTTGCAGAATTGATTGGCTGTGATATTGATGAAATTTATGATTTGTCGGTTCGATACGCAAAAATAAAAAGCTGGCTTTTGAAACAGCCCGTGCAAAAAGCCGAAGACAACAGCGTTTCAAAATTTTTAAGCAAGCTGGATGACTTCGATTTGAACGAATATATCAAGGTTATCAAGTTTGATGAGCTAAAAGTTCCGTCCGTACCGTTTCAGATTCCGTCCTCCAAGACATATTTCGGTATTAAAGAAATGATGGAGAGCGAGCTTGATTTTTTGAAATCAACCGTGCTTTCAAAATCATCAGCCCCTGTGATAATGTACAGCGATATGCCGATGAAGGAAATGGCAAAGGATCCGGAGTTCCCAAAAAAATGGATGTTCGGTATGGCGATGATGCTAAAAAAAGGACTGCATCTTCATCAAATACATAATCTTGACCGTTCTTTTGATGAGATGATGCTTGGTCTTGAAAGCTGGATACCGATGTATATGACAGGGCAGATTTCTCCCTACTATTTCAAGAATGCTCCGAATGATGTCTTTCTGCATTTTTTGAAGGTGTCGGGAATTGCCGCACTTTCGGGCGAAGCTGTTGCCGGATATCATTCCGACGGCAAATACTATCTGACAAAGGTAAAGCGTGAGGTGGAATATTACCGAAAAAGAGCCGAGGAAATGCTGAAAAATGCCTATCCCTTGATGGAAATTTACCGCAGTGAACGAAAAAATGAGTTGAATGCCTTTCTTCTTGCCGATACAAAAACAGCAGGCAAACGCCGCAGTATTCTGTCCTCTTTGCCGTTGTATACAATAAGCAGTAAGCTTCTTGACCGTATTCTTACACGGAACAATATTAATGCAGAGCTAAAAGAAAAGATAAAAGAGTACGCAAAAACACAAAGACAGCGAATGAAAATAATTCTTGAAAATGAAAGAATTGAAGATGAGATACCTGATTTTGTACAGGAAAATTTTACGAAAAGTCCTCCCATGCTGGAACTTTCAGGTATATTTTGTGAAGAGGATATTCCGTATAACGAAGAGGAATATACTGCCCATTTGAAAGAATCAATGGCTTTTGCAGAGCAGAACCCGAATTACACATTAAAGTGCAGTACGGCGCACGCATTTCATAATCTGAAAATTATAATTCACGAGGGACAATGGGTGATGGTGTCCAAAGGAAAAACGCCTGCAATCCATTTTGTCATTCGTCATCCCAAGCTTCGCAGTGCGATAGAATGCTTTATTCCGCCGATAACGGAAGACGAGTAAGTCGGTAAATCAAATATAACAAACATATAAATACCGCAACAAAACAAGCGACAGTTTAATTTCTGTCGCTTGTAATTATATTTTATTCTGTTTTATACTATATACATCATTTACCGAGTTCAAGAACTACAAATTCTGCGGACATGGGCGGAATTGTGAGTATACCGTTCTCAAGCTTTGAACCGAAAACAGGCTTGCCGTCAGCATATCCGGGCGGCATTTTTGCCTCGACTTCATAATCATAGAGATTGAATGTGCAGAAAATAGCGGAATCTTTGTCGTGGCGGATGTATGAAATTCTTCTTTCCTCCGAAAGAGCATTTATAAAATCACCGTCCCACAATGCCGAACAGCTTTTTCTGACATCGGCAAGCTTTTTGTGCCATTCAATGAGTTCCTTATTTTCTTTGCCCCACGGATAACAGCAACGGTTGAACGGATCACGATATCCCTCCATTCCTGCCTCGTCACCGTAATAAATACACGGAAATCCCGGGAGAGTAAACTGCATTGCACTTGCAACCTTGAGCAGCTTTACACCGAGTTTTTTATGCTCGTCATCAAGCTTAGTGTCAGCCTGCCATTCTCTGTCCTTGCCGTCAAGCGGTTCGCCTGCCATAACTGTGATTGCTCTTTCGGTATCGTGAGTCGAAAGTGAATTCATCAGCACTCTGAGAACAGGACGGGGATAATTTTCGATTACGCTCATAATCTGATCCATTGTGTATTTGCCGTGCTGACCTTTGCAGAAGTTGAGAATTGCATCCCTGAACACATAGTTCATAACGGAGTCAAACTGTTCGCCGAGCAAGAACTTTCTTCTTGCACCGTAGCTTTCCTTGTTGCTTGCGTCCTCCCACACTTCACCTACAAGAAAGGCGTTCGGATTTTCGTCCTTAACGGCTTTGCGTAGATTTTCAATGAACACATCGGGAAGTTCATCTGCAACATCAAGTCGCCAACCCGAGTTACCGCATTTCATCCATTTTCTGACAATGCCGTCTTTGCCGTTAATATATTCGTTGAATGACGGAGTTTCCTCAATAACCTCGGGCAGAGTATCAAAGCCCCACCAGCTTTGGTAATTGTTCGGCCATTCGTTGAATTTGTACCAACTGAAATACGGTGAGTTTTTGTCATTATACGCACCGCCCTTGCCGTATTTGCCGTAACGGTTGAAGTAAACGCTGTCACTTCCCGTATGAGAGAACACACCGTCATTTATGATGTGTATTCCCCTCTTTTTAGCCTCTGCGCAAAGGTGCCTAAAATCTTCCTCCGTTCCGAGAATCGGATCAACCTTTGAGTAGTCGCCCGTATCATAGCGGTGGTTTGAGTATGCCTCGCTGATAGGATTAAGGTAAATACAGCTTACGCCGAGGCTTTCAAGGTAATCAAGCTTCATCGTAATTCCCTTGAGGTCGCCCATAAAGAAATCATTGTTCTTAATCATTCCGTTTTCATCGGGTTTCCATTCGGGGAGAGCATACCAATCCTTGTTGCGTTTGAAGTCGGTACGCTTTATATTCTTTTCTTCACCGCTGAAATAAAAACGGTCGGGAAAAATCTGATACATAATTCCGCCGACAAGCCAGCCGGGAGTTTTAAAGCCTTTTTTGTAGCAGGTAATCTGCCAGCTTCTACCCATATAGTCTTCAATGGTGCTGACCTTATACGGATCGGACGGAATAACATATCTTGTTTTATCAATGGTAGTAAGCTTAAAGTTATACCAATAAAGTCCGATTTTTTTCGGGGTAAAATCGCACTCCCAAATTTCGGTATCCTCGTCAAATTTACCGCACCAGATAAGCTCGGTAAATTCCCAGTTGCAGTCATAATCATATTTTACACACAAGTGTGCTTTTTGTGTATGCTCCGCCTTAGGCAAAAGAATTCTGAAATGAATCTCGGTACCCTCTTCAACCGCACCAAACGGTGAACGATAGTAAATTTTTCGTGAATCAAACGGTACGGGCATATAATCACTTCCCATAATAATATATTCCGAAATGTCAATTTTGTTTTGGCGGTTATGCCCTGTTAATCGGAAATTAAGACAAATCCGCCAAAATGACGCAAAGATTATTTTATCATAAGAGAATAAATATTTCAACCGATATTAAGTTGTAAACAGCATAAAATCGCCAAATTTGCCTACGAATGAAAAAATATTTAAACAATATTCTCTTTGCTCTTTTATTATTTCCGATTTTATATTATAATGTAAAATGATTATGTATGCAAAGAAGTCAAACAAGGACGAAAAAGCTATAAAAGGGAGATGCATTTCCTATGGAGAAAAAGAGAGTAAGCGTTCAGATTGAGGGAAGAAGTTATTCACTTATCACAACAGATGATGAAAAGTATGTTCAAAAGGTAGCAAACGAGGTGCTTTCTCACATAAGAAAAGCCGCCCAAAGCACAAAGCAGCTTGATACCCGTGATTGTGCGGTTCTTGCGGCGCTTAACTTCTGTGATGACCGCAACAAGGCTCTTAAAAAGAACAAAGATTATGTTGAAAAAGCCGACAAAATTATTCAGCAGACAAATGATTTAAACAGGCTTTGCAAGGAATACAGAGAGAAGCTTACGGAGGCCATGAACGATAACACTCGACTAATAAATAATAATAAAGAGCTTGAAAAAAGACTCGCTGTTCTCGGACACGAGGTTTCACAGCTTAAAGAAAAGCTCGAAAGTGTTGAGAAAGGCAAAGAAAAAGCCGAATCTGAAAAATCAGAGCCTGAAAAAAATTCAGTTCCAAAGGAAAAAAAGACTTCAGATGCAAAAAATAACATGACAGAGCAGTCAGATGATATACCCGTGAATGTTCTGTCAAACGAGGCTAAAAAAACAGAACAGGAATTGCGTAATGAAAAACTTCTCGGTTATGTTCCAATGACGCAGTTCTCTCTGTTTGATGAAGATAAGAAATGAAAAAGATAGAAATACTTGCTCCGGCGGGAAGCTTTGACAGTGTAATTGCCGCCGTAAGGAGCGGAGCAGACGCAGTGTATCTTGGCGAAAAGGCATTTTCCGCCCGTTCATCTGCCAAAAATTTTGATGATGAAGAACTAAAGAAAGCAACGGCATACTGTCACATTCACGGTGTAAAGGTGTATGTCACAATCAATACGATTGTGTTCGATGACGAGCTTGAAAAGCTGAAAAAAGCCATAATTTCAGCCGCAGAAGCTGATGTTGATGCGCTCATTGTTCAGAATATGGGTGTAGCAAGGCTTGCACACAGGCTTGTTCCCGACCTTGCACTTCATGCGTCAACCCAGATGAGCATTCACACCGCATCCGGTGCAAAGGCACTTTATGAAATGGGTTTCAAGCGTGTTGTTCTTGCCCGTGAAATGAGCAAAATAGAGATTGAAAAATGCTGTGAAATTCCGGTTGAACTCGAAGTTTTTGTTCACGGTGCATTGTGTATGTGCGTTTCGGGACAATGCTACCTCAGCGCAATGATTGGCGCAAGGAGCGGAAACCGTGGTTCCTGTGCCCAGCCGTGCCGACTGCCGTTTTCCGTAAACAATCAAAAGGGCGGTCACGCTTTAAGTCTTAAAGACAATAGTATTGTAAATTACCTTGGAGAACTTCAAAATATGGGGGTTGCCTCGGCTAAAATTGAGGGCAGAATGAAACGCCCCGAGTATGTTTCAGCCGCAGTAAGAGCGTGTGTTGAACAGCGTGATTTCGGCTTTATCAGCGACAAAACTCAGAAGATGCTCAGAGGGGTTTTTTCACGAACAGGCTTTACAGACGCTTATTACATCGGCAAAACGGGAAGTCATATGTTCGGCACAAGAACAAAATCGGATGTTGTTTCTGCCGATGAAAAGCTGTTTTCGGCAATCCGTTCTTCCTACAAGGACGAAATCGGAAATGTTGAAATAACCTTTGATTTTACGGCAAAACTCGGCGAAAATCCCGTTTTAGTCGTTTCTGACGGAGTTCACACCGTAAAAAAGATTGCGGATACCGTAACCGAAAAAGCAATCAACAGACCGATTGATGCGGAAAAGTGCAGAAAACAGCTTGAAAAAACAGGCTCAACGGCATATAATCCCACCAATGTGAACATAAATATTGATGATGACATTTCTATTCCGCTTTCAATTATCAATTCCTTGCGCAGAGATGTTCTTGACGAACTCGATACGGCGAGAAGTGTTGTTCACAACTACAAAATCAACCGTGATTACGAAATAACTTTTCCAAAATTCACACCGCCTGTGGAAAAATCCACTCGTGCAAGAGTGCCTCAGACAAAGCTTTCCGATGCTTTTAAAAAATGCGAGCTTGTTTTTGTTCCGCTTTTTGCCGACAAAAGGGAGCTTGTAAGGCTCAAAAACGAGGGCTTTAGCATCGGTGTTGAAATTCCGAGAGGAATGTTCGGACGGGAAGATACGATTGCAAAAAAGCTTTCCGAGATGAAAGAAATCGGCATATCCGATGTGTTGTGCAACAATCTCGGAGCATTATACATTGCCAAAAATCTCGGTTTCACACTTCATTCGGGTTTCGGAATGAATTTTGTAAATACTCTCGACCTTTTGTGGGCGGAGGAATACGGAATCAAGGACGCAGAACTCAGTTTTGAACTCGATTTTAAGCGAATTAACGCACTCGGAGGCAACATCCCGAGGGGAATTATCAGCTACGGCTACCTTCCTCTTATGCTTTGCAGGAGTTGTCCTGTCAAGGGTGCAGGTATAGACTGCAAAACTTGCAAAAATCATTCAAAAATGAAAGACCGACTCGGTAAACAATTTTTACTGAAATGCGACGGAAACTGTACCGAGGTTCTGAATTGTGACTTGCTTTTCGTTCCTGATAAACAAAATTTAACACTTTTAACATCTTTCAACATTTTAAGATTTAGTGTTGAAAACTATGTGGAAACCGTGGAAAGTCTTAACGAATCAAGCCTTTATCCGATGTTGAAAGATAAATTAACATATGGACTGTACCGCCGAGGTGTTAATTAGATTGTTGAAAATGTTAAAATAATCATTATTGTTTTGTGGAAAAAGTGATTTTTCCGTTTAACAGAGATTTGTAATTACATTTTTGCAATAAATAATTTTTTTAGAGAAAAATAAAAACAGTAATGAATAATTCTTGCAAATTTTTGCAGGAAATGAAGGATGGTAAACTATGACTGTTAAAATAAAAAAGGTAAAAGACAATGCAAAAATCCCGAAAAGAGCCACAAACGGTTCTGCCGGTATGGATTTATATGCTTGCATTGACGAAAAAATCACAATCAATCCGGGTCAGCTTGTGCTTGTTCCGACAGGTATAGCAATTGAACTTCCTGACAACAGCGTTGCCGCATTTCTCTATGCAAGAAGCGGTCTGGGAATCAAGCACGGCATCTGCCTTTCAAACGGTGTGGGTGTTGTTGACAGCGACTACCGTGGAGAAATCTGCGCAGGTCTTTGCAATGTTTCGGACAAGCCTTATGAGATTGAGCCGTTTGAAAGAATCTGTCAGATGGTCATCGCTCCTGTTGTTCCGTGTGATGTTGAAGAAGTTACGGAGCTTGGCAACACAGAGCGTGGCGAGGGCGGTTTTGGCTCAACGGGTAAAAAATAAAAGAATTTCGACAATTTATCATTGCCCTTATTTGTGAAAAGATATATGATAAAAGTATACTGCCTGAGTAAAATACATTTGGGTATTACAGCGTAAAAGGAGGCTGTGGGATGTTTTCGTTTTCAAAGGATATAGGAATTGACCTTGGAACTGCAAACACTCTTGTTTGTCTTAAAGGAAAGGGAATAATTTTGCGTGAACCGAGCGTTGTCGCTGTTGATATGCGTACCGACGAGGTTCTTGCAGTCGGCTCACAGGCAAAAGAAATGATTGGCAGAACTCCCGGTTCCATAGTTGCGGTTCGTCCGCTCAAGGACGGTGTTATTGCCGATTTTAAAATAACCGCAAAAATGCTTCAGCACTTTATCAAAAAGGCGGTGAAACCCGGAATTTTCAGCAAGCCGAGAGTTATAATCTGTATGCCTTCGGGTGTTACCGAGGTTGAGAGAAAGGCTGTTGAGGACGCCGCATATCAGGCTGGTGCAAAGCCTCCCGTTGTTCTTATCGAAGAACCAATGGCTGCCGCAATCGGCGCAGGTATGCCCGTTGACGAACCGTGCGGAAGTATGGTTGTTGACATCGGCGGAGGCACAAGCGAGGTTGCCGTAATTTCTCTCGGTGACATTGTTACAGCCTGTTCTGTAAGAGTTGCCGGAGATAAGTTTGACGAGGCGATTTCAACCTATGTCAAAAGAAAATATAATCTTCTCATCGGTGAAAGAACTGCCGAAGACATCAAAATGAAAATCGGCTCCGCATATCCGGGTGAGGAAGAAAAAAACCTTGTTGTCAAGGGCAGAAACCTTGTTGACGGACTTCCCAAGGATATTACAATTTCCTCAGCCGAGGTCAGAGAGGCTCTTGCCGATCCGCTTGCAACAATTGTTGAGGCAATCAGAACCACTCTTGAAAAAACTCCGCCTGAGCTTTCTGCCGACATAATCGACCACGGTATTATGCTCACGGGCGGCGGTGCGTTACTCAAGGGACTTGATATGCTTGTTATGCAACAGACGGGTATGCCTGTTCACATTGCCGAAAGACCGCTTGACTGTGTTGTTGACGGTGCGGGAAAAAGACTCGGCAAACCGCTCGGTGTTCAGTACAAGCACGACAGATAATAAAAATCGACAAAGTAAGGTCGGGCAGATTGAAAAAACACCGCCCGACCGTATTTGTAATGTAAATATGAGATATGAGAAAATTTTTACATAATAAAAACTCAAAAATTTTGATAATTACACTCGTCATACTAACTGTGATGAGTGTTTTCTCTCATAACAGCAGTAACATTTTTTCGGGTGCGGTAAACACGGTTACAAAAGGACTTTCAACGCTGACCGCAGGTGCGGCGTCTTCCGACAAGTCAAAGGAAGAACTTGAAAAAGAAAACGAACAGCTTAAAAAGGAAAATGCCGAACTTCGTGAACAGCTTGTTGACTACCTTGACACCAAGGAAGAAAATGCAAAGCTGTGGAAATATTATGAGCTTAAAAAGGAAAATCCGTCATACGACATTCTTCCGGCAGGTGTGCTGAGAAGGGATGCGAACGATGATTTCTACTCGTTCACTCTTGACAAGGGTTCAACAGACAATGTGGAAAAAAATGATCCCGTAATCACGGAAAACGGTCTTATCGGCTGGGTGAGTGATGTTGAACTCACAACCTGTCGGGTAAGAACAATTCTTTCGCCCGACACCAAAGCGTCTGCAATTGACAAAAAGACTTCCGACAACGGAATCATAAGCGGAAACGCTGAATATTGTGACGATAATCTCACCTGTCTGACAAAGATTGCAGAGAACAACAAAATCAAAGTAGGCGACATTGTTGTAACCTCGGGAACAGGCGGAGTTTATCCGAAAAATCTCATAATCGGCAAGGTTAAAGAACTGAAGTTTAATTCTTATGACACAACCCGTTATGCTGTTGTTGAGCCGTATGAGGACATCCGCACCGTGACCTCTGCTGCAATTATTACCGATTTTGACGGCAAGGGCGAGGTTAAAAAATGATGAGAGCTTCAAGAACTTTTTTTCGATTTTTCGGTTATTCCCTGCTGTTAATAATTCTGTATGTTTTTCAGGGTTCGGGTTTTATAATTCCCGAAATTTTCGGCGGCAGACCGCTTATGTTGATTTCACTTGCACTCTGCATTGCTTCTTTTGAAAACACTTTGCCGTCGGTAATTTTCGGTGCGTTGTGCGGTGTGCTGACGGATATTTCATTTGACGGCAGTATCGGCTATTTTGCCTTTGCACTTACGATTGTCTGCTATGCGGAAAACTTTGTATTCAGCAAATATTTTGTACCGTCATTTGTTACCGTTATCGTGTTTTCACTTGCGGCGGTGATGACGGTAATGTTGATTTATTATCTGCTGTTCGTCTTGATTGCAGGGCTTGACAGCGGTTGCGTGTTGTTTGTACGGCACTACATTTCAAGAATACTTTACACATTCGCCGTGACAATTCCGCTGTATTTTCTTACGGCATTTTTAAACAAAAATCTTTAATCTTTGTGAAAGGGAGGTTCGGTATGAGATTCGGCAAAAGCAGAAAAAACGGCAAAAAAAGTAAAAAGAGCAGAACAACAGTCTGCATAATAATAACAGCCGCAATTTTTGCAGGCTTTGCAATCAGGCTTGTCGATTGGCAGCTTGTACAGGGAAAAAGCTACAAGAGTCTTGCCGCAAAATCAACGGGATATACCGAAAAAACCGACGCAACAAGGGGCGAAATTGTTGACCGCAACGGTGTAGGTCTTGTTGTAAACACCACAAAGTATAAAATAGTCCTTAACAAGCTTTATATTGAGGAGGACAGGCTTGACGGAATTTTACTTGAGCTTGCTGATATTCTCACAAAAACGGGAGATGCAAGAACAGATTCATTGCCGATTTCGGTCGGCTCGGACGGCAGTTGCGTTTATAAAACAAGCCGTGAAGAAGATGCGGAAAAACTTCTGTCATCGGATTTTCTTGATATGGACAGGAACACAAGTGCCGATGATTGCTTTGACACACTTTTAAAACGCTACAAAATTTCCGACAGGTTAAGTCTAAGTCAAAAAACAACGCTCGTTTCAATTCATTACAATATGGAACTTGAAAATTATTCAAATTCAAACCCGTATGTTTTTGCCGAAAATATCAGCCGAAGTGCCGTGAATGCCGTCAGCGAAAATACTCAGGGTGTGAGCGGTGTTGAAATTCAGACCTATCTCACACGAGGTGCTTCTGATCCCGACCTTGCGCCGCACATCCTCGGCGCACTCGGTTCGTTGTCGGAAGATGAATACAATGAGCTAAAAAAACAGGGCAAGAGCTATTCCTATGATGATAAGATAGGCAAATTCGGAATTGAACTTGCCTGTGAAGATGACCTCAAAGGCAAGGGCGGAACAAGGGTTATTCAGCGAAATGCCGACGGAACTCTTGTTGAAAGCATTGAAACCGAGAGTGCAAAACCAGGTAACACGGTCTACCTTACAATTGATTCAAAATTGCAGAAAACCGCTGCAAAATCGCTTGAAGAAAATGTCAAAGCAGCAAAACAGGCAGGCAAGGAATCGGGACAGAAAAATAACGGTGAGGACTGTGAAACAGGTGCAGTTGTAATGTTGTCGGTCAAGGATTTTTCAGTACTTGCGGCGGCAAGCTATCCTACATACGATTTGAACAGGTACAGCGAATACGGCTCGTACTATGTCAAGCTTTCCGAAAATAAAAATTCTC
>ENA-OPAP01001009-OPAP01001009.1-human-gut-metagenome-genome-assembly--contig:-NODE-1009-length-12679-cov-10.751901_pt1 | contig 12679 bp, 8 predicted proteins | sample MGYA00241059_ERZ501434 | MGnify/ENA primary metagenome ERZ501434 (study PRJEB25962, sample SAMEA1967055) | human gut metagenome | biome: human gut; feature: human-associated habitat; material: faeces...
AAAATCTGACATGGCAAAATCCTGAGCAACTTTTTGTTGCTCAGGTACTTATAAAATAAGTTAAACTAAAATGCTGCGGAATTTAGGTATAATTGTATCATGTTAGAAAAAGAAGAAATTGTCTCTCCGAATCTGGAGGAGTTGAAAAGTCATTATCACAGTATTATTACTTTGTTGGGTGAAGATGCCGGAAGGGAAGGTTTGCTGAAGACCCCCGAACGTGTTGCGAAGGCTATGCTGAGTCTGACAAAAGGTTATCATATGGACCCTCATGAAGTGTTGCGCTCGGCTAAGTTTCAGGAAGAATACAGCCAGATGGTGATAGTGAAAGACATTGATTTCTTCTCTCTCTGCGAACACCATATGTTGCCGTTCTACGGAAAAGCACATGTGGCATATATCCCTAACGGCTACATCACGGGATTGAGCAAGATTGCCCGGGTAGTCGATATCTTTTCCCATCGCCTGCAAGTGCAGGAACGCATGACGCTGCAAATCAAAGATTGTATCCAGGAGACACTGAACCCATTGGGAGTGATGGTGGTAGTGGAGGCAAAGCATATGTGTATGCAGATGCGCGGCGTAGAAAAACAAAATTCTATTACTACTACTTCAGACTTTACAGGAGCTTTCAACCAGGCCAAGACTCGCGAAGAGTTTATGAATCTGATTCAGCACGGCAGGGTGTAATATGCTTTACAAAATGTGGACGATGTAGTTCCCCACCGATGAGGGTTGCCTTTGGCACTAATGAAAGGGTGTCTCGGCACCAATAAGGAGGGGGAGCGGCATCGATGAGAATTTAGCGTAATACAACGCGGTCGCCCAGGCGCTTCGCCATCAGACTTTGCACTTCCCGCATCTCATTGTAACGCTGCATCAGCGAATTACATTTCTCATTGTCATGAGCGAGTGCCGGATCTTGCAGGGCATAAAGCATATGCTTCAGTTCTTCGGTGACAATCGCATATTTGAAGTTGATCATCAACATCGGGACGAGTTCGTATAGCCGTTCTTCATCTGTCACGATTTTCTGTGATTTCGAGTGATACTTACTTAGCTGATAACGTACATTGATTAAGTCCACGCTCAACCGGCTGATGGTCTGGTCGGGATGTGCCAGGAAATAGCGTTCTGCGATAAAACCGGCATCGTGTATATGCGTGGCGGCTTCTGTCAGAATCTGCCGGTGCAACGGATTATGGAAAGCCAGGTCGTCTTCCTTCAGATCATTCACCACATATTCGATAACGGTTACCGGAATTTCATTTCCTTCTTCGTCGGTAAGGTTACACATCACTTTCTCACCATAGCGGACTACTGCCTGCAGAATCAATCGCTCAAACTTATAGAACTCCTGACCTTCTTTCCCTTCCTGCGGAATAAAGGAGGTATAAGAATCTCCGGGAACAGCGGTATCCGTAGTGGAGGCAGGTGCATTGCCGGGAGGAAATCCTGCCGCACCTCCTGTAGTAGCGGGCATCGGATCTGCGAAAGATACGATATTGCCATTGTCATCATATTCGGGTTCCGGTGGCATTCCTGCATTGCCGTAGGGGCTCGATGGAGTAGAATAAGTCGGCGTGCCGGAAGCGGCGGCTGTACCGGAAGTATCTCCGGTTGTTGAAGCTGAATGATTATAGCTGGGACGGTTGGCTTTTTCAGCCTGCACCTCTCTTAATTTGGCGACTTCCGCTACCAGCAGTTTTTCTTCAATGCGCAGATGTTGGCTGCATTCTTTGATGTAGACATCCCGTATAATGGCTTCCGGTATGACGGAAATGCTTCGTACGATATTCGAAATCAGTTCTGCGCGTTTGATCGGATCTCTTCCCGCGTCTTCCATCAGAAGGTCGGTCTTGAAGCGGATGAAATCTTTCTCGTGCTCACGGATGAATGCCTGGAATTCTTCCGAATTATGTTTGCGGGCGAAGGAGTCCGGGTCGTCTCCGTCCGGAAGCAGGCATACTTTGATGTTCATGCCTTCTTCCAGCAGCATATCGATTCCGCGGATAGAGGCTTTGATACCGGCTACGTCACCGTCATAGAGTACGGTAATGTTATTGGTGAAACGGTGGATCAGACGAATCTGTCCCGGCGTCAATGCGGTGCCCGATGAAGCGACTACGTTTTCTATGCCCGACTGGTGCATGGAGATAACGTCCGTGTATCCTTCCACAAGGAAACATCTGTCCTGCTTGACAATCGCCTGTTTGGCAAAATAGATTCCGTATAGCTCGTTACTCTTGTGGTAGATTTCCGATTCGGGAGAGTTGACGTATTTTACTTTCACCCCTTTGGTGGCGGTGCGGAGCCCACGTCCGCCGAAGGCGACCACCTTTCCGGAAAGGGTATGGACGGGGAAAATCACACGTCCCCAGAAGCGGTCACGAAGACGGTGGTCGTCCGTTTCGTAGCAGATTCCCGTTTTCACCAGGAATTCTTTCTTGTAGCCTTTGCGCAATGCTTCTTGTGACATGGCATCATGGCTTTCCGTACAATAGCCCAACTGGAATTTCTCAATGATGTCATCACGAAATCCACGTTGCCGGAAATAAGCCAGACCGATGCTGCGGCCGTCCACATGATTCTTTAAGATATTCTGAAAGTAATCGCGGGCGAAGTTGTTGACAATGAACATACTTTCGCGCGTTGTCTGCGCCTGTTTCTCTTCATTGGTCAGCTCCCGTTCTTTGATTTCGATGTTGTATTTCTTGGCGAGATATTTCAGTGCCTCGTAATACGACATCTGCTCGTGCTCCATGATGAAGTGGACCGAGTTTCCGCCCTTACCGCAGCTGAAACACTTGCAAAGTCCCTTGGCGGGGGAGACACTGAATGACGGAGTCTTTTCGTTGTGGAACGGGCACAGACCGACATAGTTCACTCCGCGTTTGCGCAGGGTGACAAATTCAGATACTACATCTACAATCTGTGCGGCATCTAAAATTCGGTCTATGGTAACTTGATCTATCATTCTTCTTTTCTCCTGTGATTCCGTTTTTGCGGATACAAAGGTACATATAAAAAAATCCCCTGCAAAGAACTTTTTTGCAGGGGATGGTTAAATCTTATCGAAGCAGAGGATGATTTACTTGATCTTTTCCCGAATCTTGGTGAGGTAGGCTTTCATACCTTCCGCATCTTTCTTTTCGATGATTTCGAGAAGATTCTTCAGCTCTGTACGGATGTTGGTCACTTGTCCCGGCGTGCGTGGGTTGAACAGGATTTCCTGCAGCAGGTAGTCATCTTCGCTCAGCAGCCCCTTTGCGATAGCCATGTGCTTCTTGAAAGTCGTTCCCGGAGCTTCCTGATGCTTCATTACTGCCGCAAATACGAAAGTCGAAACGAACGGGATGGAGAGCGAGTATGCCACCGTCTCATCATGTTCATCGAACGTATATTCGAAGATGTTCAGGCGCAGCGTCTGGTAAAGGTCTTTGAAGAAAATCTTTCCCAAATGATCTCCTTCGCTGATGATAATCGCATTCTCGCTGCTCAGATTGCTGAGACTGGCAAACGTCGGTCCGAACATCGGGTGACTGGAAACGTAGCGGAATCCGCTTTCTTCGTAGAACTTCTTCAGTCCTGTCTTTACGGAAGCGATGTCACTGATGATACAGTCTTTGGGCAGCACAGGCAGTACCTTGCGGAAAGCATCCAGCGTGTACTTTACGGTGACGGCATTGATGACCAGTTCCGGCTCGAATTCCTTGATCTCCTCCAGCGTGGTGAAACGATACGTGTTATACACGAAACGCAACTGGTGCGGGTTGACGTCAAACACGGCCGTCTCGTGCTGAAAACTCAGTATATCCGTAAAGAAGGAACCCATTTTACCGGCTCCGAGGATTAATATTCTCATATCTATTATTTATTGGGGAGTTTCTCAAAAGTCAATAGCTTCTTCAAAAGTTAATAGTATCTCACATTGGGGTGACTAAAAAGTCGATTCTATCTCTATTCTCCTCCTTCGGGAAGGAGGAGTGGTCGCAGACCGAGGTGGTAGGATAAATAATGTTTGTTCCTATTTTTTTTGTAAATGATAGGATTACGTATTTACCTACCACCTCCCCCTACGGGTACTCCTCCTTCCAGAAGGAGGAGAGTTAAGATACTACCGACTTTCTAGTCGGTCTCAGTTGTGTTACTGCTGACTTATTTGTTAGTTTCCATTTGATTTTTGAGTTCTTTTGGGCTTTTTATTTATTAATAATCTCTATCTGCTGGCGGACAGACTCTTCGTGGATTGCTTCGAAGATCAGCTTCATAAAGTCTGCGCTCATACCGCATTGTTCTCCTTGCGCACCGCGCTTTTCCAGGATTTCATTGTAGCGTCCTGCTTGAAGAACGGTGATTCCGTGTTCTTTTTTGTAAGTACCGATCTCACGTGCTACGCGCATTCTCTTAGCCAGTTCCTGGATGATGTTATCGTCGCATTCGTCGATTTGCTTACGCAGTTGGCTTAGGCTTTCTGTCGTCTGGGTTTCGGTACGGATCACCAATAAGTTGAGGATGTAGTCGAGTACATCGGGCGTTACCTGTTGAGAAGCGTCGCTCCACGCACAGTCCGGATTGCAGTGACTTTCCACGATCAGACCATCGAAGTTCAGGTCCATTGCCTGCTGGCAGAGCGGGGCAACCAGTTCGCGTTTTCCTCCGATGTGACTTGGGTCACAGAAAATCGGCAGGTTAGGCAGACGGCGACGCAGTTCGATAGGAATGTGCCATTGCGGAAGGTTGCGGTATATCTTTTTGTCGTAGCTGCTGAAACCACGGTGGATAGCTCCCAAACGTTTCAAGCCTGCGTTGTGGATACGTTCCAGTGCACCGATCCACAATTCCAGGTCTGGGTTTACCGGATTTTTTACCAGCACGGGGATGTCGACCCCTTTCAATGCGTCGGCAATTTCCTGTACGGCGAAAGGATTGGCTGTGGTACGTGCGCCTACCCAAAGGATGTCGATTCCTGCTTTCAGACATTCGTAAACGTGTTTGGCAGTCGCCACTTCGGTAGAAACATACATACCTGTTTCTTTCTTCACTTCCTTCAGCCAGGCAAGTCCTTCCACACCGATTCCTTCGAAACCTCCCGGTTTGGTACGCGGTTTCCAGATACCGGCACGGTATATCTTTTGTCCTTTGGCTGCCAGTTGTTTGGCGGTTTCCATTACTTGTTCTTCAGTCTCTGCGCTACACGGGCCAGCGATAACAATCGGTCTTTTGGCTTCGATGCCCGGTAATAAAATTGATTCGAGTTCCATATTCTTATTGTTTTTATTTTATTCTTGTTCTTACTCTTTCGGGCAGGCGTTTCCTGGTCTGCCGCTGATTTACTTTTATCGGTCTTTTCTTTTTAAGAAAGCTTCTTGATTCTTTCCAATGCTTCCGCCAATTTGGCATCCTTGCAACAAAGGGAAATACGGATAAACCTTGCTCCGTTGCTGCCAAAGATGAATCCCGGCGTGATAAATACCCTTGCTTGGTGCAATACTTTTTCGGTCAGTTCCTCTACATCCTTGCACGAAGCGGGAATCTTTCCCCAAAGGAACATACCCACCTGGTTTTCGTCGTAGGTGCAACCCAGCTCTTTCATGATTTCACCGGCCAGATGGCGGCGGCCGCGATAGTTGTGGTTGTTACCTTCGTACCAGTCTGCTTCGGCTTCCAGAGCTGTGGCGGCTGCCAGTTGCATGGCACGGAACATACCGCTGTCGATATTGCTTTTTACTTTCAGTATCCATTGTACAAATTCGGCATTCGAGGCCAGCATTCCGATACGCCATCCCGGCATATTGTGGCTCTTGCTCATGGAGTTGAATTCGATGCAGCACTCTTTGGCTCCCGGTACGCTGAGAATACTGATCGGCTTTTCGTTCAGGATAAAGCTGTACGGGTTGTCATTCACGATGACGATATTCTTGCGGCGTGCGAAGTCTACCAGACGTTCGTAGAGTTCAGGAGTGGCGTTGGCTCCTGTCGGCATATTCGGATAGTTGGTCCACATTAGTTTCACGCGGCTCAGGTCCATCTTTTCCAATGCTTCGAAATCGGGCATCCAGCCGTCTTCTTCTTTCAGGTCGTAGCTGATTACTTCCGCACCGAGTATTTTACTCAGAGAAGTATAGGTGGGGTATCCCGGATTCGGCACCAGTACCTGTTCGCCCGGATTGACAAAAGCCAGCGTGACGTGAAGGATACCTTCTTTGGAACCGATCAGCGGCTGTATTTCCGTATTCGGATTCAGTTCCACTCCATACCAGCGTTGATACCAGGCTGCGAAACCTTTACGGAGTTCCGGTATGCCCACATACGGTTGGTAACCGTGTCCGTTGGGATCGTGAGCATTGTTGCACAATGTTTCGATGGTAACTTTTGAAGGAGGCATATCGGGACTTCCGATACCCAGACTGATAATATCTTTCCCTTCTGCATTCATTTGTGCTACCTCTTTCAGCTTCTTTGAGAAGTAGTATTCGCTGACACTTGCCAGTCTTTCGGCAGGAGCGATTTTATACGTTTGACTTTCCTTCTGCATATTCGCCTAATATTTTAAGTTCTTTGGTTAATGGAGTAATTGCTGCTATAGATTGTTTATATCTCAGATAATCATTGAAAGATACATCGACGTAAAACTGATATTCCCATTCCCGTCCGATGATCGGCAGCGATTGTATCTTTGTCAGATTGATGTTGTAGAACGAGAGAATGGATAATACTTGCGACAGGCTTCCTTCTGTGTGTGGCAATGTGAATACCATGCTTGCCTTGTTGGTCGCCTTTGCGTGATGCTGGCGGAGTTCGTCCACTTGCCACGGATCGGCAACTACCAGAAAACGGGTGAAGTTGTGCTTGTTGGTCTCGATGCCTTCTTGCAGCACTTTCATTTCGTAGCGTTCTGCCGCAGCTTTCGAGCAAATGGCGGCATGGCCTTTCAGGTTTTCTTTCTTGATGATTTCCGCGCTGCGTGCCGTATCTTCTCCTTCCACTACTTTGAGTTGCGGATGCTGATTCAGAAAATCACGGCACTGCATCAGGGCGATAGGGTGGGAGTTGACTTCTGTCAGGTCTTCCCAGCTTTCTTCGGGCAGGCAGACGAAGCTATGTGAGATGCGCAGCTTGTATTCGCCGATAATCTGCGTACCGCTTTGTCTCAACAGTTCATTGTTGTGTAGCAGGCTTCCCGCTATCGTATTTTCGATGGCTAGCATTCCGATGACCTGGCTGTCTTTTCGTATCGAAGTAAACACGTCTTCGAAGTTGGCACAACAGATTAACTCTATTTCTTCTCCCTCGAAGTACTTGTGTGCGGCGATATCGTGATATGAGCCGAGTGTTCCTTGAATTGCTATCTTTTTCATTGTTCTAATAGGGTTATATAAAAAAATCCCGCGTCCATATGGAAGCGGGATTTATATGATTAATTTCTTCATCTCAGTCCTTAAGCATCATGTCACTTGATACATACAAACTCCCGCTCTACTTTCTGGCTAAAGTAAAAGTAAAAAAAGAAGTAATATGCATAAGAAAATGATTTCATACGAATCTTTATTTCTGCTTTGGTTTCTAATTCTGGGGCAAAAGTAATAATTTTCTGTTAGATGCAAACAAAAAGCGATACTTTTTTTGTTTTCTTCCCTAAAAAAGATGAAAAGGTCACCTGATATGACAGTAATGTTTCAGTTAAAAATGAGTATATACTGCCGTCTGCCTAGAAGATTCCCGGGAGTGCTTCCGGTTTCGGTCCCAGGTTCTTGAATTCTCCGTTCAGACTAGCTTCGTCTTTTGGATTCAGCTCCAGTGACTTCTTCATGTCTTCTACGGAACCGTCTTTATCACCGTTCAGTAGTTTGGCGCGTCCGCGTTCTTTATAGGCTTCGGCGAAGTTCGGGTTCAGTTCGATGGCTTCGTCAAACAGGGCGATTGCTTCCGCTAGTTTCTTCTGATTGATATAAAGTTGTCCCAGATAGAGATAGACTTGCTCGTTGAATGGGTTTATTTCCGTTACAAACTTGTAGTCCGTTTCCGCTTCTTCTTCCTGTCCGTTGGCTTCTTTCACCTTGCCACGCAGCAGGATGGCGGTCTCTTCTTCCGGATTCTGGGCGAGTACGGCGTCTATGTCTTCCATTGTTTCCTTGTATTGCTTCATTTTCAGCAGAGCTTCCGCACGCATCAGACGGGCTTCGATGAAGTCGTCTTTCAGAGTGATGGCTTTCGTCAGATGAGCGATGGTCATGATTTCGTCATCCTGTCCTTTGCGGGCTTTTCCGAGGAGGAAGTGTGCGACTGCATTTCCCTCTTCGATGGCGATTGCTTTGCCGGCAGCCTCTTCCATTGCTTTGTAATCTTCCTGGATGTAGCAGACATTGGCCAGTGTGAGGAATGTGCTGGTCACATGAGGTTCCATTACTGCCATTTTCTCCAGAAGTTCGCGGGCTTTTTCGGTTTCTCCCATCGGGATGTAAAGTTGGCTGAGATAGCCCATCGTCTCGAAATCCTCTTCGATGGCAAGCGCCTCGGTAAAGCACTTTATGGCATAATCCGGACGTCCCATGCGTTGTGCACGCAAACCGTCATATTTGAATATCTCGAAGTTTTTCTGATCGTTTTTCTGTTTTTCACTCTCCGGAGTTTCGGACTTACCGGAGAAAAAAGACTTAAAAAAGTTCGGCATGATAGTGTTGTTTTAGAGTTTATCTGCAAATGTAATAACTTATTTTGAAATATGTAGCATTCCGTCCTGCATCTTCAGCTCGCCTTCGTCCAATAAATATCGGATTACTTGTCCGATATCCTCTTTTTCCGCCTTTATCTGATCGGCTGTTTCGGCAGGAGTGAGAGGGCTGTGGCTGAGTAAGTCGAGTATTTGCCTTTTCACTTCTTCGTAAGATTCCTCGGATAAGTTGTCGGTGGCATGCTTGCTGAGGCAGACATCGCATTGCCCGCAGTTGTGTTCGTTTTTCTCTCCGAAGTAGCGGAGAAGCATCCGGCTCCGGCATATGTTTTCGGTGGTGACGTATTCTTCCATTGCCTTGATGCGTGCTTCATAGCGGGCTTTGCGCTCTTCGTAGACGCTGGGGGGGATATGCAGGAAACGTAATTCCAGTCGTTCGCGCGTATATATAATATAAGGTGTCTTTTTGCGGGGAATGTAGTCCACGATGCGGCGTTTGGTTAACGTCACCAATATATTATAGATTTGCTGGCGTGTCAGTCCGGTGCGGACGGCAAGAGACTCTTCGCTGATGTAGGCATAATCGGTGAAAACTCCTGTGTATGAGCGAAGAATACTTTGTATCAAAGCTTCCGCCTCCTTTCCCATCTCCCGCAACTTGTATAGTTCGTCCCGACGGATGGTAAAGAGAATCCGTGATGAATTATCCTGTTCGTCCGTGTATTCCAGATAGCCTGCCTGAGTCAGTATTTTCAAGGCACTGTCTACCGGCACCGGAAAGTATTTGAACTTCCGGCAGAACTCTTCCAGATTGAATTCACGGATACATTGAAAACCGTCGCCCATCGCCATTTGGTAATAGTACTGGAGATGTTCGTAGACATTCAGAATGTACTCTTTGTCGGGGAAGGTGTCGACCACTCGTTTATGGAGTGTTGTCTTGTCCGATTTGGAGTACAGGATGACGGCATAGGCTTTCTCTCCGTCTCTTCCGGCACGTCCGGCTTCCTGAAAGTAGGCTTCGGGAGAGTCAGGCAGGTCGAGATGCAGCACGATGCGGACATCCGGCTTGTCGATACCCATACCGAAGGCATTGGTTGCCACCATGACGCGGACTTCTCCGCTTTGCCAGCGTTTCTGCCGGAGGTCTTTGACGGCGTTATCCAGTCCGGCATGATAGAAGTCGGCGGTTATACCTTCGTTCATCAGCAGTTCAGTGATTTCTTTGGTACGGCGTCTGTTGCGGACATAGATGATGGCACTGCCCGATATTCGTTGCAGGATATACAGGAGTTCTTTCGTTTTGTTGTCGGTTTTGCGCACGATATATGCCAGATTCTTCCGTTCAAAGCTCATTCGGAAGACATTTCCTTCCCGGAATTTCAGACGGGCCTGAATATCTGTTACGACTTCCGGAGTGGCCGTAGCCGTCAGTGCCAGTACCGGAACTTCCGGCAATAGTTCCCGTATCTCTGCAATTTTCAGATATGCCGGGCGGAAGTCGTATCCCCATTGTGAGATACAGTGGCTTTCGTCTACCGTAATCATGGAGACTTTCATCGAACGCAACTTGGTGCGGAATATTTCCGTATCCAGCCGTTCCGGAGAAATATAAAGGAATTTGTAATTGCCGAAGATGCAGTTTTCGAGTGCGGTAAGTATTTCCTGCCGCGTCATGCCCGAATAGATGGCAAGAGCTTTGATTTCCCGCTTCCGCAGATTCTGCACCTGATCTTTCATCAGGGCGATAAGCGGGGTGATGACGATACAAATGCCCTCTTGGGCGAGAGCGGGCACTTGAAATGTAATAGACTTACCGCCTCCGGTAGGCATCAGTCCCAGTGTGTCTTTGCCTTCGCCGATACTGGTGATGATCTCCTCCTGCAAGTCGCGGAAGGAGTCATAACCCCAGTATTGTTTTAATATCTCCTGATACTTATTCAATCGGCTTTATATCCTCGATTTGAAGTTGGACTTCGCCACGCTTGTGCGTGTTCTCCTCGATCGTATAGCAGATGTCGAATGAACGCTTCGTCTTGATATAGCGCACATGAGAACTCTGTCCGAATGCGATGCCGTTCATGACGTTATTCGACTTGTTGTCAACCAGTTCCAGCTTGATATGTTCCTGATCGCGTCCCACTACTTTGCTGGTTCCGTAGTCATAGACGTGATGCGTACAGAAGATCGGTTTGATATTGTCCGGACCGAAAGGATTGAATTTCTTCAGGTCATTGAAGAATTTCGATGTGATGTCTCTGAAGTCGATCTCCGCATCTATATTGATGACGGCGCTGGTTTGTTCCGGCAGAATATGTTGTGACACATATTCTTCAAATCGTCGGGTAAAGGCTTCCACATTCTCCACTTTCATGGATAACCCCGCTGCATAGGTATGTCCGCCGAAGTTCTCCAACAGGTCGCGGCAATGTTCAATCGCTTTGTACACATCAAATCCGGAGACGGAACGTGCGGAACCGGTGGCCATATCATCCGTCCGTGTGAGTACTACTGCCGGGCGGTAGTAAACTTCTGTCAGACGGGATGCTACGATGCCGATGACACCTTTGTGCCATTCCTCATTATAAAGCACGATGGAACGGCGTTCGGATAGCCCTTCCAGATTGGCCACAATATTGTTAGCTTCTTCTGTCATGCTCTTGTCGAGGTCTTTCCGGGTTTCGTTGTACTGATTGATCTGTCCCGCTTTCTCCAGTGCGGCAGAAAAGTCCTTCTCTGTGAGGAGGTCCACCGCTTCCTTACCGTTCTGGATGCGTCCCGATGCGTTGATACGTGGTCCGATTTTGAACACGATATCGCTGACGGTGATCTCCTTTTCGGAGAGTCCGCATACATCGATGATGGCTTTCATGCCGACGCTGGGGTTGCTGTTCAGTTGCTTCAGACCGTGATAGGCGAGAATACGGTTTTCGCCCATGATCGGGACGATGTCCGACGCAATGCTCACCGCTACGAGGTCGAGCAATGGAATCAGATGATGAAATTCAATACCATTGTTGATAGCAAATGCCTGCATAAACTTAAAACCGACTCCGCAACCGGAAAGGTGGGTGTATGGATAAGTGTTGTCCAGGCGTTTGGCATTCAGGATTGCGACGGCAGGGGGGAGGATATCGTCCGGCACATGATGGTCGCAGATGATAAAGTCGATTCCCTTTTCTTTCGCATACGTTATTTCCTCCACTGCTTTGATTCCGCAGTCGAGTACGATGATCAATCCTACGCCGGTCTCTGAGGCATAGTCAACTCCTTTTTTAGAAATGCCATACCCTTCGTTGTAGCGGTCGGGTATGTAATAGTCAATGTTCGAATAGAACTGTTGAATAAACTTGTAGACCAATGCTACGGCAGTAGTACCGTCTACATCATAATCTCCATAAATCAGAATACGCTCTTTTTTTCCCATCGCCTTGTTCAGACGTTCTACTGCAATGTCCATGTCCTTCATCAGGAACGGATCGTGCAGGTCGGGCAATTGCGGGCGGAAAAACTTCTTGGCATCTGCTGCCTTCGTTATTCCCCGCTGCACCAAAAGTTGTCCAAGTATCGGGCTAATGCCTAATTCCTGGGCCAATGTCTGGCTTGTCTCTGCCTGTTCGGGTGTAATGGGTTGATAATTCCATTTGTGATTCATTTTATATATTGTTTTTTCTTTTTCTGTTCTCAGGGGTCAGAAAGGCGCTACTTTCCAACAAGGGGTAAAAGTACGAAAAAAAGCGGAAGGGTATAGTAGATATGACGAAAATATTTCAAAACCTGTGGAATTAGCTCCTTACGGGCTTGGTATTCAAATGGAGCAAATGCATACAGATTTGAATCAACCGCTGATTCGCATTAATAGCTAATAAAGCGAAAATGAAAATTAAGTCCGAAGATTATTCTCCTCATAACATCATAAGGTATTCAGTTATATGACACAAAAAGAGAAGGGTAGTATTGTAGCAATAATTCATCGATTTACCTAGAAAATAAAGAACTTTTCAA
>ENA-OPAP01001015-OPAP01001015.1-human-gut-metagenome-genome-assembly--contig:-NODE-1015-length-12614-cov-8.139502_pt1 | contig 12614 bp, 10 predicted proteins | sample MGYA00241059_ERZ501434 | MGnify/ENA primary metagenome ERZ501434 (study PRJEB25962, sample SAMEA1967055) | human gut metagenome | biome: human gut; feature: human-associated habitat; material: faeces...
ACTATTCTCTCAGGAATTTCAGGATCTGCCAGACGGTGCTGAGACGACGCTTACGGTTTTTCCAGCTCTTACGGTGTATTACCTCCGCTTTGTAAAGGCCATTGATGCTCTCCGCCATCGCGTTGTCATACGAGTCACCAGTACTTCCTGTTGATGCCAGTAATCCGGCTTCCTTAAGCCGCTGTGTGTAGGCCAGCGATACATACTGAGAACCTTTATCACTGTGATGGACTGTGCCGGACGGTCGACGGGCCCATAACGCCTGCTCCAGAGCATCCAACACGAATGTCGTTTCCATAGACGATGAGACCCGCCACCCCACGATGTATCCGGCAAACACATCAATGATGAACGCCACATAGACGACCCCCTGCCATGTGCTGACGTAAGTAAAATCAGCCACCCACAACTGGTCAGGACGTTCTGCCACAAACTGACGGTTTACGCGGTCGCCTGCGGCAACGGCTTTCCGGCTGACGGTAGTGCGGACCTTTTTACCCCGGAGAACACCGGCAAGTCCCATAACCGCCATGAGGCGCGCCACTGTACATCTGGCTACCCTGATTCCTTCCCGTAACAACTGACGCCAGACTTTACGCACACCGTATACCTGATGATTCCCATCGTATACGCGCAGTATCTCTTTCTTCAGCCAGTCATCGCGCTGCGCACGGGCACTGCGTTTATCAGGATGATGTCGCTGTTGCTGACAGTGGTAATACGTTGACGGGGCAATATGTAGTTCACTGCATACCGGTCCGACCCCGTACAGCTTACGCAGCTTATCCAGCAGTGGCATCACTTTTTCCAGAGGCGGTCGAACTCCGCCTTCGCAAAATAAGCGGAAGCCTGGCGAAGGATATCGTTACTGCGGCGCAGTTCACGATTTTCACGTTCCAGCTCTTTCAGACGCTGACGTTCAGCGGTGGTGAGCCCGCCATCACCGCCTCCGGTATCCCGCTCATGCTGGCGTACCCAGACACGCAGAGTCTCCGGTGTACAGCCAATCTTTGGGGCAATGGAACAAATTGTCGCCCATTGTGAGTCATATTCGCCCTGACTTTCCAGAACCATACGGACTGCCCGTTGACGGACTTCGGGGGAAAAACGAGTATTTTTAGTCATCCTGTTTACCTCTTTCTCAGGAAGTTTAGTCTCCAGGATTCCCGGGGCGGTTCAGTTTTTTAAGATGGTGAGGTACTTCGGGTTCCTTGCCAACCGGGTGTGTGGAGAGAAGCTGCCGCAGGTGTACCGTGCTCTGGGGATGGATAAACCGGAAGCAGTGGCGAAAGTGTGCTATGCACAAATGGTGAAACAGTTCCTGAGTCGTGACCCGTTCGAATGCGTGCTGTGCGGCGGCCGGATGGTATACCGCCGGGCCATTGCGGGGCTGAATGTATCAGGGCTGAAGAAAAACGCGCGGGATATCAGTCTGCTGAGGTATATGCCGGCCTGACACAGGCTAAGTGTGCCCGGGAATCGGTGCAAGTATAAAAAACAGCCTGTCACGGTATAAAAATCGACCATGCAGAAATTATGCTGGTTATTTTACCGCTGCTGGTCCCTCATTCAGTGACTGCCCCAGGGTTTTTCATGCTCTCCTTATAGTACAATAATTTCCATATCCAAACTCACCCCTACTTTGACTTTTATCATAGTCAAAACCTCTTAACGTGAGTTTTCGTTCCACTGAGCGTCAGCCCTCTAAAACTACTGAATAATCAGTTAGAAAACAAACAATCGGAAAAATCTGGGGTTCCGGCCTAGAACCCCATGAACAGGCATAGCTGTGATTTCATTTAATTATTGGCACAAATCAGTTGATCGTACAATGCTGTGCCTGTCTCGTTTTCTGGAGATTCCTCAGCCTCATGGAGCGGCGTAACAGGCGTACCGGCAGGACAGAGATGTTTGCTTTTCCTAGTCCGGCCAGTTTAGTGGAATAACGGAGTTTTTATCCCATGTTTTTTCCCCCCGATCACGACTTTTTCAAATCAATGCTCAGAATACGTTCTTTAGCTCCTTCCACAAACACATCAGGATCCCAATCGCGGTTAAAGCCTTCTTTGATGCCAATGTAAAGGGTATCCATATCGTCCGACAACACCATCTGGTTTGGGTAGACCGGCATGTTAAATTCACGGGTGATGCTGTATTTGGTGGCATCCACTACGCTGATGGTGCCGCTAGTGAAGTTGGTGACATACAGTTCGTTATATTTCGGATTGTATTTCACCGCGTTAGCTCCGGCTCCTGTGTGCACATAGCCAAGCTGTTTACCGTCGCGTAAGTCAAAAATATAGAGTCCATCTTTTGTACCGGAACGATCGTCATGGTCGAATACCACCACAAAGGCACGGTCAGAAGCGGAGTCCACCGCCAGATTCTGCACACTTGTGATTTGTGGTCTCGGATCTTTCAACGGGATGGTACGCAGCAGCGTCTGATTTTTCGCATCAATTTCGTTGATGTAATCTCTTCCGCCAACGTAGATTTTCTGTGTTTTTTCATCCATCGTCAGACCATACGCTGTACCTTTGTAAGCATCCTTAACCTCGCCTTTTAAGGCAAGCGTCGTCCCGTCGAGCATTAACAGCTTATGCAGAGGCTTCATGCCCTCGGCCGTTTTCAGCATATTGCTATAACTCACAAACAGGGTATCGGAATCCTGGCTGTAAACCATATGGCGAAAATGCTCAAAACGCGAATCTGCAGCGTTTGCCGCTTTAAAACTTAACCTGTCGCTGGTTCTTACCAGTTTGCCGGTTGGGGTGTCAAACATACTGATACGCAGGGACGCTGACTGGGTGTGTCCGATATAGAGCTGATGTTTATCCTGATTTATCGCCAGCGAAAATGCCCGGTATGGCATCGTGTATTTATTTTCGACTTTCAGCGAATCTGAATTAAACGAATACAGATAGCCTTTATTGGCTTCACGATTTACACGATCGGTGACTGCTGCAAACACCTTTTTACTGGCATTATCAAACGCCAGTTCATAGACGCCTTCATCAGGGGACTGAAGGTAATTCGTTTTCAGGGCAAATCGCGAAAGTTCGCGTTCAGGTGGATCGATAGCCATGGCCATCGTGGGTAAAAATAGTGAAATTAACAGGTATAGCGGTGCTTTGGATAAAGTGAAAATATTCATTTTTCGTTCCTGCAATAAAATTGACATAAGAGAGAAAACGTATTGTCTGAACCTAGCGGAAATTGTCATCAGAAACGAATGTCCCCGCCAAATATCCATGTTCTGCCACGCGCGGAATTGGCTGGGTGGGTCTCGTCACCAAGACCTGGCATCATGTTGAGCTTATTCAGCGCCTCCGAATAATCTCTGTTCATCAGGTTTTGTACCGAAAGTTTCAGTGTCAGGTTGCGGTTGTACTCGTAAGTACCATAGAGATCGATAATCGTTGGGATCTGCGGCAAATCCTGTTTGATTATTGCGCCGGTATGTTCGTCCTGCTCAAAATCAGGCGACAGGCGACGAGCCTTGCCTGTGTATTTTATGATAGTGCCCAGGGTCAACGCGTTATCGAAGAAGCGAACACCAGTATCCAGCGTCATGTATTTTCTGGGCAGTTCGGTTATATCCCCTGCGCCAAAGTGGGTGCTGGCGATGGAGGTTGGCTGGTCTGTTTGCTGCTGGCTGAAAGAGAGTCGGCCAAAAGCAAAACCTGCATCATAATCCATCTCCAGTTCGAAGCCCTTTGCGATAACGTCGCTTGCCGAGTTAACGTAGATGTACATATTGTCGCTGTATTCATCGCTAATGCCCTCCCAGCCATTGCCAATCACCTCAGGCAGACTGCATTTACGACCTCCAGAACAAACCAGATAAGACTCGCTGTAGATGTAGTTCTGGATCCTGCTGCGGTACGCCAGAGCCTTAAAGCGCAGGGCATCCTGTTCGACCAGTAAATCTCTGGTATCAATGTTAAAACCCGCCTGCCAGGTTTCTGCACGTTCAGGCTTCAGGAATGGGTTCATGGATGCGCCTCCTGAATTAGAGAAGAACATCTCCTGGATGTTCGGGGCGCGCATGGATTTGCTGTAGCCAATGAACGGCTGAAGCCATGGTGTTACCTGAGCAGAAAGCTGAACTGAAGGGTTGAAGCCACCCTCTTTATCGTCAATATCGTAGCTACCCTGTGGCACGCAGATAACGCGTGAATCGCAGGCGGGCTTGTACCCTGTGATCCTGTTACGTGTGTAGTTGAGATTGAAATCTGCCTCCCAGATGCCGCGCGTAACCTTCAGCCCGGTATACAGCGCTGAAATATCCTGCTGGCCGGAGGGTGCGAACGGATTGTTCTCGATCGATTCCTGATTCGCTTTCGGGTCGCCCGCCGCTGAGTGAATGGTCCGGTCATAGCGGGTACGCATCAGTTTGCTGCCCAGCATAAACTCCAGGTCATTGTCCGCGACAGTGAACCGGCTGGTATTGTTGATATCCAGCGCGTCAGAACGATTTTGCGCTGAGGTTTTGTAGAAAGTATACAGCGAGCCATCACGATACTTTTGATTACCGCGACTGGTACTGGCCGTTACGTTAAAGTCAATTAATTCAGAAAAAGGGGTGTAATGATATTTAATGTAATAGTCGTCACTGGTTATATCACGACGTGTAAATTTATTTTCATAGGTTCGAGCGGAAAGTTCGAAGCTGTTAAATTCGTCTGGTCTGATATCCATTTTATACAGTTGGGATTTGGGGTTCTGCTTCATATATTTATCATAACCAAACTCTTTGCTGTTAATTCCAGAACCATTTGAGAAATTAGAGTACACAGAACTGCCGCTCACAGCAGCCATAACGCCAATGCTTCCCGTATCCGTAAAAGCGTCGCTTTTTCCACCAAGGGCGATCATTCCGCTGCGTCCCAGCCCATTACTACCGACAGAGAAACGTGAACGAAGGCCATATGTATTACCGTTAAATATTACATCGTCAACGCCAATAGTACGCATATTTGCACTACCGGCAAGGGCGTTGATCCCTTCAGAGCCACTGCTGTCACCGCGTGTAACATCAACTGCTACCAGTAAGTTAGGATCTATAAGTACGCCAGCCATATTGTTAGTTGAACCATGCGTCGTTGTTCCGGAGGTAGAGGTTCCGTAAAAACTCTGGGTAATACCATCGACCATAGTGTTTACACGACCAAATCCGCTCATGCCTCGAATATTCACACTGATTGCTCCCTGACCAGGATCTATTTGAGTATAAGTACCAGGCATACTACGCACTGTTGCGTCAAGTGATTGCAGGTTTTTGTCCGTTGTCCGGGAACTGGTCGCGCCTGTTTTCTCGAGAGCTTCCTGCTCACTGGTCGTCTTCCCGACAGAAACGCTGAGCGGACTGAATTCTGCCGCTCCTTTTTTGTCGGAATTAGTTTTTTCACTGATGGATTGTGAGTAAGCACCGCAGCTGAGCAATAATATGCCTGAGCCGATAGCCAGTTTTATAACGTTCATAAATTTCCTTGGGTATAATATTAATAAAGATAAGTATAACTATTTGTTTATTAATTATGTTCTACTGTCTTTTTGATTTTTTTGACAGTGGAAAAGTTTGATAAAATGTTCAGCATAAAAATGAAAATTAAATTTCAGTTAAATGAACTTGAACGGCCAATTATCCCTTTACTCCTTCAACTTAAAGGTAATCGGCATTTTTACTTTAAATAATCCTCCCTCCAATATTTCAGGCGGTGGTTTGGGAAGTGGTTGAGCGCGTTCTAAAACAGCAATAGCTTCGCGGTCAAGAGAAAAGGTTCCTGAAGAGATTTCCAAGAAACTACTGACAATAGTGCCTTCCGTGTTTACGGTAAAAGTCACGACGGCTGTGCCGGTTCGTGCACGTTTTCTGGCATCGCCAGGGTAACGTTTATAACGGTTTAGGTGGCCTTTTACTCTGCTTTCCCAAGATGCCTCAGAATTATCTCGCTTTGTTGAGTCACTGTTAAAAGGCGCAGCAATACGGGACGATTCGACCAGAGCCTGAGGTGCAGCATTACTGGAAACGGCTGTGGGGTTGCTGTCGCTGGTTTGAGCCTTTATCTTACGAGGTGGACGTGTCTTTTTCTTTTCTCCATCGGATGACTTTTTCTTCCTAGTTATTTCAATGGTTGCATCACTGTCTTCAGTGACAGGACGTTGTTGTCTGTCCTCAGTTTGTTGCTTTTCTTCTGTCACTGCGGACTCCTGTTGAGCGATTCCCACCGGAAGCGAAAGTGGAGAAGAAGGAGCCTCTATAATTTCTGCCCATTGCAGCATGATCGCCGGTGCAGGAGACATAGCGGGCTGAACTTCGGAAAAACGCCAGATAAACGCAAGGAAAATCAGTCCATGAAGCAGTAGAGAACAGATAAACCAGCTGCTCCATTTTACCGACTGTGAGAAGTGGAGAATATTCATCATCCATGGTTTACCTTTTTGTTGTATCTGGCGCTACAAACCACACGTAGTCAGCATGATCTACTGTGATGTTCATTCCTTTTTCTGCAAGCATCAACACCACTGGATGGGTGCCGGTGGCAAGATCTTCCATGTGTAACGGTACGCCCATGCTTTTTGACGCGTGATAACCACCTGCAATCAACAACGACGGTACCGGGGCACTCAGAAGCTGGCGGGCCATGTAGCGATCCCGCTGCTGCTGAATAGAGAGCATTGACGTCAGTTGCTGGCTTTCAAGGTTGCCTTCATGCATAGATATGATGGTTTCACGCAGAGCTTCTTGTACCACAGGTGCAGTGGATTTTTTTCCTTTAGGAAATTCGTTTTTTTTGTACAGTGCCAATATCTGCTCCCGGCCAATGTTGGCATTGAGCAGCGGGTAAGGCCCACGTAATAGCTGCATGACGATGTCGCCATACATCTCCCAGGACCACCCTTTTTGCCAGTTAAGTAGTTCCTGAACACGGCTATCTCGAACCACAGGATTATCTTTCAGCCAACATTTAACTTGGTTAACTCGGGGCTGTTGCTCTGACGTCAACATCTCAAGCAACACACTCCCCTGTGGTCGCTGGATGAGCAAATTTTGAATAAGCCAAAGCTCAATCTGATGATGCTCGGCATTATCGTGTTTTTCACCAATAATAAGATGTTGAGCGGTAGCAAGATCCGCCAAAAGCTCGCTGCTAGAAATAATTTTGCCACTGTGCAAATCGTAAATCTGCCCGTCAGTCAGGAAAGCTTTCTGCCCTGGCGCATCCTGCTTTATGGTGACATTCTGTCTGCAGGCTCCCAGACTAACACTAGCTAACGTTATCATAGAAATAAGGATGAACTTTCTCATATTCCCATCTGAAACAATATGTTTCCATATATTTATTGACAAAACATTAATTATGATAAAACATCAAAGAATGAATGTAAATGATTATCATTACCAACAAAAAGAATGCACTAGCGAGTGATGTTTACCAGCCGATATTATGGGTCCGCTTGGAAAACGGATCTATGGTCACTCCCGTTTTTGCAACACCGATTTTGACGATAAGTGGGCTTGCTTGAATCTATCCGGAGTCTGAATGGGATTTCATTCCCGCGCCCCGATGAGTTCCGCGCCTGATGTACATGTCGAAGAAAACGGCCGGCGGGGGGAATACGGCGCGCTACCTGGGTCGTTATCGGGGGGTGAGGGCCAATGGAACGAAAACGTACGTTAATGTGTGCGTATCAGCCACATACTGTGCGAAAGTTTCCGGCGTGAAGTTCCTGTGCGTGTATTTCGCAATGCTCTTGCCAATAGCCCGACATTCAGGCGGTGAAAGCGGAACGGGAAGCGATGCGTTGTACATTTCGACACGCTGGATCACGGCATCAAGCCACTGTGAGAATACAGGCCAGCCCTGACGAATCGCCCTGTAAGCCCATTTGCGCGTCATTTCGAACAGGTGGCAGTTTCGCCCCATCCCGTAATGTTTATCGATGCTACGACGCTCTGAGGCGCTCAAATCGAGATAATCAGCCAGTTCATCGAGGGTATAGGCTTCCTCGCGCCACTCCATCACCAGCCATTCCAGGTGGAACGGATTTTTGCAAATCAGGCCGCTGTAGTTCACATCCGCACAAAGTTTCTCACACAGCGAACGTTCAACCGCTGCGGCATATTTCAGCGCCTTAACCGAGGCATCAGGCGCGGTTCTCACGGCGATGTTGAGTGCGTAGAGCAGGTGAGCGTGTCCGTTCACAGGATTTTTAACGGTGATGTTCGGCGCGGGAGCGTTCCGGTCGCTCCAGTCAATCGCAGCCCCCTCGCGGTCAACGTCAAAAACCAGCCAGAACTGTGCATGAGGCTGGTTCTGCTGGATATACCGTGCAAGAAGCGCGCGCCCTTTGCCGGAGATACGAAGGCCGAAAGCGAGATCATCCGTGTGATAGGGACGGTGGGGTAAATTTTCGTCGAAGTATTGAAGCGCGGCGCTCATGTGTTACGATTCCTTCCAGGTTATCGACCGACCTCGCCCCTGTATTCTCGTGACAATCTTGGCGGAGAGACACGAATTTCAGGGGCGTTTGTTTTTCAGTCGCTTACACTACACCCAACGGCAAATCCTGTCGATCCTTCCCGAAAAACCGATCCATTTACCATAACTCCCGTTGTACGTACCCCTTAAAACGCCCTCAGCCGCTTTCTGGCGCAAAAAACGCAAAAAGACAAGAAAACACCAGGCCAAACCAGAAAAACGCGCCAGAATCGTTTTTAGAGGGCTGCATAACTATGCACGAAAGCGATGCGCGATCGATTTCGACTGTTCCGAAGGGCGAACAGGTCAAAATGACAAGTTTTCTCGCCCTGGGTGGAAAGTTCTGCACGGGGATTTTCTGTTTCAGAGCTTCACGTTTCGCCAGGACAAAAAAAACCGACCTGGGGTCGGGGCAAGAATCAGAGTCTGTGAGAAATTTTTTTTAGTTGTGGAATGCGTCAATGTTCGCAACCGCCCCAAAATACCCTGAGGCTGATAAAAAACAACTGGCACTATCCCGTTCCGGATAAAAAAACCACAAAAGTGGGGAATCCAAGAGAAACGATAGGTGTCAAATTGAGTCAGAATATTGACAATGAAATAGTTACGCAAATAAATTTAGCTGCATCACTTATTCTGATTCAATACTCAATAAAAAATGCCCGCATAATAAACCACATTTACAAAGATATATATCAAACGAAACAACCAAGTTCACAGCTCAGGATAAGAATTTTTCTCTATGTAATAGATAAAACACAGTTTTTTTATAAACTGTAATATATGAGCTGTAATATTCATGTATTAATTGTTTTTTTGAAAAGCATCACAAATTTATTTTTTACGCATACTGCCCTATTGCAACCAGCAATGGTTTTCACTTATTTTCAACATCTCATTTAATACGAGTTATACTTCAACCCGTTTAAAGTGCAACACTAACTGAGTATCATTTGTTTTCCTTACCTACCCCTGGATTCCCAGGGGTTTTTTATAACTACAAACCAGCACAACAAAAAAACAAAACACAATAAAAACAATGAATTATATAAAACTCAACGATATCTTTGTACGGAGATTTACATTCAGGAACATTGGGGTCAGTTTGGATATAGAGAATTATTGTACGGTAAGCCTGTTTTTTGAACAGTCCACATTATCGCAATAGGGTACCATCCAGGGCGTTAATTATTTTTGTAGATTTCTATTCCATATAATACGTTTTCAATGAATCTGGAAGATGAGGTGCCATGTGTATGGCACCTCATCTCTTATTGACTCATTGATTCCGTAACCGCCTGCCAAGTTATAAAGCCACCACTCAGATTATATGTCCGGAAGCCGTGAGACTGAAGCATACGGTATGCCACATGCCCCCGCAGACCACTCTGACACCCGATAATAATCTCTTTATCTTCAGGCAACTTATCAAGATTCTCCCGCAGGGAATCAAGAGGGATGGATAGCGCGTCAGGATATTCACCAAATTGTTTCAGTTCCGCAGGAGAACGAATATCAAGTAAACAATAACTGCCCGGTTCCCGTTGTAACACATCGCGGACATGACAGATGACCGTATCGCCCTTGATAACATTTGCCGCCACCATTCCAGCCTGGTTAACGACGTCCCTTGCACTGTTGAAAGGCGGAGCATAGGTCAGCTCCAGATGCTCGAGATCGTTAACGGTAAGCCCCGCGCGCTGTACGACAGCCAGGACATCGATGCGTTTATCAACCCCTTTTTTCCCTGACGCCTGGGCCCCGAGAATTTTACCGGTATCGGGGCTGAACAGCAGTTTCAGGCTGATCATTGTTGCCCCCGGGTAGTAACTGGCATGATCAGCGGCATGGACGTAAACCTTCTCGTATCGGGTACCATGGGCTTTCAGCTGCTTTTCATTCGCCCCGACACTGCCAATACTCAGCGAAAATACCTTACAAATGGATGTCCCCTGACTGCCATGGTAAAGGCTGTGACGATCGAGCATATTATCAGCAGCAATGCGTCCCTGGCGGTTGGCTGGCCCTGCCAGAGGAACATTAGCGGGTTCCTGAAAGACAAGGTCAGGTGTTTCAACTGCATCCCCCACGGCATAGATGTCAGGGATACTTGTCTGCATACAGGCATTGACACTTATGCCTCCCCGTTTACCCACGGCGAGCCCGGCTCCTGTGGCAAGGCTGCTCTCAGGTTTTACCCCGATGGCGAGAATAACCATGTCGGTCTGCAGAAACCCACCGTCAGACAGTGCAACGCGGAATCCCGTCTCTGTCCGCAGTACCTCGGTGAGCGCCGTTCTGAGACGCAGATCCACGCCATGACTCCTGATTTCCTGATGCAGGGCCGATGCCATTTCAGGATCAACCGGAGCCATAACCTGTTCCCCCATCTCCAGCAGGGTCACACTGATCCCCCTTTCGCTCAGTGCCTCCATCACTTCGAGCCCGATAAATCCCCCCCCGACAAGCGTGGTGTGAGCGATATTATGTTGCTCAATCCACGCCTGGATAGCATCCATGTCAGTAAGATTTCGCAGTGTAAAGACACCCGCTTCCTGTAGTCCGGGCAAGGGGGGAACAACCGGAGCGGCACCGGTACTGAGGAGCAGACGATCCCATTCTTCGGTATAGACCTCCCCGGAGGTCAGATTTTTAACCGTCACCATCTTATTAACCGGGTCTACTGACATCACTTCATGACGGATACGGACGTCTATGTTAAAACGGGATTTAAAATCCTCCGGGGTTTTCAGAATCAGCGACTGCCGTAACGGAATTTTTCCGCCTATATGATAAGGCAATCCACAGTTGGCGAAAGAGACATCGCTTCCCCGCTCAAACACAACAATACTGACATCCTCTGATAACCGACGAGCCCTGGCTGCAGCGGATGCTCCCCCGGCAACACCACCAACAATCACTATTTTCATTACATCCTCTCTGTTCACTCGGGGCAAAATATCTGCCATATATAATTAGTTACCCGGTCCAGCTGGACGCTGCAGACCTGAAGATCACGGTGGCAAAATTACGCCACTATCATTATACTGAACAATATTATATAAAAATACATAATATAAGAAACCAGCAATGCCCATGAATGAAGACACAAAACGTCAGACTGATATGAAAAATGCAGCCCTGGGGGCAGCAGATGTCCTACGGGGACTGGCCAACAGCGACCGGCTATTGTTGATGTGTCAGTTAAGCCAGGGGGAAGCGAATGTGACCGAGCTGGAAGCGGCGGTCGGTATCACTCAGCCGACCCTGTCTCAGCAGTTGGGTGTCATGCGTCGCCTGAAGCTGGTCGAGACCCGACGAGCAGGTAAAATGGTATATTACCGTATCGGGGATAACCGCATCATGACGTTGTTGAATACCTTATATGATCTCTACTGCCCGCAGGCGGACCCCGACAAGGTCAAAAAACAACCTTAACGTACAATAATTTTCGATATCCAAACTGCCCCCAACATTCACCAGCACAGTTAGACATTAGCAATGCAAAATCAATGCGATTCCGGTGCCGTATGTCAGGGAGAATTATGTAAACGGGGGGGGCCGGAATCGCATTCCAGCTCATATCATTAAATACAGAAAAAAACCTCTGAGAGCACAGAGGGGATAAGGAATATGAATACTCCGGTCAGGATATTATCCTGGCTTTTATATACAACATGCTCACAAGGACAACAACTAGCTAGTTAGTTAATAGATATTAAAAATTTTAGAGCTGAAACCTTAAAGCTTGCTTCCATTCCATGTTTTATTATAAACCTTATCTTGAAAACTGAAAGGAAGTACGGCAGATTAATTAAGTTGCGTGCATTCTTTTCACGTTGTAATACAAACAAGAACACCTGCGAAGTTATTTCTCCTTACATATCCCCCTATGCCAACGGGGGATTTTTTCTGGTTCACTAACGCATAAATAATAGTGACATACTATAATTCACGAACCGTGATAATATCAGATCAATCATCATGACAAAATTAGGTGAAAATATCCCACATATTATCGATGCAGCTGTAGATTTTATGGCATCAAGCCAGGCATTTCGTGAGTATCTGAAAAAACTTCCCCCTGATAACACAATACCGCCAGATCTTACTGATGAGCACGTACCG
>ENA-OPAP01001016-OPAP01001016.1-human-gut-metagenome-genome-assembly--contig:-NODE-1016-length-12606-cov-2.532308_pt1 | contig 12606 bp, 3 predicted proteins | sample MGYA00241059_ERZ501434 | MGnify/ENA primary metagenome ERZ501434 (study PRJEB25962, sample SAMEA1967055) | human gut metagenome | biome: human gut; feature: human-associated habitat; material: faeces...
GTTTATATGAACGTTTAGGATATCAAGCTAAATTACAAATATTAAACTTTTGGAATATTAGTGTTGATAGTAAAGTTCATGAATACCTGTTTAATCCTCTTGCGAAAGTAACAAAACCGGTAGGTGAAAATATATCACTACAAGATTTAAAATACAGAAAAGCCCCAACAGTAAAAACTGAAGGGGCTTTATTGTAATGGCCGTTAAAATTTTTGTGGCTTTAAAAGTTAAATATTGAAATCATGTTATCGTAATACTCCATTTTTGATCTTGGATCTTGTGCTTCCCATATACTTCTTAAAGGAGTGGCCTTAATTAAGGATCGTTGGAATCGGTTCATACCCTTGTATGGACCTTTTTTTATCTCTTGTGTAGGATCATTCAACATCATTGTAGTTAAGTCACCCCAATATTGTAAAGTAGACCATGCAGCAGTAGGAGTATTAAGTAAGTTAATTACTTCAATAGGTAATATGTTACTACGTGTCTCTAATGAAGCTCTTAGAGTAAGATACGCTGCTTCTTGTTTCCACCAATTACGTTTGTCATCATCTGCCATTGCTCTAATAAGAGAAGAAATGATCATGAAACCTACTGTGGAAAATAAAACTTCATAAGTAACTCTTTTAAGACATCCTTTTTCGAAATCGTCCAATTCATCATAATGATTTTGATATAGTTCCTTTAATTGATCTATTTTGTTCTGATTAAAGTAATGTCTATATACATATTTAACTGCAGCTGGTACTTGAGCTTCGCTCCACATACCTGTAGAATAGTTAAATTGACGTTTAGTTAAGAACTTAGTTTGTAAGTTAACCAAAATAAAGTTACGGAAGATAAGTAATAATTGTCCAATTACAGTTGCATGTAATTTACTTCTATCCAAGTCTGTTAATTGCGTGTCAATTCTGGTACCTACTTGTTTTGCCGTATTTCTAACTTTGTTTATAGTAGCTTCATCGAGAGATTTAGCGTACTCTGGTTTTATTACTAGTTTGTTGTTTTTAACTTCAAATGCATCATAAAAAGTTACACTTAGAGTATTCCATTTGGCATTGCCTTCCTTTTTACTCTTAAATCTTCTTAGGAATTCGTTTTTATTTAAGAATTTACCAGATTCAGGATCATATTTATAGTATAGACCAATTGCCAATGCCATTTTACCTTTTGTTACATAATCTGACATTTCATGTCCAAAATACCAGAAGTGTTGATTTAATGCTCTTAAAAATCTAGATTGATTAAGTTTACTAAAGGTTTGAGCATTTTCTCTTACTACACCTAAATACTCCATATAACATAGAACCTTGTCTTTGTTGTTTGAATGACCTATGTTCTTTATTGCATTCGCATATGACGGTATAATTAATTTTGTTGCTTGTGCAAGTTCCTTATTTCCAAAGTATATACCAGAGATTGCTTCGAGTCTATTTTGTATTTTGTTTGTAATAAGACCAGTAAGAATCACATTCATATTTTGAGCTATGCCTTGTATTCTAGTGTATGCAGCTAAATTAGCAGCTAACTTACCAACACTTACTGTCACATGTTTGCCTTTTGGTAAAGGAACATCTAATTCTAATGCATTCTTTTCCATACCATATACCAATTGATCTAGTACAGATTTTAATTTATCATATGTCTTACTTTCCAAACCTTGTATTCTACCACCCTTCTTATCGGTAAAATCTGTACGACTAACAAAATCAAGAGCTACTTCTAATTCTGGGGCAATTTCACTCATTTGTTCATAATTTTCTGCCATTTTGTAATAAGCAATGACAGATCCTACTATATCGTTTGTTAAAGCGTCTGGATTTGATAACATCTTAATATACCTAGTAGGTATAAGTTTAACAAGTGACCCATCTGATCGTTTAGCATTTTCCAACATATATGCATTATCATCATCCTTTACAGTGTAAGTATCTTCTATTGCATACGCTAACCCCTTTAAAATATTGTCCTTACTTCGGATTTGTGTCCATGCCCCACCTTCTATTTGTGGTAGTCTATATTTATTTTCATACTTTAAGAATTGAATCTTAGAATTTGATAATTCCATTACATCAACAAGTTTATCATAAAGCTTCTTTAAGTTTGAATCAGAAGTTATTTTACGATAATTTGCACTGTTGTCATACAATTCAGGATTTGGAATTCTTGTTTCTCCACGATCTGCATATTTAGTAAATCTTTTATCGTAGAAAGGTGATTCTTTATCGATTTCAGACCAGGATCTGTTAGGTACTTTGCGCATGTATTTGGATCTTAACTCTTTCTTCGGAACTAATTTCTTCCAAAAGGAAGCTGGTACAAGATTTCCTTCATAGTCATATCTAGCATTTATAGAAACCCACGCATTATATTCAGCTTGACCTAATTTTTCAACTCTTTCTAATTCTTCATAGAATCTAGGGTTTACTTCCCATTCAGCTATGTCCATTACTTTGGATTTCTTTGATTTATCACGAGTTTTCAAACTTTCCTCAGAAATCAATTCATCATAAGTATTAATCCATGATTTTACTTGATCTGGCATACTATCAACATCTACTTTACCATCTTCTCTGGTGTAAAGTCTTAACATGTTCTTTCTAGCCTTTTCATATAGTATTTGATCGTCAGATTTATTTGTATTTGATGAAAGAGTTTTAACATCATCCCAGAATTCTTCGACTATTTGGTCAACCGTGTTGCGTTGCTCCCACTTAGCAAATTTCTCTGGACTTAAGTTCTTTTTTGCATTTTGTAGAGCTTTGTTGAATTTTTCCATATTTGGAGTATAATGTAATTTCTCTCTTAATTTTTCATTATACTCTCTCATTTCTATTGCTATTTCTTTATCTAAACCAACTTTTACTGAACCATCTGGATAATATGGATTAGCTAAATTTCTACGTCTAGTTTCTAACTCTTGTAATTTTAGATAATCTTCATCGGATAAATCTTCTCTGTGGTAATCTCCGTTCTTATCAACGGTAGTACTTAACAACAGGTTTATTTCCATATTTATGGAATCTCTACGAGATCTTGCTTCTTCACTAAGACTGTTAGTTAGCTCGTAATACTCTGGAGTAAACTTACGAATTGTATGCTTGGCTTCCCAATCATTATTTGCTTTATTCCATTTCTTTAGTTGCTCTGGATTCAATAAACCAGGCACTTCAGCAATATCTTTATCTCCAAATCCTAACTTTTCGGCTAACTTTTTTTGATGTTCCAAGTAATCTTGATAGTGTTGACCGTAATTTAAGTCTCTTGTTATAAAGCCTGTTTTATGACCATCTTTATTTTTTTCATGCATATAAGCTAACTTAGATTTATCTACATGTGATAGTATTTCTACAAGCTCTTTACCTACTTCTAGTTCTTTTTCAGCAACATTATTTTTAGTATTAACTATCTTGTTAAGAATTATACGTACTAACTCACTATTAGAATATTGTGTACTACCTGCCCACTGATCCCATAGATTTATATCCACATCACCTTCATCTAATATTTTTTTAAGATGATCTATAGTAAATGAACCGGCTTTAGTTGCTTCTCTAATAAAATTATCTTTAGCAACAATATCTGCTAAGTTATTATAGTTTCTTACTAATTCGTAGTAGTCACCTACAGTCCTTTTTAAGTTTTGTTTTGTATCCTCAACTAATTGAGGATCATTTAAATAGTCAAACGTAGATTCATCATCCAACATGTTTTGTATATTAGTAGCAATATTACCATAAAAGCCAATGTAACCCTTTTTTATCACATCAAGTTCAGCAGAAGTTACATTTAATGGGTTATCATATTTTTGGTTCTCCTTTACTTTGGCTTGTAAAGCTTTTATTTCATTTAATGCAGATATTATATCACTTGCCATGTAATCTACAAATTCAAAAGTAGCTTGGTCATTCTCTAATTGATTTAATTTGAACTCTAATGCTCTTAATTCATCTACTTTCTTACTGTCACTATATTTTGCATATTGGATGTCTTTTATTCTTCGCTTAATAGATTCCATTAACTTATCATAGACTTTGTTTACAGCTTCCGGAATCTTAGCAACTTTTTGATTGTGTATTTCTTTACCAAAGAAATAAGAGTTATCCAATGTGCGACCAGATAAAAATGCTTTTGTGATTTCGTTTAAAGTGTCTTGTTTTTCATTAAATAATCCTTTTACCCAATTAAAAAATCTATTATACCATTTTAAAGCTTTAACAGAATTCTCACCTATTGCTTGTACTAAAACTTCTTCACTACCAAATTGTTTTATACCTCTTTGTACAATAGGCGCATTTCTAAACCAAGCAATGTAATGATGAGCATATTCATGAGGTAAGGTGTCTTGATTTTCTAACAATGTGTTTAATAATACTCTACCAGCCATGTACCCTTCTACTTGAGCTTGCCCTCTAAGATTAGAATCTGTCAGTATACCTATTTCAATATCTGGATACAGTTCATGTAATAATTTAGCTAATTGCTGATTTCTACCAGTATTAACATTAGAAGTAACTTGTTGATTATATATATTATTATTCTGAGTAGAGAATGTGCCTTGATTATCTATTGATTTAATTTGATTAGGTTCTCTAGCGACAATCTCATAGTTTTCTTTTATTGCCTTTCCAGAATTAATATTTGGAATAACTCCATCATACTTGTTTATATCTTCAATATTGTCGTTCCATTTTTTATTGATGTCATAATCTAATTCCTCTTTTGATTTTGTTTGAAGTTGTGTTTGCAGATCTTTGAGTTTATCTTTGTATCTCTCTAATTCTTTCTTACGAGTTTCATTTAAAAATGACCCTTCTTCTCTGTAAAGTTCATAATCTGGATCATTTCCGTATAACTGTTCTTCAATACCGTCTATAGTAAATTTAGTTATTTTAATATTCTCTTGAATTTTTTCTTTTAAAGTAATAGGTTTTACTTTTTCTCTACCAAATGAATTTATCATTTGAAACTTTTCCTTTGGTACTGGATTCTTAATACTAAGAAATACAGGCATTAAGATGTCTCCATACATTTCAGAAGAACTTTTTTTTGGTGAAAAGTAAAACCCTAATCCCCAATCACCAGGATCGGTTGATCCTCTCCAACTCTTAGAAAAAGCATCAAAATTTTCTGTAGTTCCATGCCACACCAAAAGTGGCTCACTATTTTCATCTACTACTTTGGATACATTGGTTTTATCTTCAGATTGCCAGTCCCCAAACCATTCTTTAAAACTCTTAGAATAAGTTCTAGCCTTAGCTTGAATAGCAGCTACTCTATCACCATTATAACGCTCTAAAAGGTCTGAAAAGAGCTTAGATGGCTCCCCATTGGGAGCCTTATCTAAACCATAACCATTATTTTCTGATAATACATAATATGCAGCATCTTCATTACCAAATATCTTTGTATATTCCTTGAGTAAAGCTGCAACCTCTTTATTTTTAATATTTAAACACTGCATAATTATTCACATTCTTTTCTACGTTGTTTACCATTTGCTGTTAACTCATCAATTGAATCCTGCAAAGATGCATTTATTGCTTGTTCTTCTGTAGCTGGTTCAAATTCTATATCATCTAATAAATCCTCTTCAGCTATTTCATTTCTCATAGAAACTTTCTTCTTATTCTCTGCTTCTGAATTTATTATAACAAAGTTTTTAGCACGTGACACAGCTACATATCTCAACTCGTTTCTTAATTGCATTACATCTTTACCATAACCAAACGTATCAATTTCATTGGAGAGTATTAAAACTTTACTGTACGTACTACCTTGTGATTTCCAAACAGTTTGTGCATATCCATAATCAATTGCTTTTCTAATTTTTAACCTACCTTGATTGTCTTCTAAATTCTTGGTAATGTTTAATTCATTATCAATGTTAAACGCCATTTGAACCAAATCTCTATATTTAGATATTTGCTTATTCTGTTTAGCTTCTTTAGCCATTCTCCACAATCTGTCTTTATATTCTACTATTTCAAATAGCTTAGAATCTGGTTCATTTTTATCAATTACAGTAATCTGGAAGTCATCCATAATAGTACTGCCAGTAGGTCTAATTGATAATTTGAATGCTTTAAATTCTATATCACCTTTATCAGTTTTAAACTTGACAGTAGTGTCTGTTATATTTTGAATTACATAATCCCCAGAGTTTACTAATTTATAAGATCCATCAGGCTTTCTAAGTTTGTTAGAATAACCCATTATAATATCACCTTTTACAAAGGGTTTAGCAAATTTTCCGTATCTTAAAGATCTAATCTTTGAATTATATGTAGCTGCTGCAGCATTTGTAGCAGTAATAACTCTAAAATGCAAAGGATCAGCATTAAACTCTTCAGAAGATATAATTTGTTTTAAGTTTTCATTTATAACTGTATCATTAGAAGTATACAACACCCCTTGACCTTTATCATTTATATCAGTTTGGTAACTCAATCCTTCACCTCGTCTAAGTCTGGTGGCTTCTTTTAAAATAGGATTATCACCCGTTCTTTCTACTTTGGTTAAAGTTATTTGAGGTACTCCATCAGATGTAAATACTTTAGAAATATGATCTGATTTTACAGGTCTTAATTGTGCAGAATCCCCAACATATATCACACTAACACCATCTTTAGCTACGATTTTCTGAATGTATTCATACAAACCGTCTTGCACCATTGAAGCTTCATCAATAATAATTAATTGACCTGGTTCATATTTCACTTGATTCTTAGCTCTAAACTCTAGTTCTCTTAAATCCAATGATTCACGTTCCATTGCTTCATCTGTATCTGGAGTAAACCCAAATAGAGCAGAAAGCGTATATACATTAGCATTAGGATTGTTTTGTTTAGTTATAACATTTGCTCTATGAATAGGAGCAGTATATACAATGTTGCCTCTACCAATTCTGTGATCTAACCACTTACTAAATATACCAATGATAGTAGATTTACCTGTACCAGCATAACCAGATAAAGTAATTTCAGTTCCATAGTCTTCAATGAACTTCTCTAGTTCATATAAAGCTGATTTCTGTTGATCATTTAATGAGAATGGTAAATTGATCTTAAACCCGTCATTAAACGTAAATACATACTCTTCTTCTACTTTCTTAGCCTCTTCAGATGCTTTTGGTAAATCTTTTGCAAGTAAAGCAGCTTCATCAGTAAAACCAAATTGATTAGCATAATCTAGGAATTCCTTAGTAGTATCAGTAATTGCTGGTTGTTTGATGTTTGATCGGTTCCTTAATAACTCTCTTACTTCCATCAAAATTTTTGGGAATTCTGTACCCCATTTACCTTTATCTTGAGTATGAGTAAGAGTTGCATTTCCTGTAGATAGTAATCTTTGTAAGGCTTCTGGGTTTTGTTCAAATGATGCTTTAATTAGAACTTTCATAATTTTAGATGAATCTCTATCCCAAGCCTCTCTATCTAACCCTTTTATACTTCTACCTATTCGTCTAGCCTCTGGTCCAGAAGCATTCATTAACTTGTTATTTAACTGAATTCCTTCATCATTAAATAAATTACCATCTGCGTTATAAGCAGTTGTGTAACCAAGTTTAGCTGCCTGAAATGCACCTTCTACGGTTTGAAATGTTTCTTCTGACCATCCATTATATGCTTTATGTGTTTCTCCTAAATAAATGTTTTCGTCACTAGTATCTACAGGTCTAATTGCAAAATTACTTAAGTCTGCATTTTCACCAGTACCAGCATATATATTAATTGTTTCTGAAGGTTGTTCAGATGCAAATAGATCTTGTTGAATTGGAGAGCTAAAAGCATTTCTAATAGTATTTCTTACTTGAGAATCAAATTCCGGAGATACTTTAGAACCACGATTACCTGCTACATTTAATGTACCAATATTGTTATCTACCAACCATTGTGCTAATTCTTGACTAGTAGGGTTTAATAAAAATGGTTTATTGTGTTGTTTAGCAAATCTTTGTGTAGCAATTCTACCAGCACTATCTTCATCTGTACTAAAGTACACCGTACCATCAGAATTCAATACATTTTGTTCTGTTCTAGGTAAATAAAATTCTCTACCTTTTCTACCTGCTTGTAATTCTGGAGATATTTCAGTTACTCCGAAATCCTTTAAAGATTCATCACGACCGTTTTCAGTATAATATCCTGGAGTAGTTGTTCCGCCTGTTTCTAGCCCAAGTTCTTTACCAACTTCTAAACCTAAACGATCTATACCAGTTTGACCACCAGAAATTATCTTTGTAGTAGGTACTGTGTGTGTACCTTGTGATTTACTATACTCAAAGTTATCTAGATATTGTTGATATGCCGCTTCTGCATCAGCTTCACCTTTTTGAGTTTGATAGTCTTTAACCCATTCTTGATAAGATAATGGTTCAGTTGCTTGTTGAGTTTTAACTGTTTGCTGTATATTAGCAAGCATATCTGTATTAAATTCACCAGCTTGATTAAATGCTTTTGCTTGTAAACTAGCTTTTACCGGAGTAAGATCAGTAACCCAAGTTATTGGTTCTTCTGGTATAATCTCATAACCCTTTGGTACAACATTATTGTACTTTAAAACTGATTTACTACGACCATTTTCTATTAATACATTGCCTCTATATGCAATTCCCTTTTTATTAATTAATCGATATACTGGAGCTTCATCTTCATTAATACCTATATATTCATATAAGAATGTTGTTCTAGGATCATTGTTTCTATCTAATTTTACTTTTTTAAATGGTGGATATATAGGTTGACCATTTTGATTGAATGAAATTATAGATTGAGACTTTTTATCATATATAATGCCAGGAATTTGTACTTCTACTCCTTTCTTATTTACTACAGTAAAACCACTATCTTCGTGAGGTAACGCCCTGTATACAGGTCTACCTTCTTCTTCAATAGTTTCTCTACTAGAATCTAATACGTAATAATCAATAGTAGGAACCACGTGGTCATTCCACCACAAGTCTTTTATTACTTGGAATACTTTAATATCTTTAACTGCATCATCAGGATTTCGTTCTAAATCTCTAATGTAATCAAAATAACCTATTTCCTCTCTGATTGAATTAGGTACATATCTAAAGATATTATTCTTACCAAATGCATCACCAGAAGTATAGAAAGCATACAATGCAAGATCTTTTGAAAAATCTCTTATTTCCTGATAATCACTATCCCATAATTCCTCCCAAGCTCTAATGATCTCATTTTCTAAGTTATTATCACCACTCTTGTTTGGTTTGTAAGCAATAAAATCAGGACCATTTAATTCAGTTGTATCTTCCTTTGGTCTACTAAAGATGTTATTAATAAGTACATTTTCAAATGAACCATCACTACTTAATAAATCTGGATATTTGCCACTTCTTACATCAGATTTAATTCTATCCAATCTCTTAGAGATACTATTTGGACCACCTAACAAACTACTGAGCTTTATTCCATTTTCAGCTAAATACTTATTAAAGAAACCAGCTTTATACGTAGCTTCCATACTTCTGGTAATATTATTAATGTACGTATCATCACTAATTGCATAACCTTTAGTATAGAATTCTATTAATGTTCTTAGGTTTTCAAATTCTGGAGTAAGTCTAATCATTGTGTTTTGGAAGGCAATTCTAGGGAATATTAATGCATCTTGCATTTTCTTACCTAAGAATGTATTTGAGAATACCTTTATAGGGTCTTCAAATACTTGTTGCTCTACCATGAATTGTTTCCATTTATCCAAGAATGCACTTTGTAAACCAAAATTATTACCAAAGCGCTTAGTATCAATTTGAGATAATGTAGTTAATTCAGACAAAGATCTTGAGAACGGATTAAGTTCTTGATAAGTCTTCATAATAAGCAACTGATTGTAGTACCAATCAAATGTTTCTTCTTTTTTCAATTGCTTCTTTAAGTAATTGACATCGAACATCTTTTCTCTTTGTTTAACACCTACACCTTTATCATTCAAAAAGTCTAAAAGCTGATCATATTTACCTTTAGATAAAGATTTTGCTTTCTCAAAATATGTATTCCAAATAGTTCTATATGCTAGACTTTCAGGATTTTTGTTTTGTGTATCTACATTATAAAAGCCAGAGTATTTATCGTATTCTATTGCAAAGTCTTTTAATATCTGTTGAGGCAAGAAATAAAATGTACTTTCGCCTTTACCAGATCTAATCAAGAAGTTAGTCATATTAAATGTTAACTTCCTTACATTCAATCGAATGATGTATGGATCTTTTGCAACGTCCACATGAGCATTTATTAATGCTGATAACCAGTCAAGGATATTAATCTTATTTCTATCATTACTCTGGATACCATACAAATTACTTATACCATAGTCTCTTAAAATTTTATTTGGTTTAAATCTTAATTTGACCAATTGAGTAAGAACTTGATGAGCATTTGCTAATGCAAATGGGCCAATACCAAATTTACCACCATTCAACTCTGCTTTAGTTCTACTCTGGAATGCTGGAGTGGCATAATACAGTTGGGATTTACTTGTACGTTTACCTTGACCAGTTATTGTATCTACTTCTTTAAGAATTGTATCCTTCAAGTAATCTGTTACTGTATCCAGTGGTTGTCTGGCTTCTGCAAAGTTTAATGGATTAGAGATAACTGATATATACATATCAAGAAGCATATTTTCATTTGCTTCCTTTGAATTAGCTTCAAAATCAGTTTTACCATTATATCTTTCGTAGACTTTACGAACTATGGTTTCATCATCTAAGCCAGCTTCTCTAAGTCTATTAGTATAATCTTCTTTGGTCTCAAATTTGATTCTATTACCATTCTTATCATAATTGTACCTAGCAACAAATAACTTATCAATATCAAACGATCTACTTTTACTTTCATAAAAGACTAGACTATATCTTCACCTTACGGTGCTCCCCATTTCGCCTTTCGGCTACACAGCGTGTGTACGCTGACTCAAATCATATTGAATTTTGTGTGCCATCGAAGGAACCTGTTCTACATATGGTTTTACTATGTTTATAAATTTTATTCCTTCTTTTGTTCCACAACACAAAGAGTAACTATCTTTTTTTCTACCTTCGTGAAACATATAAAATTCAATATTCCAAACATCTTTAAAATAATCTATTATTATTTGTAATTCTTCTTTTGGTAAACAAGTTGCAATTTTTATATAAAATCCATGAATTTTACCATTGGTTTTTCTATAGTTTATATGACCATCATCCATATACCAAATTGCAATTCCTCTAGCATCAAGTCTATTTAATAGTTTTCTATTTCCTAGTTTTTTATAAGGTTTATAAAAAACTCTTCTTAAGACTTTTATAAAAGGTATGATACTTAATTGAGTATAATATACTTTTTTATTAATATTAAAACCTCTTGCACTAATGTATTCTTTCAAACCATTGTTTCTAAGTCCCGCATCTTTGAGTTGTTTTATTTTCCATTCAAGATAATCACGTTGTTCTTCACAATGACTCAATTTAAATACATTGTTGTTGCTTATTGTTCCATCACCAAGTAAAAGAGCGATTAACAAATTTCTAGATTCTTTTGTTATTTTTGTTTTCATATTTGCTATCCATTTAGGAAGCTTCAGTTGAGTATTAGTCGTTGAACCTTCCGATTAGTTATATAGATAACGATCGGCTTGGCTGCTGGTTGCCCAATCCTTTGGATTTTTACTACGCTTAGTACCTCAGGCTCTAAGGGGTTTCCAGCAATTAAAGGAGTTTTTTAGATTATACTGGTTCGAACAATGATGTGTCTATCCGAACCAGTAAGAGATGTAAATTCATCAGGTAATGTGATAGTATCACCAATTTGCTCAGGATACAAATCTACTACTTTAAGAGCTGCAGTTGACGCTTGACCTTGAGCAGGGATACGATAACCCATTGCAAGAGCTTTAGAATTCGGACCAACAATATCATGATCTATCAACCACTTTTTAGCTTCACTGAAAGTCTTTTTATCGTAATCAGGAATTATGTGTTTCAATAAGTTGATTGAAATAACACAATCCATAGTACCATCGGTATTTGCGAATCTTAACTTTCTTTCATTTTGTACATCTGAAGTTACAGCAATTCTATTGTACAATATCGAAGACATTTGAATAAACATACCACCAGGTAAGTTGGTATCAACAATTGATTTATTCAACATTGATATAAGACCGCTTTCTATCCAAGAGTTATCAGATAAACCAGAAATTGGTGCAACAGTTTCACCATTTTCAACATCCAAACCATTAATAACATTGTCATTCATGTTTGAACTTAGAGCTTTGCGTTGCATAATTTCAGCAAACCTTTGTACACTTACTTGGGGTTTATCTGGAGTAATACCAAAATCTCTTTCTATCTCTTTTCTACCAGCCTCAGTAATCGCATTATGAGCACCATTAAAATTGTTAATTAATTCATCACCACTGTACACTTTACCATCTGGTGTGGTATATTTCCATGCACTTCTGATATTACCCATAGCAGCTTTTTGTGCTTGAGATACAAACATCTGTCTTTCTGCATGATGAGGATCAGTAATTAACTGACGTCTAAAGTTAGTTAAAGACTGTTTATGAGTAGGCATTGACATTAAACTGTCC
>ENA-OPAP01001025-OPAP01001025.1-human-gut-metagenome-genome-assembly--contig:-NODE-1025-length-12499-cov-2.429926_pt1 | contig 12499 bp, 10 predicted proteins | sample MGYA00241059_ERZ501434 | MGnify/ENA primary metagenome ERZ501434 (study PRJEB25962, sample SAMEA1967055) | human gut metagenome | biome: human gut; feature: human-associated habitat; material: faeces...
ACCGCCTTATCGTGAGATAGGGCGGTATTTTTTGAAAAATATGTAGGCAGGCGGCACGGGCGACAGCACCTGCATTTTGAGGTAATGCAAGGCGGGATTCGGGTTGATCCGTTGCATTTGGTGCCTTAAAAGAAGAAAGTCCTGATGCCGAAATTCGGCATCAGGACTCTTTACTGTTGCGTTTTACTTTCTGTAAACCACCGCTTCAAACGGTCGCAGACTTCCGGGGTTTCCGGGGGTGTTGTAGTTGCTGATAAGCAGCTCTGTGTTCTGCCAATCGTTCAGCAATGGGCAGGGTACGTCATGGTCGGTAAAGTTGCAGACCACGAGTATCTGCTCGTCGTTCAATGTGCGGGTGTAGGCGTAAATCTCTTCATCGTCGGGCAACAGCAGGGCGTAGTGACCGTAGACGAAGGTCTTGTCCGACTTTCGCAGCGCCAGCAGGCGGCGGTAGAAGCTGTACACCGAGTCCGGGTCGCCCACCTGTTTGGCTGCGTTGATCTGCGGGTAGTTGGGGTTCAGCGGTATCCACGGTGTGCCGGTGGTAAAGCCTGCATTGGCGGTATCATCCCAGTGCATGGGGGTGCGGGTGTGCTCGCGGCTGATGTAGTTGGCCGCCTTCATGAAATCCGCCACGCTCTCGCCGCAGCGCTGGGTCTTTTCAAAGTAGGCGTTGCGAGTCATAACATCGTTAATGGGGTCGATGCTGTCGAAATGCTTGTTCGTCATGCCCAGTTCCTCACCCTGATAAATGTAGGGCGTTCCCTGCATCAGGTAGAGGCAGACAGCCAGCATTTTGGCCGACCGCACACGGGATTCTTCGTCCTTGGTGCAGCCGAAGCGCGACACCACGCGGGGTTGGTCGTGGTTGTTCCAGTACAGGCTGTTCCACGCCTTGCCGTCCAAACCGGTCTGCCAGCGGGTCTGTATTTTTTTGATATCCGTCAGCTTCCACGGGTGTTCGGGTTCCCACTTGCGGCTCTCGCCGCCGTCAACATCCATCAGTTCAAACTGGAACACCATGTTCAGCTCATGGCGATCCTCGCCCGCGTACAGGCAGGCAAGCTCCGGGTTGACGTTGGCGTTCTCGCCCACCGTCATGCAGTCGTAGTGGCTCAGCACACGGCGGTTCATCTCCTGCAGGTATTCATGCACACGGGGACCGTTGGTACACTGGTCGGTATAGTCGCCGTACAGACCATCGGCGCAAAGTGGCCCGTCTGCATATCCGGCCTTGGAGATCATACTGATGACGTCCATGCGAAAGCCGTCGATGCCCTTTTGGAACCAGAAGTTCATCATGTCAAAGACCTGATCGCGAACCTCCGGGTTCTCCCAGTTCAAATCGGGCTGTCCTTCCGCAAAAAGGTGCAGGTAATACTGACCGGTTTTCTCGTCGTACTTCCACGCCGAGCCGCTGAAGCAGCTGCGCCAGTTGTTGGGGGCACCGTCGTCCGGGGCGGGGTCTTTCCAGATATAATAGTCGCGTTTGAGGTTGTCGCGGCTGGAACGGCTCTCAATAAACCACGGGTGCTGGTCCGACGAGTGGTTGACCACCAAGTCCATGATGAGCTTTAACCCATGGGCATGGACATCCGCCAGCAGGGCGTCAAAGTCGGCCATCGTGCCGAAGTCTGTCATGATATCGCGGTAATCGCTGATGTCATAGCCGTTATCCACATTAGGCGATTGATAGATCGGGTTCAGCCACAGCACATCGACGCCAAGGTCTTTTAAGTAGTCCAGCTTTTCACGGATACCGTTCAGATCACCGATACCGTCACCGTTGGAGTCCTTGAAGCTGCGCGGGTAGATTTGGTAGACGACGGCCTCTTTCCACCACGCGGGGTGAACGCTTTCCATAAGTATACCTCTTACAAAATCGTTCCCGGCAGTTTGGTCACGTCCTGTATATGGTAGGTGGGTTCAAACGGCATCGGGGCCGTGCCGACGATGGCACAGTCCATGCCGCCCGCGTGGGCAGCCTCCAGCCCGGCAGCAGCGTCCTCCACAACCAGGCAGTCTGCCGGGGCAAGCCCCACCATGGCGGCAGCCTTGGTAAAGACCTCCGGGTCGGGTTTGGAGTGGGCAATCATCGTGCCGTCACACACAGCATCAAAGTAGCGGTTCGCGTCGAGCCGTTCCAAGATGTAGGCCGCGTTTTTGCTGGACGAACCAACGGCCAGCTTCAGCCCTGCGTTGTGCAGCGCCGTCAGGGCGTCGCGCACGGCAGCGGGCATGTCGGCGGGTGACATCTGCGCCAGCAGCTTGCGGTAGCGGTCATTTTTCTCGGTGGCAAGGCGTTCTTTTTCCGCATCGGTAAAGGTCTTGCTGCTGCCGGAAAGGATGATTTCCAGACTCTCCATCCGGCTGACGCCGCGCAGCTTCATATTGATGGTTTCGTCAAACGGTGCGCCGACTTCCTCGGCTGTCTGTTTCCACGCTTCAAAATGGAAACGGTCTGTGGAGCAGAGCACTCCATCCAAGTCGAAAATAATACCCTTGTATTTCATAGAAAGTTCCTCATAGTTACTCGGCGGCCAGCTTTACCGGCTGACCGTCCACGGTAATTTCCACAGCGGAACCGCCGCGGTGGGTGACAGTGATGCCCGCATGGGTGACTTCCACATGGAGCTTTGCACCGCGCCAGACAATGTTGAACGCCGCGCGCTGCCAGCTTGCGGGCAGATGACTGCGCAGGGAAAGCCCGCCCTCGTGCCATTCCAGCCCGGCAAAGCCGCAGACAACACACTGCCAGACGTTACCCATCGATGCACTGTGGATGCCTAAGTCGGACGACTTCATATTCGGGCCAAGGTCAATGGCAATGGCGTGGCGGTACATATCCAGCGCCATATCGTCCAGTCCCTCCCACGCGGCCAACACACAGTGCTGACCATGGCTCAGGGAGGAATCATGCAGTGTGCGGGACTCATAGAACATAAAGTTCTTGCGGCGGGTCTCAGCATCGAACAAGTCGGGCATAATGCGCATGAGCATGACCAAGTCAGCCTGCTTCGAGACCATGAGTTGGTTCATCTGGGCGGGACTGTAATCCTCGTAAATCGAGGACACGCCCTGCTGGTTTTTGTATTTGCTCAGGTCGATCGCATCCAGCCCCAGATATTGGGCGTTCTGCGGCACGATGCCATCGGCGTTGGGCTGCGGCAGGTAGACTTTTGCCTTTTTGTCCTGCAATTCAGCCGCCAGAGCATTCAGGTCATAGCTGTCGCCCAGCTTGGCGTAGGCGTCAGGCCACCGGGTGGGCATATCTTTGATGCAGCGTTCAGCCTGTTCCATGGCAAAGACGGTCAGATAATTTGTAAAGGCGTTGTTATCGACGTGGTCTTTGTACTCATCCGGACCGATGACGTTTTTGATTTCATAGCGCTGCGTATCATCCTGCCACTCTACGCGGCTTGCCCAGAAACGGGCAATTTCAATCAAAAGCTCACAACCGCGGCGGTTCATGAAATCATCATCGCCGGTGGCTTGGTAGTACAGCCAGACACCCCAGGCAATATCCGCAGAGATATGCTGCTCGATCATACCTGTCAAAACCGGGCTGCTCTTGCCGGTGACGATATCCGCACCGCAGTAAAGCGGCGTTACTTCGCCGTCGTCCAGCCACGCACTCTCCCAGGGGAACATAGCACCCTGATAGCCATTCTCGCTGGCCTTTTTGAACGCGCCGGGCAGGCTGCGCCAGCGGTAGCCCAGCAGGGTCTTGGCGGCGGCGGGGTCAGTCAACAGGTAGTAAGGCATCAGGAACATCTCGGTATCCCAGAAAGAATGACCTTTGTAGCCCTCGCCTGTCATGCCCTTGGCACCGATGCCAACGCGGTCATCATCGCGCTTGATCATAATGTTCAGGTGATACAGCGCAAACCGCATACCCAGCTGGTCAAAGCTGTCATCGCTTTCGATCTGCACATCCTGCTCTGCCCAGTAAGCTGCCCACTTTTTGGCGGAGGCTGCAAGCAGAGCGTCATAACCGGTATCCGCAAACTTTGCCGCCAGCGCATCACCGGCAGCGGCAACGATGTCCGGGTTCGTTGTGCCGCGCTGCTGACCGTAGACCGTAAACGGCAGGTCACGGCCTGTGTGGTAGCAGGTCAGCTTTTCGATGCGCAGCGTCTGACCCTTTGCCAGCCGGAACGTGTAGCGCCCCACAAAGCGGCGGCGCTCAATGACCGGCAGCGACTCGGAGGGTTCTGCGCTGAATTTGTGCAGGCAGTGTACACCGATCGGCACATTGCTCTCGTTCGTATGGGTTATCAGGCGCAGGATGCCACCGGGCAGCATCCGCATTTCGCCCTCCACACAGTGCTGAGAGCCGGTATTGCTGTTGCGGGTCGAGATACCGCTATTGACGACCAGCTCGATATCCTGATTCGTCGGTGTGACTTCCACCGAGAACGCGGCAATATGCTCATTATCCAGCGAAACAAAGCGACGGAAGGTCAGTTCCAGCGCTGCCCCGGCAGGACTTTTCCACTGCACGGTGCGCGTTGCTTCGCCGGTGTGCAGATCCAGTGTGCGCAGGTAGCTTTGCAGCGTACCCTGATCCATGGCGAAGCGTTCACCGTTGACGATAAACTCCATAGCAGTCACGTCAGGCAGGTTGGGCAGCTCGGTCACTTCGTCGGGCATAGCCTTATTGAATGTGCCCGTGATAAAAGCGCCGCGGTAGGTATCAAGGTAACCCTCCTCCAGCGCGCAGCGGATGTTGATATAGCCGTTGCCCTGGGCAAAGATGGATTCACATTTGGCGGTGCGGCACGGGTCAAAGGTTTCCTCTGCCACGATCCAGCCGCGGGGTTCGAGATCATATTTCATAGTCGGGTTTCCTTTTCATCAGCCCTTGACGCCGGAAGCAGCCACGCTGGCCTGCACCTGATCCTGTGCAAGCGCATACAGGATGATACCGGGCAGAATGACAATGGTAAGCGCGGCAAACAGCTGGGTGTAGTTGTAGGAAAATTCGCTGGTGAAGAACGCCAGCGCGATGGGCAGTGTGCGCTGCGAGTCCGAAACGGTCAGCAGCGAGGCAAAGTAGTACTCGTTCCAGTTGCCGAGGAACATCAGGATGCCGGCAGTCGCCAGTGCGCTTTTTGCCAGCGGCAGGTTGATGGTCCAGAACGTGCGGAAGAAGCTTGCGCCGTCCAGTGTCGCAGCCTCGTCCAGGCTTTTGGGGATCGCCATAAAGCCGGCTTTCAGCACAAAGATGGACATAGCCATACCGGCAGACAGGTAAACAAGGGTGACGCCCCAGATGCTGTCATAAAGGTTCAGTTTCATGATGAGCGAGAAGATGGGCTGGGTCTTGCTGTGGCTGGGCACAAGCAGCGTGATGGTGAACAGCGCAAACAGCAGCTTGCGACCGGGAAACTCAAACTTGGCAATGACATACGCGCCCATGGCATAAAACAGCAGCGAAACCAACGTCGAGACGCCCGCCGCCAGCAGCGAGTTGAAAAAGTAGGTGGGGAAGCTGTACTTCTGGAAAATTTCAATGAAGGTATCCAGCGAGAAGTGGGCGGGCAGTGCCAGCGGTGAGCTTAAAATCTCGCCGTTCGTCTTGAAGGACGACATAACGACCCACAGAATGGGAAACACAGAGAGGATAATGACGACGGCCTCCACAAGGTACATCAAACCCTTTGCCCAAGGCTTGTATTTGATTTTCATGGTGTGCCTCCTTCTCAGTAATTAGCTTCGTCCATGCGGAACAGCTTGTTTACGACGCCCAGCACGATCAGACCGATGATAAACATGACCACGCCCACCGCGTTGGCGTAACCGTAACGGTAGTCCATGATGCCCTTGACCAGAATGATGGGCAGGCTCATCGTGTCGTCGCCCGGACCGCCGGACGTCGTCAGGGCAATCTGCTCATACATGGCAATACGGGATGTCAGCGAGGCAATGACGCTGGTGCCGATGGATGCACGGCACAGCGGCAGCTGGATATAGCGGATCAGCTGCCAGCCGGTAGCGCCGTCGATGAGGGCGGCTTCATTCAGTTCCTTCGGAATGTTCATCAAATCACCCAGCACGACCAACGTGACGATGACTGCATAGAACAGCCAGGTGAACGTAACAGCCCAGAACGCCCACGGCGATTTGTAGAACCACTGGACGTTGAAATTCGGGTTAAAAACGCGGATGACCGAGTTCAGGATGCCGAAATCATTGTTGAAAATGAATTTGTAGATCATCGCCCAGGCCGCCGCACTGATGACGTTGGGGATCATGAACACTGTACGGGTGAACTTCCAGCCGTGGGGGCGCTGGTACAGTACAAAAGCGACCAATGTGCCGAAGCCGACGTGCAGCGTCAGGGCAATCACGCACCACCAGAGCAGGTTTTTCAACGCAATGAGGAACGAACTGTTGGTAAACAGATTGATATAGTTTGTCAGACCGTTGAATTTTGGTGCGTTGAAGCCATCCCATTTCGTGAACGACGTCACAAATACCTGCGCAATGGGCATCAAATAGAACATCGCAAAGATCACGATGGTGGGAAGCAGGAACAGATAGATCCATTTGTAGTTTGCACGCTGGATGCGGCCCGCCTTGATGCGCGTTGCTTTTTTCGGGGCGGTTTTCATGGTTTTGCAGCTCCTTCCTTTTCAAAAAATGCGTGCCGCCGCCGTATGCAACGGGACGGCGACACGCCTTGAATTACATATTGTTCTTGCGCGGATTGCGCGGATTGCGCGGATTACTCGGCGCTGGCTTCCGCGGCCTTGTCACTCATCCACTGGGCGAACTGCTCCGGGGTGCAGGTGCCGTCGGCCAGGCTGGGCAGCAGCTTACCAAACTCGGTGTTGGCAACGGAGGCAGGGATCACATCGAGGATGCGGGGGACAAACACGGTATCAGTAGTGGTGTCGGCTGCCAGATCAGCAAGCACCTGGGTCTCGCCCTGCTTTGCCTTGAAGTCGTCGGAGTAGGTCAGCTTCGGTGCGTCGCCACCCTCGGCCAGCATGTAGGCTTCCAGCTCAGCGGGGCTGTAAATGAACTCAAGGAAAGCCTTTGCAAGAGCAATTTCATCCTCAGAGGCAGAAGCAGAGATCCACCACTCACCGAGAGAGGCGGTGTCGGCAATGCCGACGTCGCCCGGGAACAGGGAGGCACGGACCTTCGCGCCGTCAAAGCCGTTGGACCACTTGTCGGAGTTGGAGCTCTCGAAGTCAGAGGACATCCAAGGACCGTTGGCAATGATGGCGGCCTGCTCGCTCATGAAAGCGTTGGCGGCATCCGCGTAGGCTGCGCCTACCGAGTTGGAGGCTGCGTTGTTCTGCAGCAGATTCTGCAGCTTGGCCACAGCGTTGATGAAGCAGGGCTGGTTGAAGTCGGTGATCTTGGTCTCGATGCCACTCTTCAGCCATTCTACGCCACCGTCTTCCTCGGCCACCAGCGCAGTCAGGAACAAGGCGGAAACCCAGCCGTTCTCGGCGGTGGAGAAGGCGATCTTCTGGTCGCCCAGCGCGGAAACAAATTCATCCATGCTCATAGCGCTGATGTCAGCATCGGTGCTCCACATAGCAGAGTTGTAGAAGAAGCCGATGGGACGTACCGTTGCCAGAGGCATAACCATGACTCTGCCATCCTCATTGGAGCAGTATTCACGACTGTCGTCAATCAGGACATCCTTGATGGCGGGGGTCGCGTCGATCCAGTCGGTCAAGTCGTAGGCAAGGCCGTTGGGAATAACGACGTTCTTGACCCAGTCCGGGTCACCGCCCTCCACCAGCACCGGCAGCTTGTTCTGCTGTGCCAGCTGCTTTATGCGGTCATTGAAAATACTATCCTGGGGTACGCTCTCCAGATTGATTTTGTACTTCCCGGCGTACTTCTCGTTAAAACGCTCGACCTGCGGCTCAAAGAAGACCGCACCGACGTTCTCGCCGGTTTTGAAGGAGGGAATGGTGACTTCCACCACGCCGCTGTTGGTATCAGCGGATGCCGTGCTACCGGCAATATCGCCGCCGGTTGTGGAAGTTGCAGCAGAGGATGCAGCGCCACCGCAGCCGGCCAGGCTGGCGGTCATCATGGCAGCGGCCAGAGCGCCTGCGAACAGTTGCTTCTTTTTCATAGTGTTTCTCCTTTACTTTTGTGCTTTTTGTTTTATTAACACGGTGCGGTTGCACCAGATGTTCCAAAAGTTATTGCAAAAACGTTTTTGTTTCGCGGTTAAAAAATATTTGCAGCGAAATTTGGCTTAAGAAGTTACTGCAAAAACGTTTTTGTATCTCTGTCTGAAAAAAGCGGCCTTAACCGCTGATTTCGGTTTTATAGGGGGCGGACGCTGTCGCGCACCGTCAGGGTGTGGGGCAATACCAGCCGCTGTGCCTTGCGCTTTCCGCGGATCATATCGCACAGTAGGCGGGTAGCCTCGTAGCCTTTTTGCTGGATGTTCTGGTCAATGGTGGTAATAGCCGGGTCGGTGTAGTTGGTGACTTCCAACCCATCGAAGCCCACGACCGAGTAGTCTTTTGGCACTTTATATCCCAGTTCTTTCAGCCCCTCGATCGTGCCAATGGCCAGCATATCGCTCATGCAGAGGAACGCCGTGGCGCTGTCCGGGCTGTGGGTTCGGAAGTATTCCTTCACACCGTCGCGGGCTTCCTCCCGCCCGAAGTTGGTGTAGATGATGTTGTCGCGGGGCAGCTCCAAACCATTGCGCTGCATAGCTTGGTACGCACCCACAAGGCGCTGCATACTGACCATAGCCAGCTTGCGGCCATGTACCACCACGATCTTGCGGTGTCCCATGTCGATGAGGTATTGGGTCAGCTCGTCAAACGCTTTGATGTCGTCCATCATCACACAGCTGACATTCGGACCGGGAACCTCAATATCAATGGTCACGCAGGGGTATTTGCTTTTCGCCAGCAGTTCGCAGTAAGGGTCGTTGGTTCTCAAACCCATCAGGATCGCGCCGGCGATGTTGTGCTCATAGCAGAGCTGTTCAAAACTTTTTTCGGTCTGGATCTTGGTGTTGATAACCTGAATGGACATTTCCACATCGTTGTTGACTGTGTAGTGGAAGCAGCCTTTCATCAGCAGTGCATCAAAATCGTTGATAAGCTCTTCTTCCAGAAAGCCGGAAAGCACCAGCGCGATATTGTGATTGTGCTTGGAGGAAAGGTTGCGCGCCATCTGGTTGGGGCGATACCCCAGCCGCTGCGCGGTCTCCACGATGCGCTCCCGTGTTGTAGGGCTGACATCTGGGTAGTTGTTGAGTGCGCGGGAAACCGTACCGACCGTGACTCCGGCTTCCCGTGCAATGTCGCGGATCGAAACTGCCATGCCTGCTCACTCCCGATTCTCTTTTCAACCAAAACCGTTTTCGGTACCGTGTATACTGCTGTGTTCCAAAAACGTTTTTGTTGTGATTTCTTTATACTCTAATTCCCCTGTTTTGTCAACACTCTCCGCCCGCTTTCTACATTTTGCAAAAGAAACAGGTTGTGGTTTTGTGTAGCTTGCACAAGTGCAAAAGGCAGGAGAGGGGGCGGTATTTTTTTGGGGGGAAAATTGCAGATTTTTCTCCAACATCGAGCAGATGTGCGATGCCCTGCGAATCAGCACCAAAACGGGGTACAAGCTGCTGCACGAAGGCAAAATCCCGGCGATGAAAATCGGGCGCTCGTATCGCATCCCCAAAGCCCACCTGTTTACCTACCTTCAGATTTGCGGTCAACACTGTCGAGCAGAGAATCGACAGTGTTGATTGTTTTGCGCCGATGCGTTATGCTGTTCTTGTCAACAGCAGATCGGGGGCGACCCAAACCGAAGGAGGTATTTTTTTATGGTCGCAGGGCATCTGCAAGAAAAAAACGGTATCTACTATGTGGTACTGACCTACAAAACTTATGACGGCAAACGCAAAACCAAATGGCAATCCACGGGCTTGCCTATCAAGGGCAACAAGCGGCGCGCCGAGGCGATGATGCGTGAGCTGCAAGACGACTTTGAGCCACCCGTTGACCCCAATGGTCCGCCCAGCAAAGCCATGCTGTTTGCGGATTATCTGGTGCAATGGCTGGAAATCGCAAAGTCAACCGTCAAGCTGACAACCTACGCAAGCTACAAAGAACTGTCGAACAGCAGGATCATTCCTTACTTTAGAAATCTCGGCGTTACGCTGGGCGACCTGAAAGCGGTTCATATCCAAGCATTTTATCAGGAACAGTTGGAGCGTGTGAAGCCCAATACGGTCATTCACTATCATGCGGTTATCCACCGCGCCTTGAAATACGCAGTGAAAACAGACCTGATCGATGTGAACCCTGCCGACAAGGTAGACCGCCCGAAGAAAAATGAATTTACCGGGAACTTTTACAGCAAGGACGAAATGAACGCGCTGTTCGACGCTGTGCGCGGCAGTAAAATTGAGGTGGCAGTTATGTTGACCGCCTTTTATGGTCTGCGTCGCAGCGAGGTTGTAGGGCTGAAATGGGCTGCTGTGGACTTTGAGCAGAACACGATTGAAATCTGCCACACGGTCACAACGGTTCGGCTGGATGGAAAAGAAGTTCTTGTAGAATCCAATGGCACAAAAACCAAATCCAGCAAGCGCACCTTGCCGCTTGTACCGGTTTTCCGGGAACGGCTGCTGGCCTTGCAGGAGGAACAGAAAGAAAACCGCAAGCTGTGCGGTAGGTGTTACAACAAAAAATACGCAGACTACATCTGCGTAGACGCAATGGGCAATCTGCTCAAGCCGGATTATCTCTCCAATTCGTTCCAGATTATCTTGCAAAATTATCATCTGCGGCGCATCCGCTTTCACGATTTGCGCCACTCTTGCGCCAGTTTGCTTTTGGCAAACGGTGTCCCGATGAAGATGATTCAGGAGTGGCTGGGACACAGCGATTTCTCTACCACTGCGAATATTTATTCGCATTTGGACTACGCTTCCAAGGTTTCTTCGGCAGAAGCGATGCTGAACGGGCTTGGAATGGGTTCAAATCCGGGAAATGACACTTAAGAAAGTGTGATTTCTCTCCAAAACGGGGCGTTTTCTCTCCTGTTATGAAATTGTCAAACTCAAAAATTCCGTTTTTTGCATAAAAAAACGGTACAAAGTGCTCAAAAAAGCACGTTGTACCGTTGATTGGCGGAGCATCAGAGATTTGAACTCTGGCGGCGCTACAAACGCCCTATCGCATTTCGAGTGCGACCCCTTCGACCTCTTGGGTAATGCTCCCTATAGTAATCCCCCAAAATCTTCTCCGGAAAAAGGAGAGAAAAGTAGGAGAGAACAGCAAATATTTAATTGTAGAAAACAGTGGATTTTTAACGATGGGTCGTTAGAAAATCAATGACAACTTCCAAAATGCCTGCTTGATTTCGAGTCAATCTCGTTACGACCGCTTCGATACGTCTGCTTATTTAGTTTTTATCGCACCGCCTCGCACAGCGTTTGGAAAAATGCGAGATTTCGATGCAAGATAACGATGAAAGGTTGGGTACGCGACACCCGATAAAGCCCGCCGTTATGGGATTTCCTGCGGACAAGATGACCTGTTGGATGCAAACTTTCGAGTCAGTCCCGTTATGACCGCTTCGATACCGCTGCATACCATGGTATGATACCATGACTTCCGCGCGGTTGCAAGCAATTTTTCATCGCGAATGCCGAAAAACGCATATTTTGCGATGCAAGTATAAAATTCCATCTTGACATTATGCCTCTTCCGTGCTATCATGCAAAAGCTGACAGGTTGCGGAGGGCTCTTGCAGGTGTAGCACAATGGCCAGGGCACCAGCCTTCCAAGCTGGGGATGCGGGTTCGATTCCCGTCACCTGCTCCATCCATTTGCGCCAGTAGCTCAGCAGGATAGAGCAACTGCCTTCTAAGCAGTAGGCCGGGGGTTCGAATCCCTTCTGGCGTACCATTTCCCCCAAAGCGGCCTGCGGCGAGGCTTCCCTTGTGATACCAGATATGTGGTGGGTGTAGCTCAGTTGGTTAGAGCACCGGATTGTGGTTCCGGGTGTCGAGGGTTCGAGTCCCTTTACCCACCCCACAAAAAGAAATGAGGGATCGGGAGTGTCCCGGTCCCTCATCCCTTTCCACACAGGGGTGTCGCCAAGTGGTAAGGCAACGGACTCTGACTCCGTCATTTCAAGGTTCGAATCCTTGTAGCCCAGTTTGTTAAATCTTGGTCCCGTAGGCGTTTTGCCTGACGGGATTTTTTGTTATATTTCTGTTTTCGGACCGGGAACCCTGCGGGGAGGGAACCTGCAAGTCCGGTAATCCATGACGGCAGAATCCTCCGGGGACATGAGGCTGCGTAAAATGGATACCGGAGGACGTGACGGGGAGAGGGGGAAAACATGTCTGATAAAAAGAAGAATCTGCTCAACGGAATATTCCTTCTGACTGTATTTGCTCTGACCATTTACAGTGTATTTTCGGGTGAGGACTTAAGCGATATATGGGACACCATATCAGAGGCATCTCCTGTATACCTGCTTA
>ENA-OPAP01001031-OPAP01001031.1-human-gut-metagenome-genome-assembly--contig:-NODE-1031-length-12399-cov-8.199287_pt1 | contig 12399 bp, 9 predicted proteins | sample MGYA00241059_ERZ501434 | MGnify/ENA primary metagenome ERZ501434 (study PRJEB25962, sample SAMEA1967055) | human gut metagenome | biome: human gut; feature: human-associated habitat; material: faeces...
AATACTTTCATCGGGGCAAGAAATATCCGCCGCCACGCACAACCTCGTATGAGGACGACAGGAACGCACCAAATCCTCTATCATCTTATGATTACGATAAGGCGTTTCGATAAATATCTGCGTCTGCCCTTCGGCATATACCCGTTGTTCGAGCTGCTTGATTCTCTTTATCCGTTCTCCCGCCTCGATAGGCAGATAACCCTGAAAAGCGAAACTCTGCCCGTTGAATCCCGAAGCCATCAGCGACATCAATATCGACGAAGGGCCCACCAATGGAACCACAGGCAAATGTTCCCGCTGGGCGATCGCCACCACATCGGCCCCCGGGTCGGCCACAGCCGGGCAACCGGCCTCCGAAATCACGCCTGTCGCATATCCCCGCCGCAACGGTTCGAGAAAACCCGACACCTCCGTCGCCTCCGTGTGACGGTTCAATTCATAAAACGTCAAGTCGTCGATACAAATATCGGGATTTGATTTTTTGAGAAACCGTCGAGCCGAACGCACATTCTCTACGATAAAGTGACGTATCCCGGCTATTACTTCGCGGTTATAAGAAGGTAGCACCTGCTCGACCGGTGTATCGCCCAGAGGAACAGGAATCAGATATAATGCGGTTTTGAGCATACAAATTCGATTTATCGGCAAAACCCATTTTCACCGTTCGACAAAAATAGGTATTTTTGCCCAAAGAGAAAAACAGAAACTGTTATGACAGACCTGCCTGCCCCATTTATCGAACGCACCCGCCGATTACTCGGCGACGACTATCCCCGCTTTGCCGAGTCGCTCGAATCGGAATCTCCGACAAGCATACGGCTCAACCCTTCGAAAAGCACTCCGACAGGCATGTTTTACCGCCCATATCGGCCGTAATTCCGTAACGGCGAACACGTCCGCCTGTTCCTTCATTGATAACGGAACGAAGCATTACCAACATCTTGTATGCGCTCGAAACACTGATAACTTCTTCCATCTGCGGTGCAAACGTAGAAAGCACATTGCCGTCACTATCTTCAATGCGGGTGACGAATAACGGAGCTACCCGAATCCCCTTATTGGCAAAAGCTGTATATGCGCTTACCATTTCACCGACAGAAATTTCGCAGGGACCCAAACAAAGTGAAACAACAGGGTCGATCGCCTTGTTTCGTACACCAAAACTATGAATCAGCCTTACAAGGTTATAAGGATTCAGTTTACCCATCAGGTAAGCCGAAATCCAGTTATCCGAATTGGCCAGTCCCCATTTCAGAGTCACCATTTCACCATAACGTTTATTATTGGCGTTTCGGGGAGTCCATGCCTCTCCTGTTTCGGTAATCAGCGTTTGTTCTACATGACGCACCTGATCACAAGGTGAAAATCCGTTCTCCATCGCCAGTGTATACAGATACGGCTTGATAGTAGAACCTACCTGACGGCGTCCCACCATTGCCATGTCATATTGGAAATATGTATAATTCGGTCCTCCAACATACGCCTTCACATATCCGGTCATCGGGTCCATCGACATGAATCCTGTACGCAGGAAGTGTTTGTAATAGCGAATAGAGTCCATCGGAGTCATAATCGTATCCTTCTCACCTGCCCAGGTGAAAACAGACATTTCCTGAGGAGTATCGAATGCTTTGCGAATCTCCTGTTCAGAAGCACCCGCTGACTTCATTACATTATAACGTTCGGTTTGTTTCATGGCTCTGGTCAGCAATTCTTCCACCCGCGCCTGCGGCAATGCCCTTGCATACGGGGCGTTCTTACTTCCTTGTTTTTCTTTAAAGAACAGAGGTTGCAAGAAGTCGCCTAAATGTTCTTTGATAGCATCCTCAGCGTATTGCTGCATATGCGAATTGATGGTGGTATAAATCTTCAGACCATCCGTGTAGATATTATAACTCGAGCCGTCTTTCTTTTTATTTTTGGCGCACCAGCCGTACAGCGGATTTGTTTCCCATGAAAGTGAATCTTCATAATACTTCTGCATCTGCCAGCCGCGGTACTCGCTCTTAACCGGTTTCTTGGCAGTCATCACACCACGAAGATATTCGCGGAAATAGGTTGCCAGACCTTCTTTATGGTCTACACGGGTATATGCAAGTTTCAGCGGAAGTGCCTGCAAAGAATCACATTCCGCATCCGAGATGTAACCGGCTTTTTCCATCTGACGCAGTACGACGTTACGACGTCCCAATGCATTCTCACGGATTTTCGGATTTCGGGATACCGGATTATAACGGGACGGATTCTGACACATTCCCACCAACATCGCTGCCTGCTCTATTTTCAAATCTTTGGGTTCACAGCCGAAATAAGTAGACGCGGCTGTCTTTATACCGACAGCATTATTCAGGAAGTCGAACTTATTAAGATACATTGTCAGAATCTCTTCTTTCGTATAGTAACGTTCCAGTTTTACGGCAATCACCCATTCGATCGGTTTCTGCAACAGACGCTGCATAGTATTGCTTGCCACCTTTTCCGTAAACAACTGTTTTGCCAGCTGTTGTGAGATCGTACTACCTCCACCCGCACTTTTCTGCAACAATAATCCACGCTTGACGATGGCACGGAAAAGTGCCTTCGCATCAATACCGGAATGTTCGGCAAAGCGAACATCCTCCGTCGCAATCAGCGCATGAATGATGTTGGGAGAAAGATCGGCATAGCTGCTGTATACACGATTGTTTTTTTCCATTGAGAAGGTACCCAGTACTTTCCCGTCTTCCGAGAATACCTCAGTTGCAAATTTATAATTGGGATTTTCCAGTTCTTCCACAGGAGGCATATAGCCTATCCAGCCCTTAGAGATAGACACAAAAACAACTACGATAGCTATTAAAGCAACTGCCAACAATACCCAAAGAGCGTTTATTATTTTTCGAATCATGTTTCTTCTAGCTTAAAAAAGATGCTTATAATTAAGCCGCAAAGGTAGATAAAATATAGCATACAGCAAACGAGTTTTTGATTTATTTGATATTTTAAAACCAACCGAAAAACGAATAAAAAGAGAAAAAAAGTTTGTATTTTACATTTTCTTCGTACCTTTACACTCCGGTAAAACAAGTTCTATCCACATAAAAGATAACAAAATGGAAAACAGAAGTTTAGTAACCATTGCCGAACATTCTAAAGAAAAGATCCTCTACATGCTCGAAATGGCGAAGCAGTTTGAAATGAACCCCAACCGCCGGTTATTGCAAGGTAAGGTAGTAGCAACCCTGTTCTTCGAACCTTCCACCCGTACCCGTTTGAGTTTCGAAACAGCAGCCAATCGCCTCGGCGCACGCGTCATCGGATTTACTGATCCGAAAGCGACCAGCTCCTCAAAAGGAGAAACACTCAAAGACACGATCATGATGGTTAGCAGCTATGCGGATATCATCGTCATGCGACACTATCTCGAAGGAGCTGCCCGATATGCCAGCGAAGTAGCACCCGTACCCATCGTCAATGCAGGAGACGGAGCCAACCAGCACCCGTCACAAACGATGCTCGACCTCTACTCCATCTACAAAACTCAGGGAACACTGGAAAACCTGAACATCTTTCTGGTGGGAGACTTGAAATACGGACGCACCGTCCACTCACTACTGATGGCTATGCGTCACTTCAATCCTACATTCCACTTCATCGCCCCCGATGAACTGAAAATGCCGGAAGAATATAAGCTATACTGCAAAGAGCATCAGATCAAATACATTGAACATACCGAATTTACCGAAGAAATTATCGCTGATGCCGACATCCTGTACATGACCCGTGTGCAACGCGAACGCTTCACCGACCTGATGGAATACGAACGAGTGAAAAATGTATATATCCTGCGCAACAAGATGCTGGAGAACACCCGTCCGAACCTCCGCATCCTGCACCCGCTGCCCCGTGTCAACGAGATTGCTTACGACGTGGACAACAACCCGAAAGCATATTATTTCCAACAGGCGCAAAACGGTCTGTATGCCCGTGAAGCCATCCTTTGCGACGTATTAGGTATCACATTAGAGGACGTTAAAAACGATATTTTATTATGAGCGAAAATAAACAAGCATTGCAAGTAGCTGCCCTGAAAAACGGGACAGTGATTGACCATATCCCATCAGAAAAACTCTTTACTGTCGTACAGCTACTGGGCGTGGAGCAAATGAAATGTAACATCACCATCGGCTTCAACCTCGACAGCAAAAAGCTAGGGAAAAAAGGCATTATCAAAATCGCCGACAAGTTTTTCTGCGACGAAGAAATCAACCGCATATCGGTAGTAGCACCTTACGTAAAACTGAACATTATCCGCGACTATGAAGTCGTTGAAAAGAAAGAAGTCAGAATGCCGGACGAACTGCACGGCATCGTAAAATGCGCCAATCCGAAATGTATCACGAACAATGAACCTATGCCTACGTTATTTCATGTGATAGACAAGGATAATTGCATCGTGAAGTGCCATTATTGCGAGAAAGAACAGAAACGCGAGGAAATCACCATCCTCTAGTTTCTCCATTCCTCATTCTTAATTTTTTATTAAATTGAAACAAGACTGGAAACCGGGAACGATGATCTATCCGCTGCCTGCCGTATTGGTGAGTTGCGGAAAAGATGAAAGTGAATATAATATTATAACAGTAGCATGGACGGGTACGATTTGCACAAACCCGCCCATGTGCTATATATCCGTACGACCGGAACGACACTCCTACGACATCATCAAGAAAAATATGGAGTTCGTCATCAATCTGACAACTAAAGATATGGCGTTCCCCACCGACTGGTGCGGAGTACGTTCGGGACGGAATTATCGTAAATTCGAAGAGATGAAACTCACTCCGGGACGCTGCACCGTAGTCAGCGCACCGCTGATCGAAGAGTCTCCCCTCTGCATCGAATGTCGCGTGAAGGAAATTGTTTCGCTCGGTTCGCATGATATGTTTATCGCCGATGTGGTAAACGTCCGTGCAGACGACCGGAACCTGAATCCCGAAACCGGCAAGTTCGAACTGGCGGAAGCGAACCCGCTGGTATATGTGCACGGAGGATATTACGACCTGGGAGAAAAAATAGGGAAATTCGGCTGGAGTGTAGAAAAGAAGAAATAAAGAAAAAAGTACTGCCATGAATATACTGCGCAACATAATTCTTTTCGGTTGGATGGCGATAGCTTGCACAGCTTTCGCCCAAGATCGTAACGCAGATAAAGTGGAACGTCCCAACACAAAGAAAATCAACTTTGGTATCAAAGCCGGATTTAATTCTTCCATGTTTATGGTATCCGAATTGAAAATCAAAGACGTAACGATCGACGAAGTACAAAATAATTATAAGATCGGCTATTTTGGCGCGATCTTCATGCGCTTTAATATAAAGAAGCATTTCATTCAGCCGGAAGCATCCTATAATGTCAGCAAAGGCGAGATCACCTTTGACAAACTCGGTTCGCAACACCCTGCCATCGAACCCGATTATGCTTCGGTACAGTCCGTACTTCACAGTATCGACTTCCCTATTCTCTACGGATATAACGTAGTGAAAAAAGGACCATACGGAATGTCTATCTTTGCCGGTCCAAAACTCCGGTATCTATGGGGAAAGCAGAACGAAATCACTTTCACAAACTTCGACCAGAAAGGGATTCATGAAAAGCTGTATCCGCTCAATGTCAGCGTCGTGATCGGTGTCGGCGTCAATATCTCCCGCATCTTTTTCGACTTCCGCTACGAACAGGGGATAGGAAATATCTCCAAATCCATCGTTTATGACAATATCAATTCAGACGGCAGCACGGGAGTCAGCCCTATCATTTTCCGCCGCCGCGACAGCGCATTAAGTTTCTCGTTCGGATTCATTCTTTAAAGAACATCCGACAGCCGGCTGATGAACTTTTGATAGTCGGCAACCGGCAAAAACAGACACCTCCTATTCATTCCGTACGATAAATTATCCATTATCTATTAATTTCCTCCATTTACTAACATTTTTCTTATAGTTCCTTCGTTCTTTATTTATTTTCACTAACTTTGTGCGCTTAAAATAGGTATCTCGAATTAAAAATTTAATCTTACTTATAAAAAGAATGAAAAGAGACGACTTAATTTTCGACATCATCGAAAAAGAGCACCAACGTCAGCTGAAAGGTATCGAGCTGATTGCATCTGAAAACTTTGTAAGTGACCAGGTAATGCAGGCAATGGGTTCTTGCCTGACTAACAAGTACGCAGAAGGTTATCCGGGCAAACGTTACTACGGAGGTTGTGAAGTAGTTGACCAAAGCGAACAAATCGCTATCGACCGCCTGAAAGAAATCTTCGGTGCCGAATGGGCAAACGTACAACCGCATTCAGGAGCACAAGCCAATGCAGCCGTATTTCTGGCTGTTTTGAATCCAGGCGACAAGTTTATGGGATTAAACCTCGCACACGGCGGACACCTTTCTCACGGTTCATTAGTAAACACTTCCGGCATTATCTACACTCCTTGCGAATACAATCTGAATCAGGAAACCGGCCGTGTAGACTACGACCAGATGGAAGAAGTTGCTTTGCGCGAAAAGCCGAAAATGATTATCGGCGGCGGCTCTGCTTATTCCCGCGAATGGGACTACAAACGTATGCGTGAAATCGCAGATAAAGTAGGCGCTATCCTGATGATCGACATGGCTCACCCTGCGGGTCTGATCGCTGCCGGACTGTTGGAGAACCCGGTTAAATATGCACACATCGTCACTTCGACTACACATAAAACACTTCGCGGACCTCGTGGTGGGGTCATCATGATGGGAAAAGATTTCCCTAATCCTTGGGGAAAGAAAACTCCGAAGGGTGAAATCAAAATGATGTCTCAATTACTGGATTCAGCTGTATTCCCAGGTGTACAGGGCGGACCGTTGGAACACGTAATCGCTGCCAAAGCCGTAGCTTTCGGTGAAATCCTGCAACCGGAATACAAGGAATATGCAAAACAGGTTCAGAAGAATGCTGCCATACTGGCACAGGCCTTGATAGACCGTGGTTTTACAATCGTTTCCGGTGGTACGGACAATCACTCCATGCTGGTTGACCTGCGTAGCAAATACCCTGATCTGACAGGTAAGGTAGCAGAAAAAGCATTAGTTTCTGCTGACATTACCGTGAATAAGAACATGGTTCCGTTTGACAGCCGTTCTGCTTTCCAAACTTCCGGTATCCGTCTGGGTACTCCTGCCATCACAACCCGTGGTGCGAAAGAAGACCTGATGATCGAAATTGCCGAAATGATCGAAACAGTTCTGTCTAACGTGGAAAATGAAGAGGTGATCGCACAAGTACGTGCACGTGTCAATGAGACAATGAAGAAATATCCTCTTTTTGCTGATTAAGATTTCTTTCTTTGAGTAACCAAATGCCGGTAATGTGAATTAGCAGCATTTGTGTTCAACATTTCATAAAGAATTTCTTTTGAATTTTATAAGCCTGCTTTCTGTGAAGAAAACAGGCTTTTCTTTTTTATTTATTAACAGAATCAGACAAACTATCTGCTCGAAAAGATGTTTTCTTACTACAAAAAGAGAAATTGAAATACGCACTATACTCTTCCGGAAAGCAGCGACTTCAATCGTACAGTGTATCAGACAAGGTCAACATACCGGTACACTGGACTCTATATACAATCATCCCCGTCTTCCCAAACTATCAGAAGTGGAAAGACGGGGATTTATATTGGATGATTGACAGTACAGAAATATACTAAATGAAATAGTAAAAATCAGCTCAGTCCTTCAATTTCACCATCTACAATGTCGATATGCAACGCTTGCGGTTCTTTGGGCAATCCCGGCATACGAAGGATTTCTCCTGCAATCGCTACAATCATTTCGGCACCGTTATTAATCACTATATCCTTGATATGGAACTCGAAATTATTCACGGCGCCATAAATCTTCGGATCGGCAGAAAAAGAGTATTGTGTCTTGGCAATACAAACCGGATAATGAGTGATTCCCATTTTCTCAATCAGCTTGATGCGGTTGCGGGCGATGCTGCTGTACGTAATGACGCTGGCTCCATAAAGGTTGGTAGCCACTTTCTCAATCTTCTGCTGTATGCTGTCTTCTTCTTTATACGTATAACGCAAAGGTTCGGACGGATTATTTTCTATCGTATCGACTACGAGGCGGGCCATATCTACCGCTCCATCACCACCTTCGCTGAACGCATTATTGATGGCGTAACCTACCCCCAACTGTTCGCAGTGCTCGCGCAGCATTTCCATTTCCTCGTCCGTGTCGGTGGCAAACTTATTGAAAGCAACCACTACCGTCTGTCCGAAGGAGCGAAGATTACGAATATGTTTATCCAGATTGCGCAATCCTTCTTTCAGTCCTTCCATGTTCGGTTCCTTGATGCGGTCGAGACTGACACCACCGTGCATCTTCAGTCCTTGCGCCGTAGCGACAATCACAGTCAGTTTGGGCTGGAGTCCGCTTTTGCGGCATTTGATGTTATAGAACTTTTCAGCACCGAGGTCTGCGCCGAATCCGGCTTCCGTGATCACATAGTCACCGAATGACATTGCCAGTTTGGTGGCAAGAATAGAGTTACAGCCATGAGCGATATTGGCAAACGGTCCGCCGTGTACGAAAGCGGCGGTACCTTCGGTCGTCTGCACCAGATTCGGATGGATGGCGTCTTTCAGCAATACCGTGATAGCTCCCGCCACTCCGAGATCTTTCACCGTAAAAGGCTGGTCATCATATGTAAAACCAAGCAGAATATTTTCAATGCGGCGGCGCAAGTCTTCCACATCTTTGGAAAGGCAGAGAATGGCCATAATTTCCGAAGCCGGAGTAATATCGAAGCCTGACTCCTGCGTGATGCCGTTCGACTTGGGTCCGAGTCCGACTACGATGCTGCGCAACGAACGGTCGTTCACGTCGAGCACCCGACGCCAGAGAATTTCTTTCAATCCGAAACCTTTCGCCTGATTCTGATAAAGATAATTATCGAGCAAAGCAGAAATCATGTTATGCGCGGAAGTAATCGCATGAAAGTCTCCCGTAAAATGAAGGTTGATCTTCTCCATCGGAAGCACCTGTGCATATCCCCCACCCGCTGCTCCTCCCTTCATACCGAAGCAAGGACCGAGAGACGGCTCGCGCAAAGCGACAATCGCCTTCTTTCCGATTTTGTTCAGTCCCAGGGCGAGACCGATAGATACTGTAGTTTTGCCGATACCCGCCTTTGTCGCTGTGATGGCAGTTACCAGGACAAGGTTACTTTTCTTCACTTTCTCCTCGTCGATCAGTTGTTCGGGAATCTTCGCGATGTAGCGACCATAATTTTCGACTTCTTCACGAGGGATTCCGATGCTTTCGGCAACTTGCTTGATCTTTTTCAACTCGACACTGCGAGCTATTTCTATGTCTGATTTCATACAGAATATGATTAGTTTTATTTGAAGTGACAAAAGTATAACAAAAAAGCGAAACTGAGAAATTTAAGACGCTCTCTCGTTTGCCCGGGACTTCCGCACAATTAATTTATATTTTTAGAAACTATGACGATAACGTACTTAACCCACTAAACTCTTTTTGCACAAGAACTGTTGTTATGAACATAACCTAAACAAGAACAACATATATGGAATGGATTATTAATCAACTCAGGGATCATCCCGAACTTGCCATTTTCCTCACTTTATTCGCCGGCTTCTGGCTGGGCAGATTCAAAATAGGAAAATTTTCGTTGGGAACAGTAACCAGCGTGCTACTGGTCGGAGTACTGGTGGGACAATTAAACATTAGTGTAGACGGCCCGATGAAAGCTGTCTTTTTCCTCCTGTTTTTATTCGCTGTGGGCTATAAGGTAGGTCCGCAATTCTTTCGCGGATTGAAGAAAGACGGATTGCCGCAAGTAGGATTTGCCGTCCTGATGTGCTTTGTCAGCCTCATCGCCCCATGGATACTTGCCAAAATCATGGGCTACCATGTAGGCGAGGCTGCCGGATTGCTGGCAGGCTCACAGACCATTTCCGCAGTAATCGGTGTGGCAAGCGACACGATCAATCAATTAAGCATCAGCGATACGCAGAAAGCGACATTTATCAATGCCATCCCCGTAGCATACGCTGTGACTTATATTTTCGGTACGGCAGGTTCCGCATGGATTCTGGCTTCACTCGGTCCCAAAATGCTGGGCGGACTGGAGAAGGTGAAAGCGGACTGCAAAGAGCTGGAAGCCAAAATGGGAACTTCCGAAGCAGATGAACCCGGATTTTACACCGCCCTCCGCCCCGTCGTATTCCGTGCTTATAAAATAGATAACGAATGGTTCGGCAAAGGAAAAACGGTCAGCGAACTGGAGAACTATCTGGTGGAAAACGATAAACGGCTGTTTGTAGAACGCGTACGGCAAAAGGGCGTCATAGAAGAAGTCACCCCGGATATGCTTCTACAACCGGGCGATGAAGTCGTATTAAGCGGCCGCCGTGAATATGCAATCGGCGAAGAAGACTGGATCGGTCCGGAAGTGATCGACGCCCAACTGCTCGACTTTCCGGCAGAGACGCTTCCGGTAATGGTCACCCACCGCACATTCGCAGGCGAAAAGGTCTCCACGATCCGTGCGCTGAAATTCATGCACGGAGTCAGTATCCGCAGTATCAAGCGAGCAGGCATCAATGTTCCGGTACTTGCTCAGACAGTGATCGACTCCGGTGATATTCTCGAACTGACCGGAACAAAACTCGAAGTAGAAACTGCCGCCAAACAGATGGGCTATATCGATCGCCCCACCAACCAGACAGATATGATCTTCGTGGGACTGGGTATCCTGCTCGGTGGTCTGGTCGGCGCACTTGCCATTCACCTGGGAGGTATCCCGATCAGCCTGTCCACCAGTGGAGGTGCCTTGATCGCAGGACTCGTATTCGGCTGGCTGCGCAGCAAACATCCGACCTTTGGCGGTATCCCCGAACCTTCGTTGTGGGTATTGAATAATGTGGGATTGAATATGTTTATCGCTGTTGTCGGCATCGCTGCCGGACCTAGTTTCGTGACCGGTTTCAAGGAAGTAGGATTCAGCCTGTTTATCGTCGGTGCACTGGCAACCGCCATCCCTCTTCTCAGCGGACTGCTGATGGGAAGATATCTGTTCAAGTTCCACCCTGCCCTCACACTGGGATGTACAGCCGGAGCACGTACCACAACCGCCGCACTGGGAGCTATTCAGGATGCATTGGGAAGCGACACTCCCGCGTTAGGATACACCGTGACGTATGCAGTCGGTAATACACTACTGATTATCTGGGGAGTAGCCATCGTATTGCTCATGTAAATGTCAGTATAATGAATGTATAGGAAATCAAAATTAAGTATCAAAACAATAAGAACCATTATGGAAAAGAAAACAACTGGCACAGCTATCACCAAGAACTTTGCCAAAAAGATGGAAACGATCAGCCCTTTCGAACTTAAAAACAAGCTCATCGAAATGGCTGACGAGAGTATCAAGAAAATGGCCCATACCATGCTGAACGCAGGACGAGGCAACCCGAACTGGATTGCGACCGAACCGCGTGAAGCATTCTTCCTGTTAGGAAAATTCGGACTTTGCGAATGTCGCCGTGTCCAATCCCTGGAAGAAGGAATTGCAGGCATCCCACAACAGGAAGGAATAGCCGCCCGCTTCGAGGCTTTCCTCAAAGAGAACGAGAAAGAATCCGGAGCCAGGTTACTGAAAGAAACCTATAATTATATGCTGATGGAGCACGCAGCCGATCCGGACAGACTGGTTCATGAATGGGCGGAATCGGTCATCGGCGACCAGTATCCTGTCCCCGACCGTATCCTGCACTTCACCGAACTGATCGTACAGGATTATCTGGCACAGGAAATGTGCGACCGCCGTCCCCCTAAAGGCACATTCGACCTTTTCGCTACCGAAGGCGGAACGGCTGCCATGTGCTATGTATTCGATTCATTGCAGGAAAACTTTCTGTTGAATCAAGGGGATTCCATCGCCTTGATGATTCCTGTCTTCACGCCCTACATCGAGATTCCGGAATTACGCCGCTATCAGTTCGATGTTACCGAAATATCTGCCGATCAGATGACACCGGACGGGCTGCACACCTGGCAATATAAAGATGAAGATATCGATAAGCTGAAGAATCCGCAGATAAAAGCGTTGTTCATCACCAATCCGAGCAATCCGCCCAGTTATGCGCTGAGTCCGGAGACTACCGCACGTATTGTCAACATCGTAAAGAATGACAATCCGAATCTGATGATCATTACGGACGATGTGTACGGAACATTCATACCTCACTTCCGTTCGTTGATGGCGGAGTTGCCGCATAATACACTCTGCGTCTATTCCTTCTCCAAGTATTTCGGAGCCACAGGATGGAGAAATGCAGTGATAGGCCTAC
>ENA-OPAP01001049-OPAP01001049.1-human-gut-metagenome-genome-assembly--contig:-NODE-1049-length-12034-cov-3.605894_pt1 | contig 12034 bp, 7 predicted proteins | sample MGYA00241059_ERZ501434 | MGnify/ENA primary metagenome ERZ501434 (study PRJEB25962, sample SAMEA1967055) | human gut metagenome | biome: human gut; feature: human-associated habitat; material: faeces...
TATATAGTGATAAACAAGAAAGAAGGTGCATCGTGCATTACGACACACCTTCTTTTAAGTTAATGAGTTAGTACACAAAACTTCTAGGCTCTTACTAAAAGAAAATCGTTTGATTCTCAGCAATTGATTTCTTTGACCAAGGAGATACCGAAGTCCAAAAAGCGAGATCATTCAGTGTAGCCGGATATACAAGATTCCCCAGTAAATCTTCTGCCAACACTTTCAACATGATATAATCCATGCCAAGGACGATTTTTCGCTGTTCTTTCATGGCAATGATTCCTCTCTGATTTTTTCTTGACAGATTCTGAAAGATACTGTATAATATAAGTACAATCAGATTCCCAAGTTTCATCCGGACTGACATTTTCCACATAAATCCTGCAATTATCCCCCTGCCATATAGCCTTCGTCCCTTGTATTTCAAAATCCAAACTACGAGGACGAGGTAAAGTCGTATCATGAATCAGTGAAATAAGAATACCCTTTTCTGTTTTTATCTGGGTAGAAATAATATCTCCCATCGTAATTCGCACACTCGTATCCCCATGTAAATCTTTGATCCGCTGCAATAAACCGGCCGACTTGGAAGCAAAAGAAATCAGTGATTGAAAATAATCCGTTCGATTAATGCCTGCAATCATACACAGAGGCGCCAACCCATGTGTAGGATAAAGATCTCCATTTTCACACTGATAAAACTTACTTCTCCAAACACTCTCCGTTTTCCCACGGTGCCCGATATTGCCAGCATCATCTAACAGCAAAGCACGTAAGTCATGCCGATAGCCGCCACGCATATATATAATTTCTCCGAACAGACCGACATTTACCATATTACAGATAGCCAATATATCTCTCCGAAAAAGTGTATTCTCCAAAGGATAAACACGACATTTTCCTTGCTCTGCCAACTCAACCAGAGGTTGGTATTCGCCTAAATACAGTCCGCCTTTTATTTCCAAGGCAACATGGCACTGTCTTTTCACACACTGTACCGCATGGCGGACATGAAACTGCCAAGGAGAGGTAACAAACACTAACTCCGGCTTATGCCGATCAAGCATATTCAGATAATCATCGTCTCCATCATTATAGCAGGTAACTCCTGATATATCAACACCTTCAATACCCGGATCAGCAACTGCCACAACTTCAAAAACGGGAAAAGTTTGTAGAAGTTGTAACAACTGTTTACCTCTATATCCAACACCAATAAAAGCTGTCTTAATCTTCTCCATAATTCAACTTCTTTACTTTTACAATCTTTCGATTTACATCAATACAGTAAGACATTTGTGGAGTGATGCTGTCTAACGCGGCAAGAAATTCATTCAAACTTTCATCACGTAATGTAGCCTTATAACTCATTTTTTGTAATTCAGGAGCTATCTCAAATTTATATCCGAAATGCCTTGAAAGCTCTTCTTTCTTTTCTTCCAATGTATGTCCTTCGAAAATAATCTCTTTATGCTCCCAGGCATAAACATGTTTCAATGAACGTTGTTCCACTTGATAGGTTCCGGTCTGATTATCGTACACAAAACTCTCTCCCGGCTGAAGAAACGTATTCTTATTACTTCCGGCGACACCTATTTCTACTTTACCATGTTTCAATGTAACAACTCCCTCCGGATCGTTTCCATACGCCATTACATTAAAATTCGTACCTAATACGCGAACATTATAATTACGGGTATGCACATAAAAGGGTTGATCTTTTTTATGCACTACATCAAAAATCGCTTCACCTTCCAACCGTACATCACGCGTATCATTCCAACCTTCTAAAGAATAAGTCAGTTTGGAACAAGCATTCAAAAGCACCGCGGTACCATCCGGTAAGATTGTTTTTGCTTGTTGTCCGATCTCTGTTTCCAAAGTAACTAATCCTCGTGGTACATCCAGTCCCGCATATATCATCCCTGCCGTCCAACCACCGACAATACACAAAAGAATAACAGCAGCAGAAGTCCATATATATTTCAATGAGAAATGTTTACCTGAGGATACAGTTTTTTTAGAGAGGCCTACTCTTTCCGAAAACAGCTTCCACTCATGTTTTGTATCAGCCTCTTTCTTATCTTTTTCGTAATTCAAGTATAGATAAGAGTCTTTCAATGAAAAAAGAAACTCCTGATTCTCTTTATTCTCACGCAACCAGGCAACCAACTGGCGTGTTTCATCATCAGTAAGTTCATTCTTCAAGTATTTCATAAAATAATCTTTATTGATACTGTTCATCATAGCATTATTTTAAAAAGTTCTTTACTAACAAGAGGAGTAATACTGGAAGATAATCCTGCATAGACTTCTTGATTTGTTTTAATCCTCTATATAACTGATTTTCAACAGTACGAACAGACAAGTTCAAAGCTATGGCAATTTCTTCACTTCTCATACCTTCATTACGGTTCATTCTGAAAATATTCTGACATTGTCTAGGCAATTTATCAAGTGCCTCTTGATACTTTTCACTTAGATCTTTGAAATACAGGTCATTCAATATGTTACATTCCGGCGTATAATGAGAGAGTTCCAGTTCTCTCAATGCCACCTCATTCATATTAGAAAAATTATTGAGTAGTGAATCCCGTCGAATTTGTTTTAAACAGAGGTGTTTCATAATACGGAATAGATAAACACTTATTGCTTCCGGAGCGTTAATTTGAGTACGATGCTCCCAAAAAGCGATAAAGCATTCCTGAACAAGATCCTTCGCCTTATCCTCATCATGCAAAATACCTTTGCAGAACATATACATTCTAGGGTGATACCTTTTGTACAACCATTCAAAAGAAGCCGTGTCTCCTTGTTGTATCTTAGAGAAAAACATGCGTTCTTCCATACTTTCCTCCTTCCTGAAATAGCTGCCTTATAATAGACATAGTGAGTTGTTTAAATTTAATAACAGGGATATAGAACCGGAGCATTAGAAAAAGAAGTTTTCAAATATAGATAATTCTACATTATCTACCAAGCAAAAAAGCCTTTTTATCTCCTAATCTATATCTTTTTGGATTCTCTTAAACAACGAATATAAACCAAATTGTTAATTATTACTTTATTTTCATATATATGTGAGTATTCCAACAGCCAACAGGCTCTTTTAAAAAAGAACCTTAGAGCATATTAAAGAAGAAAAAACAAAATTTATTAACCATTAATCTTCAAATTCTATTATCATGAAAAAAAACATTCCGCTAATTATATTAGCTATTGCTTGTATAGTGGCAGGTCTGTTCCTCGCAATGGATACGCATAATGAGGACACATATACACAATGTGTCACTGTATCTACTCCCGAACGTCCTGCAGGCCAACGAGATGTTATCGGGTTGAGTTGTCCACCTATTGAAACTGTACGTATTGGGTTTATCGGATTAGGTTCACGAGGTAGTGAAGCCATTCGACGCTTCACCTATCAAAAAGGGATTGAAGTAAAAGCATTATGTGATTTACACCAAGCGAACGTAGACACCTGCCAGCAAATGTTACTACGCGCTAATATGCCCAAAGCGACAGAATATTATGGAAGCGAAGACGCTTGGAAACAAGTATGTGAACAACCAGATATCGACCTTATTTATATAGCTACAGATTGGCTGCACCATACCCCCATGATGGTCTATGCCATGGAACACGGAAAACATGTAGCATGCGAAGTACCTGCAGCCATGAACATGGAAGAGATATGGAAAACGATAGACACAGCTGAACGTACTCGCAAACATTGTATGATGCTTGAGAACTGTGTATACGACTTTTTCGAGATCACAACTTTAAATATGGCGCAACAAGGCTTATTTGGAGAAATCACTCACGTAAAAGGAGCTTATAATCACTGTCTACAAGAATATTGGGATGATTACAATGCAGATTGGCGTATGCAATACAACATCAACAACAGAGGAGATGTATACCCTACCCACGGCATGGGACCAGCTTGTCAGTTATTAAATATTCACCGTGGTGACCGGATGAAATACTTAGTGGCAATGGACAGTAATCCTTTTTCGCTACCCGAATATCTAAAAGAACATGGAAAAGGAACAGAAGCTCAAAAACTACAAAATGGAGAAATCACCCTGACATTAATACGTACAGAGAAAGGAAAAACAATCCAAATAGAACATAATGTAGCCTCTCCACGTCCCTATAGCCGTCTATATCAACTTACAGGAACCAAAGGATTTGCCGACAAATATCCGGTAGAGGGTTATGCGCTGAACAGTAAAGATCTTCCTCAAGAAATTACAAAAGAACAAGTATTTACAGCCCATGAATATATGCCTGAAGAAATAAAAAGCCAGTTAATGAATCAATATAAAGATCCTATTATTAAAACAATGGAAGAACAGGCTAAAGAAGTAGGTGGACACGGCGGTATGGACTTCATTATGGACTCAAGATTAATTTATTGCCTACATCACGGATTACCGTTAGACATGGACGTTTATGACCTTGCCGAATGGTGTTCACTTATCCCTTTAACCAAACTTTCTATAGAAAATGGTTCAGTGCCTGTAGAAATCCCTGATTTTACACGAGGTAACTGGAATAAGGTGCAGGGTTATCGGCATGCATTTATCAAGGCTGAAAAAAATTAAAAACAGACTCTCTTTACAAATTCCTCTAACCTTTTATAAATCTGTTTAGTTGCACAGTTTGTACCATCAAAATAGTACAAACTGTGCTCGTTTGATAGCTCTATCCGTTTTACAAAAACACCTTATTTGATCCTCTCAAAATATGGCAAACGTTCCAATGGTACTTCTATTTCAATAGTTTTCGGGCCTCTAAACTTTTTACCCATATCATCCTTCCATTCACCTTTGGGCAATTTCACCTTTCGACAAGTTCCTTTTGTTACCATCGGGGCCACCAAATATTTATCTCCTACCATAAACTGGTCATGACAATCTGTAAATCCCTGATGAGGAAATGCATATTCCAAATGTCTTACAATAGGTTCACCCGTTTGAGAGGCATGAACAGCCATTTGCAAAAGATAATTTCCCATTTGCTCGTGAAACTGGGCAAACTTGCAACAAATATCTAAATGCTCTCTGTCCAGTATGCGCCAAGGAGCAACAGAAAATTGCATCATAGGCATAAAAGCATGAATCTGACACGAACGAACTATTAACTCTTGATCGAAATTGTCAGTATCAATATCTAAGAATGAACCAAACTCACCACCGCCAATCATGTCGGGACAAGTGTACGCATGTCCTAATAGACCCGCTGCCACCATATCAGGTATTAATAATGCAGAAGCACTCCACGAATAAGATTTATCTCCTAAACGTTGTACAAGAGGTTGCCCACCAAGTTTATATGACGTTCTAAATTCATTATATGAGAATTTCAATCCTAATTCCGCCCATTTTTGAGAAAATGTACACGCATTAGCATTCGAATCATAAAAAGTATATTCATCTGTAAAATGAGCAACATCACCTGCATCAAATTTATAGCCATCAATCCCATATTTCTTTTGAGTATTGCATAACTGTGTTTCCAAATAAGCCGATGCTTCCGGATTTGTCATATCATAACAGGCACTTACACCATTCCACCAATATATCATAGCCGGAGTAACTCCATCTTTTTCTCTCACCAGATACCCTTTTTGAGCCAAAAATCTGTATTCAGGACTATCAGCAGAAACAAAAGGAGAAATCCATACCATAACTTTAAAACCTTGCTTATGCAGACGTTCAATCATACCAGCCGGATCTGGAAACTTTTCCTGCTTAAAATCAAAATTTCCATAATATTTTTGCCAATTATCATCTATCATAAAGATACCTGTCGGAAAATTATTTGCTAATATATCCTGAGCATATCTCTCTATATCAACTTGATTTTGATTGTACATCAGTTCAATCCATGTGTTATACTGTGGTTTAGAAAAAAATATTTCTTCTGGTAGCTTCCCCGAAGGCGGAAAATAATTGGCAGAAGCATTGAGATAAGCATCCTTTAATGTTTTTCCTGCTGAAATGACATTCAATTTTTCATAATCAGAATGAAGAAGCAATGTATCATTCTGCAATCGAAAACGAAAAGGTTGTTCGCTCCAAATATAACGTCCTTCGGAAGATAATAGCAACGGTACAACCTGATTATTCAAGTTCTTCCTTCCCAAATCGTACCACTCTGTTGTTGAATTAAAAGGCATTTGGCTACCCAACGCAACCAAACCACCCCACCATTTTTCACCTTTCAAAGGTGATACAGCTGTGTCATACTGTTGCGCTACGACAGAAAAAGTCGAGCATAAGACTAAAATAATTAAAAAAACTTTCTTCATAATATTAAAATTTATTTGAGTTAAAAAAAGATAAGTACAATAAGCTGAAAAAACTCCCATAGTAACAGAAAACTAAGTAACAATAGAATCCTAAAAAAACATATTTTTCAACATCTCCTATTATAAAAGAGATGAATAATAAATAAGATACTCACCATGTTACTAAAAATAAAATAATAATTAACAATAAAAAGTGACCAACTTTATTTACTATCTTTGCCTACTGCAACCCGTAAAGCTTTAAAATATGGAACATCCTCTTTCTCAATTCAGATATTGTCCGAAATGCGGTTCGGAGCATTTCGAAATTCATAATGAAAAATCAAAACAATGCAAGGATTGCGGTTTTGTCTACTATTTCAACTCCTCCGCCGCTACCGTCGCCCTGATATTGAACGGACGGAACGAGTTACTGGTGTGCCGCCGCGCCAAAGAACCGGCCAAAGGGACACTCGATTTACCGGGCGGCTTCATAGACATGGCGGAAACCGGTGAAGAAGGCGTTGCGCGCGAAGTAAAAGAAGAGACAGGAATGACAGTGACACAAGCCGAATACCTGTTTTCATTACCGAACATCTATATCTATTCGGGATTTCCCGTGCATACGCTGGACCTGTTTTTCCGCTGTACGGTAGCCGATACCCTGCATTTCGAAGCAATGGACGATGCGGCGGAAGTCTTCTTCCTTCCACTGAAGGACATCCACCCGGAAGATTTCGGGCTGGGCTCCATCCGTAAAGGTCTGCAAATGTTCCTGGCGGGTATATCCTAAAAAAGCCAAACAAGTGGAACATATTCAAACCAAAACCCGTATTTTTGTAAAAAAGCCCTATTCTATAACCACCGAAGATGAAACATAAAATTTATCGCATAGTATGCACCGCGCTTTGCTGCGCACCTTTGCTCGCCACGGCACAGACGGGCGGGAAAATCACTTCGCCGCAACGGCTGTATGAGGAAGGAGAAAGTCTGTTCCGGCAAAAGGCATTTGCCGCAGCCATGCCTCCCCTACAGGCTTTTATAAAACAAACCGATGCGGAAGGCGTCCCGGTATCCGCTGCCGGCAACAAAGAAGAAGCCGAATACATGCTGGTATGCGCCGAATATGAACTGAGAAACCCCAATAGCATAGAGTTGTTGCGGGAGTATCTCGATGCGTATCCCGACACTCCCCACGCCAACCGTATCTGCGCCCTCATAGCGTCCGCCTATTTCTTCGAGGGAAAATATGACGATGCACTCGCCATGTTCAACTCCTCCCGGCTCGACCTCCTGAGCAATGAAGAACGGGATGACATGACCTACCGCCTGGCAACCTGTTACCTGAAAACCGGAAATGTGAAAGAAGCGGCCATCTGGTTCGAGACATTGCGCAGCACCGGTTCCAGATATACAGCAGACTGTACGTATTACCTTGCATATATCCGCTACTCACAGCAACGGTACGACGATGCCCTCAGCGGCTTCCTCAGCCTGCAGGACAATGCGAAATACGAGGCGCTCGTACCTTATTACATCGCGGAAATATATCTGATTAAAAAGAATTATGACAAAGCGGAAATTGTTGCGCAAAACTATCTCTCCGCTTACCCCAACCAGAAATATACGGGAGAGATGTACCGCATACAAGGTACAGCCGATTATCATTTCGGCAAGTACCATGAAGCAATAAAAGCTTTCGGCAGCTATCTGAAAGACAACGCGGAGCCTGCCCCAAGAAGAGATGCGCTTTATATGCTGGGAATGTCCTACTACCGGACGGGTGTCTACTCGCAAGTTCCGGTTACCCTGGGCGAGGTGACCGCAAACAAAGATGCACTTACGCAAAACGCATATCTGCACATGGGATTGGCTTACTTGCAGCTTGCCGACAAGAACAAGGCGCGTATGGCATTTGAACAGGCCGCCGCATCCGATGCCGATTTGAAAATAAAGGAACAGGCATCCTACAATAACGCTCTCTGCATTCACGAAACATCCTACTCTGCTTTCGGCGAGTCGGTTACGGTATTCGAGAACTTCCTGAATGAGTTTCCCAACTCCGCATACGCCGATAAAGTAAGCAGCTACCTGGTAGAGGTGTATATGAACACGCGCAGCTACGACGCCGCACTCAAGTCCATTGAACGCATTACGCATCCCGGCAGGGCCATTTTGGAAGCCAAGCAGAAGATTCTGTTCCAGTTGGGTACCCAATCCTTTGCCAATACGCAGTTTGAGCAGGCAATCGGCTGCTTCAACCAAAGCATTGCCTTAGGCGGGTATAACCTGCAAACAAAGGCCGATGCCCTTTATTGGCGGGGTGAATCCTATTACCGGCTGAACCGCATGCAGGAAGCCGCCCGTAATTTTAACGATTATCTGTCCCTTACCCCACAGAAGAATACGGAAATGTATGCCCTTGCCTACTACAATCTGGCATACATAGCTTTCCATAAGAAAGATTATGCAACGGCGCAAGACCGTTTCCTGAAATTCATCCAACTGAGAAAGGCCGGAGACGCAACCGTTCTTGCCGATGCGTACAACCGTGTCGGCGACTGCTACATGCAGGTCCGCCGCTTCGACGAAGCCAAACAGTACTATACCCGGGCAGAAAATCTGGGTACGCCCGCCGGTGACTACTCCTACTATCAGCTGGCTCTGGTGTCGGGTTTGCAAAAGGACTACGATGGAAAGATTACGCTACTGAACCGGCTGGCCGACAAATACCCGAATTCGCCCTATGCCGTCAGTGCACTTTACGAAAAAGGCCGTTCGTATGTGCAGGGCCGCAATAACAGTCAGGCCATCGCAACCTTCCGGGAACTGCTGAACAAATATCCCGAAAGCCCCGTCAGTCGTAAGGCTGCCGCCGAAATCGGACTGCTGTACTATCAGAATGATGATTACAACCGCGCCATCGAAGCCTATAAATACGTTATCACCCAATATCCGGGCAGCGAAGAAGCACGTCTTGCCATGCGCGATTTGAAATCCATTTATGTGGAAGCCAACCGCGTGGATGAGTTTGCTGCGCTTGCCACCCAAATGCCGGGGGCTATCCGCTTTGAACCCAATGAGCAGGATTCGCTGACCTATATTGCCGCGGAAAAGGTGTATATGAAAGGGGAAATCATCCCTGCAAGGGAAAGCTTCACCCGTTACCTGCAAAGCTATCCGAACGGAGCTTTCAGCCTGAACGCGCATTACTATCTGAGCCTCATCGGAAAAGAGCAGAAAGATGAAACCGGTGTATTGGAGCATACCGGCAAACTGTTGGAGTATCCGGACAGCCCGTATTCGGAAGAGGCCTTGCTGATGCACGGAGAAATCCTGTTCAACCGCAAGGAGTACAAACAGGCTCTGGCAGACTACAAGCAACTGCAAGCCCGCGCCACAACCGCCGAACGCCGGCAACTGGGCGTCACCGGCGTATTGCGATGCGGTGTGCTCTTGAAGGATGACATAGAAGTGATTCAGGCCGCAACCGCTTTACTGGCCGAAGCCAAACTGACTCCCGAACTGCAAAATGAAGCCTTATACTACCGCGCCAAAGCCTATCTGAACCAGAAAGCGGTGAAAAAGGCGGCAGACGACCTGAAGCTTCTGGCAAAAGACACCCGTACATTATACGGTGCGGAAGCCAAATATCTGTCGGCACAGTTGATGTACAATGCCGGTGAGTATGCCGCAGCCGAAAAGGAAATACTGAACTTCATCGACCAGAGCACCCCGCATGCCTACTGGCTGGCACGCAGCTTCATCCTTCTGTCCGATGTATATGTCGCTATGGATAAGAAACTGGATGCACGCCAATATCTGCTGAGCTTGCAACAAAACTATCATGCCGATGATGATATCGAACGTATGATTCAAGAAAGACTGGAAAAGCTGAAATAAAAGAATGCAATGAATATGAGAAAAATACAATATATCCTCAGCGGAATAACGCTGATAACCCTACCTTTGGGCGTCCATGCCCAGCAACAGGCCAAAGACTCCACCGTAAACCGTACGGTTGTTGTGGAACAGGAATATACCCCCGATATTCCGGATGCGTCCAAAATAAACGTGCTCCCCCAAGTGGAAGCGCCGACTGCCAATAAAAAGGCTGTGGAATACGATGTAACTCTCGTGCCTGCCAATACCATACCTGCAACTGTCATGCAGGCATATACCGGCAAGGAGACGCAAGCCAAAACACATCCCGGATATATCCGTTTGGGTTATGGCAACTACGGCAATCTGGACACACGCGCCGGCTATCTGTTCACATTGTCCGACCGCGACCGCCTCAACCTGAATTTCCGGATGAACGGCATGGACGGCAAACTCGATTTACCCGACAACGACGGCAAATGGAATTCCTACTACTATCGCACTCATGCCAATATGGATTATGTGCACCGCTTCAGAAAAGCAGACCTGAACGTTGCGGGCAACTTCGGATTGAGCAACTTCAATTTCCTGCCCGATGCAGCCGTCAGAAAACAGAAGTTCATTTCCGGTGACATTCATTTCGGAGTGAAATCCACGGATACGGAACTGCCCCTCCGGTTCAGTGCCGAAACAAATCTGATGCTTTACGAACGTCAATACGATTCCGGTTTCTTGAACAGCCGGGAATACATCGTCCGCACCAAAGCACTGGTCACAGGCGGCATATCAGACGAACAGACCGTAGGCATCGGCTTTGCAATGGACAATGTGCTGTACAAGAACAATCATTTTGAGAACTACACATCCCTTGGTCTAAACCCGCATTACCGCTTGGAAAACGATGATTGGAAAATACGTATCGGCGCCCTGGTGGACATGGCCTTCGGTTTCGGAAAGAAATTCCGGGCAGCCCCCAATGTAGCAGTGGAATACAACTTCTCGGACAGTTATATCCTCTATGCACAGGCCAAAGGCGGGAGACTGCAAAATGACTTCCGCCGTTTAGAGGCATTCTGCCCGTACGGACAGGTTTCTTCACAACCGGATGCCACTTACGAACAAATAAATGCCGCCATCGGCTTCAAAGCCAGTCCGGCAATCGGCTTATGGCTGAATCTGTACGGCGGATATCAGAACTTAAAGGATGATTTGTTTTTCCAACCGGCAGATTTCGAATCCACTGCCAATGAGTACAGTCCGATGCTTTCCATCGGCCAATGGAACACAAGCAACATCTACGCCGGCGCCGAGATACTCTACGGCTATAAGAACATATTTTCATTCTCCGCTACCGGAGTTTACCGCAATTGGGATGCAAAGGACGACAGCCAGTCCAATACCGGCGTCTATGCCCTCGTTTACAAACCGGCCTTTGAGGCTGATTTGCACATAGATGTGCATCCCGTATCCGCTTTACTGCTTAACCTCGGCTACAGGCATATTTCGCGCGAGAAGGTGGAGGGAAACAAAGTCGATGCGGTCAACAACCTCTATGCCGGCGGCAGCTACGAATTCTTTAAAGGCATATCCGTTTACGCCCGCATAGACAATTTATTAAACCAGGATTATCAATATTATTGGGGATACCCCACCGAAGGCATCAACTTTACCGGAGGTGTAAGTTTTAAATTCTAATAGCCAAAATCAAAGACATAACCAACAAAATAGGTCATTTTTGCTAAATTCTCCTTATATTATAAGGTGGAAAGTTTGTTTTTTCCTACTTTTGCGGGCAAATTAGTGGCTGGAGTCACTATAAAACAGAAATTTATGCAGAAAAACCTTGTCATTGTC
>ENA-OPAP01001051-OPAP01001051.1-human-gut-metagenome-genome-assembly--contig:-NODE-1051-length-12019-cov-2.459963_pt1 | contig 12019 bp, 14 predicted proteins | sample MGYA00241059_ERZ501434 | MGnify/ENA primary metagenome ERZ501434 (study PRJEB25962, sample SAMEA1967055) | human gut metagenome | biome: human gut; feature: human-associated habitat; material: faeces...
GTGATTAATATTAATGTATCCACCTAATTAATCCAGAACGATTCGTCACCTTTATCAAATAGTGGCTGAAATCCTTATAAAATATAGGAAAAACGGCAAAAAAGGCTTGACTCACATTACCTATTTATTTATAATAGGCAAGTAAATTTGTAAAGAAGGAGGTGTTTTGTAATGAAGATGACATTCCAGCCTAAGAAGAGACAGAGATCTAAGGTTCATGGCTTTAGAAAGAGAATGAGTACTGCTAATGGCAGAAAGGTACTGGCCGCTAGAAGAGCTAAGGGAAGAAAAAAATTATCAGCGTAAGGTCACATGGTTGTGACCTTTTTTTATAGGGTCACAGCAACAGTTTTTCTAATAATCAAAGTTTCGGTGGTTACACAATGAGTAAGATGATTACATTAAAAAACAGCAGAGAGTTTGGCAGTGTGTACAGCACAAAGAATTCGGTAGCCAATAAATATTTAGTTATGTATCTGAGAAGCAACGGCTTGGATTACAACAGACTCGGAATCTCTGTTAGTAAGAAAGTTGGTAACAGTGTGGTAAGACACAGGGTAACCAGATTGATTAGAGAAGCTTACCGATTAAACAGAGCAAATATTGATGTTGGCTATGACATAGTGATAGTAGCCAGACCGTCATCAAAGGACAAGAAATGTCAGGACATTGAGAGTGCTTTGATGCATTTGTGTGGGTTAAAGAAGATAAGCCACATAGGGTAAAAAAATGAAAAAAATATTTATTGGTTTAATCAAATTTTACAGGAAGTATTTGTCACCGCTTAAGGGACATGCTACCTGCAAGTATTTTCCTACTTGTTCGCAGTATGCAATTGAGGCTATCGAAAAGTATGGAGTTTTAAAAGGTGGTCTCCTTGCAGTATGGAGGATACTTAGATGCAATCCTTTTTCTAAAGGAGGATATGATCCAGTTCCATAAAGGAGAAAATTATGTTTCTAACAAGAGAAGATGGTATGATACTCGGACCAGTTTGTTGGGTTCTCGGTAAGATATTCAACTGGATATATATGTTCGTTGGATTTATCGGAAATCATATGGGAATCACATATGTCAATTTAAGCGTGTGTGTTATATTGTTCACATTTGTACTGAGAGGTGCACTGTTCCCATTATATTTCAAACAGCAGAGATCTACCAAGATCATGAGTTTCATCCAGCCTGAAATTGCCAAGGCAACAAAGAAATATAAAGGCAAGACTGATCAGGACTCAATGATGAAGCAGCAGCAGGAAACTCAGAAGATCCAGAAAAAATATGGTGTCAGCATGGCATCAGGATGTCTGACTTCGCTTATACAGCTGCCTATATTCTATGGTCTGTACAGGGTTATCCAGAACATACCTGCGTATGTTCCTTCAATGACAAAGAAGTACAGCGAGATCGTGGACATATTGAGTACAAAGACTGATTATATCAAAGCTATAAGTGATGTAGCCGGAGAGTCAAAGGTCAGCACTGTGACAATGGCTCTTAAGCAGATGGGAGATGATCCTACAAGAAACCAGATCATTGATGTTCTTGACAAGTTTGCCAAGAGCGACTGGGATAAATTGATAAGTAATCTTGATCTTGCAGGCAATGCTACTCTCACAAGCTATGTTGACCAGTTCCACAACATGAATCAGTTCCTGTTTGGACTGAATATTGCAGATGCACCGGGATGGAAGCTTTCAATAGCTTTGGTGGTTCCTATCGTTTCTGCTCTCCTGCAGTTCTTACAGACAAAGATATCCATGAAGTCATCACAGAATAACAACATGGATAGCAATCAGCAGACAGCCAACAACATGATGAAGGGTATGATGTACTACATGCCTATCATGTCACTTATATTCTGTATAACTCTTCCTATAGCTATCGGTCTTTACTGGATAGTTGGTTCTGTTATTATGATAATATCTCAGCTTATAGTTGATGCTTATTATAATCATCAGGACAAGGATGAGCTGCTTGCAAAGTGTGCCGAGAAGGCTGCCAAGAAGCAGGCAAAGAAGAAGAACCCTGACAAGAAATCTTTCTATGAGAGAATGATGGATGCTCAGAATGGTAACGTTCCAACAGAGAACAGTCAGTCAGAGAATATAAATAAGATGGCTTCTTCAAGACTTAAGAGTTATGTTAATCCTGCACATTCAGTGAATGTTGACAGTGATGATGTAACCCGCAGAGAAAATGTAAACTATAAACCAGACAGTATAGGAGCTAAGGCGAATATAATGCTTAAGTACCAGAACAATAGCAACGATAAGGGAGGAAATAAATAATGGAATTCTTAGAATTCAAAGGTAAGACCAAAGATGAAGCCCTTATGCAGGCCAGTGTTGAACTTGGAGTCCCTAGTACAGATCTTGAGTATGAAGTTATCAGCGAAGAGACAAAGGGATTTCTTGGTATAGGTTCAAAGCCTTGTATCATAAAGGCAAGAAAAAAGAAGACATTACTGGACGATGTTAAGGAGTACCTTGACAGCCTGTTCAAGGCTATGGATATCCAGACAGAGATCCAGATGGATTTTGATGAGGAAGAGAATGTTCTGTCTATCAATCTTGAGGGACCAGAGATGGGAATTTTGATTGGAAAGCGTGGACAGACTCTAGATGCTCTTCAGTATATTATAACACTTGCTATCAATAAGAAGAGCGAGTCACGTATCAGAGTTAAGCTCGATACAGAGAACTACAGAGCAAGAAGAAAAGAGACACTTGAGAATCTTGCCAAGAATATAGCATTCAAGGTTAAGAGATCAAAGAGATCATTTGCTCTTGAGCCAATGAATCCTTATGAGAGAAGAATAATCCATGCTACTCTTCAGAACGACAAGTATGTAGCAACCAGAAGCGAGGGCGAGGAGCCATATCGTAAGGTTATTGTATATCTCAAGAAGAAATAATAGTCACGCTGATGCGTGTAAAGATCATCGCAATATTTTATGGTGACAGGAAAGAGATCATTTGAGAAAATGATCTCTTTTTTGTTGCAGTTTAGTCTTTTTATATGGAAAATGAATTGGTAATGTTGTACACTACATAGATAGGTTGTTTAATCACGGCGAAAGGAAAAGTGTAAGACAGATATGTTCAAGGAAGATACCATTGCAGCTATAACCACCGGTATGAGTAATGCCGGAGTTGGAATAATAAGGATCAGCGGAGACAGGGCATGTGAGATAACAGACATGTTGTTCCGCGCTGCAAATAAAAACAAAAAAGCGGTAAATATGAAATCTTACACTGCTGCATTTGGTGGTGTGTATGAGGATGACAGAATGATAGATGAGGCTATACTTCTGGTCATGAAGGCTCCCCATACGTACACATGTGAGGATGTGTGTGAACTTCAGTGTCACGGAGGCATAGTAGTTCTCCGAAAGATACTTGATCTGGTAATAAAATGTGGTGCAAGGGCAGCCGAACCTGGAGAATTTACAAAGAGAGCATTCCTCGGTGGAAGGATAGATCTGTCACAGGCAGAATCCGTCATGGATATAATAAATGCAAAGAATGACTTTGCAGCCAGAACGTCTGTGGAGCAGCTTCAGGGAAGACTTAGGGATAAGATCATTGATATGAGAGAACAGATTCTGTACAATGTGGCGTTTATTGAATCTGCTTTGGATGATCCTGAACACTATAGTCTGGATGGTTTTCCACAAAAGTTAGAAATAATTGTGGATAACCTTGTAGATAGTGTGGATAACCTTTTGACAACATTTGACAATGGAAAAGTGTTGTCTGAGGGAATAAATACGGTTATTGTTGGTAAACCGAATGCGGGTAAGTCTTCGCTGATGAATATGTTTGTGGGCGAAGAAAGGGCGATTGTAACAGATATGGCCGGCACAACCAGGGATACGCTCAGTGAAGTGATAAATGTAAGAGGTATAACTCTGAACATAGTTGACACTGCGGGAATAAGAGATACAGATGATGTAGTTGAGAAGATAGGTGTGGATAAGGCATTAGAGTCTGTGGATAAAGCTGATCTTGTGCTCTATGTGGTAGACAGTTCAATTGACCTGGATGAGAACGATCACAGGATCATGTCCAGAATACAGGATAAGAATGTTGTTGTGATACTCAACAAATCTGATCTGGAAAAGAAGATAGACGAATCAGATATTAAGAAATATATAGATGCAGATATAATTCAGTTGTCAGCACTGACCGGTGATGGCAGTGAAGAATTGTATGAGCTTCTGAACAGGATGTTTTTTGAGGGTACACTGACATATAATGATCAGCTTTATATCACTAATACCCGACACAAAAATGAACTTGTGTGCACCAAAAATGCACTGTTAAAGGTTAAAGAAAGCATAGATATGGGAATGGAGGAAGACTTTTTTTCCATTGATCTCATGGATGCGTATGAACATCTCGGTTTGATAATAGGTGAAACTGCCAGAGATGATCTGGCTGATAAGATATTTAAGGAATTCTGTATGGGAAAATAGATTGCAGGATATAAGGTACTGGAAGGAGGACATTTGTATGCCTGTTTTGAATGAAGAATATGATGTGGTAGTTGTGGGGGCAGGACATGCAGGATGTGAGGCAGCTCTTGCAAGTGCAAGACTTGGTCTGAATACTATTATTTTTACGGTGAGTATGGACAGTGTGGCCATGATGCCATGTAATCCGAATGTAGGAGGAAGCTCTAAGGGACATCTGGTAAGGGAAATAGATGCACTTGGCGGAGAGATGGGCAAGAATATAGACAAGACGTATATTCAGTCAAAGATGCTTAATGCGTCTAAGGGTCCGGCGGTTCACTCTCTTCGTGCCCAGGCAGACAAGGCAAATTATTCCAGAACCATGAAGCACACCCTTGAGAATACGGATAATCTCACATTGAGACAGGCAGAGGTGTCGGAAATTATCATCGAGGATAATGTGGTTAAGGGTGTAAAGACATATTCGGGAGCAACTTATTTTGCAAAGGCTGTGGTTCTGTGTACAGGAACATACCTCAAGGCGAGATGTATATACGGAGATGTCGTATATCACACCGGACCTAATGGACTTATGGCAGCTAATTATTTGTCAGATTCCATGAAGAATGCAGGGATAGAGATAAGAAGATTCAAGACGGGAACCCCTGCCAGACTGGATAAAAGAACGATAGCTTTTTCTCAGATGGAGGAACAGAAGGGCGATGAGAAGATAGTTCCATTCTCATTTACAAATACTGAGGCGGATATAAGACGTGATCAAATATCATGCTGGCTCTGTTACACAAATGAGAAGACACATGAGATAATCAGAGATAATATAGACAGATCACCTCTGTTTTCAGGCGTGATCGAGGGTACAGGACCAAGATACTGCCCTTCCATTGAGGATAAGGTTACGAAATTCCCTGATAAGACCAGACATCAGATATTTATTGAGCCTGAGGGTGAATATACGAATGAGATGTATATGGGTGGAATGAGCAGCTCTCTTCCTGAGGATGTTCAGTATGAGATGATACACAGCATGAAGGGACTGGAGAATGCAAAGATAATAAGGAATGCTTATGCCATAGAGTATGATTGTATAAATGCCATTAACTTAAAACCTTCTCTGGAGTTTAAGAGTGTATCAGGACTTTTTGGTGCCGGCCAGATAAATGGAAGTTCAGGATATGAGGAGGCTGCAGCCCAGGGTATAATGGCAGGAATCAATGCTGCCAGAAAAGTACAGGGCAAGGAAGCGGTGGTTCTTGACAGATCACAGGCATATATAGGAGTTCTTATAGATGATCTTGTCACAAAAGAGACATCGGAGCCATACAGAATGATGACATCCAGAGCTGAGTACAGACTTCTTCTCAGACAGGATAACGCTGATCTGAGGCTCACGGAGATTGGACATGAGATCGGTCTTATAGATGACAAGAGATATGCTGCATTTACAAAGAAGAGACAACAGATAATGGATGAGATACAGAGACTTGAGAGCACCATGGTTGGAGCAAATTCAGCGTGTTAAGTCAGTTAATATAGGAACTGGAAGTGAAGTACAGAAGGTACTTACAGATAACGGAAGTACAGAGCTTACAACAGGTGCTACACTTGCAGAACTTATAAGAAGACCGGAACTGTCATATGAGGCGATTGATCCAATAGATGAGGGAAGAACCAAACTTCCGGATGATGTTATAGAACAGATAAATATAACCATAAAATATCAGGGATATATAGACAGACAGAATCAGCAGGTAAATCAGTTTAAGAAGCTGGAGAAGAAAAAGCTGCCGGCAGATATTGACTATAATGATATATCAAATCTCAGAATCGAGGCCAGACAGAAGCTGTCTCTCATCAGACCTGAAAATATTGGACAGGCGTCAAGAATATCAGGAGTTTCTCCGGCTGATATATCAGTATTGCTGGTGTATCTCAAGATGAAGGGTAGAGACTAAACTGGTATAGAAGTTATTCAGAATAATTTGTTGAAGGAGAACAATATGGACAGATTAAATTCCATAACAAAACAGTTTGGTCTGGAATTGAGTGATAAGCAGATAGAACAATTTTCAAAATATTATGATATTCTGGTTGAGTGGAATAAGGTAATGAATCTTACAGCCATAACTGAGAAGGAAGATGTAATAATAAAGCATTTTGCTGACAGTCTGCTTCTTTCAAAGTATAAAGATCTTCATGAGAATATTGACGTTATAGATGTTGGTACAGGTGCAGGATTTCCGGGAATTCCTCTGAAGATTGCTTTTCCAGAGCTGAATATAACACTTATGGATTCGTTGAATAAGAGATTAAAGTTCCTCGATGAAGTTATAGATGAACTTGGACTGCAGGATATCCACACTGTTCATTCAAGAGCAGAGGATGGAGGCAGAGATGAGATGCATAGAGAAAAATATGATCTGGCTGTATCCAGGGCAGTTGCCAATCTTGCAACTCTGTCGGAATGGTGTATTCCATTTGTCAAGCCGGGTGGATATTTTGTATCTTATAAGTCAAATGCTTTGCCGGAAGAGATGCGGGATGGAAAGAAAGCAATCAGGATTCTTGGGGGACAGGTCGAGAACATATTTAACACGAATATACCGGAGACCAATAACCAGAGAAGCTTTGTGTTTGTAAAGAAGATTGCAAATACAGACAACAAGTACCCGAGAAAAGCGGGAGCTGCTAAAAAGCCAATAGCATAAAAAAATAAAACAGCCTCAAATGGCTGTTTTATTTTTTAGTTTGAAGATTTCATATGTCTTTTTTCTTTTCTTTTTTCACGAATATCTTCCTGTTTTTGTTTAATTGCCTCTATACCCTGTTTGTCGATAGGTTTTATTGTCTTGTGAACATAATAGTTATTGTTTACAGATTTGAATTTTATCTTGCCACAAAAATAACCATGCATCCAGCATTTTCCAACACACATGTACGATGATGGACTATTTGCAAACCAGTCAATATGTGTCTTGACCTTCTTGCTGCATTTGTAACAACGAATCTGAGTTACTTTTTCATCGTCCAGTGCTGCATGTTTATTTCTGAAACCCCTTGAGATATATTCGTACTGGTTATTATGAGATACTTCAATCTCTTCTTCTTTATTCTTAGGTGTTATATAGAGATCAAAGCTGTAAAGCTGATTTATATTCTTGGCTTTCATCTCTTTCATAACAAGTGCGGTGTATCTTGCATCGTTGAGAGCTGTGTGAAATGGTTCATTTTCCGGAATATTCATTTCACTGACCGCTTTTTCAAGTTTACTCATACTCTGAGGTATTCCTGAGGTATTCGTAACGCTTGCATATATACTTTGGAGATTCAGAAACTTAAGTGGCCTAGGAAGCTTGTCCATATAATAAAAGTCCATATTAGTCTGAAGCTCTGTGAGGTCCATAGGTCCCCATGTGCAGAATATGTAATCTTTTCCACACCAGTCAAGAAATTCTGAACAGACTTCCTTGAATCCTCTTCCGAGACTCAGGTCATCCTCATCATAGTTCAGAATTGTTCTGATCTTTGAATGTAATTTCTTATAAATTTTTGGTTTGATAAGACTTGAGTATTCGTCAATGATGTTGAGATTCTTATCTACCTTAACGGCACCAATCTCTATAATTTCAAAAGGCATACGTGGATGTTCACCCATATGCCCATTGTAGCTTTGATTCCATTCAAGATCCATAACAATATAATTCATAGTCATGTCCCTTTAGAAAATTTATTAGTGAAAAATAGTGCACCTGACGGGATTCGAACCCACGACCTTCCGCTTAGGAGGCGGACGCTCTATCCTGCTGAGCTACAGATGCACATCAATTATAAGTGTAACATTTATAGAGTTTATAGTCAAGGATTAACTATATGCCCCTGAAGCCACACATCACCCTTGAATCTTCTTCCCGGAGCAGGTTCACCCAGAAGATGGTTTTTGTTGATCGCTACGGTAAATGTCAGATCATTGCTTTCTACATCAATCAGATATATCGATTCATTTGTATAGCTGTTGGTTGTCTCGATATATGATGTGATAGTTCCTATAACTGCGTAGTGATCAGTCTCAATACCGACAGGCATGAAGCTTGATTTCACTATGGACAGAACATCCTCTTTGTGAGTCCTTCTTCCAATGGTGTTATAGGTGTCCATATCTTCAAGAGTAAGACTTTCTATTGCGTCCGGATCACCCTTCTTTGCAGCCTCGATGAGTTTACTTCTCTTTGCATTGCCGTAGGATGTATTTTTATCACTGTGATCATCCACATCAAGAATAATCATACCATTTACTGACAGACCGGAAAAATACGCCTTTGAAAAGTACTTGTTTGATCTGTTCATCCACAATGATTTTTCATAGTCTGCTATGTTGGTTATGAAGAAAATAAGAGTCATTCCAAGACTGAAATCACTGCTAACACCGGCATATGCTCTCTTGTCAGAATATTTCTCAACGTATATATTTTCGTCATCGGTCAAAAGCTTTGATGTGACGTAAGGAAAATAATACTCAATGGATATTGAGCCATCCTTTGACATTTCACCTACAAGCGATATTCCAAATCTCTCCCCAAAGTCTTTGCTGAATTGTACAAGACAGGTGTCAGCACTTATAGTTGATATAAATTTCCTGTCAGGCGATTCAAGGATCTGCCTGTATATAGGTTCAAGCTGCTGTCTGTTTTTTATGTTAGTAAAGCCTATAGATGGAAGAAAACTATGCATTCCGACACCTCCCTTGTTGTATGTTTTTATTTATATTATTACTTTCCTGTCTTCTCAAGATACTCTTTTCCACCCATGTATGGACGAAGCTTCTCTGGAATTCTGACTCTTCCGTCAGCCTGGAGATTGTTCTCAAGGAAAGCGATAAGCATTCTTGGTGGAGCAACAACTGTATTGTTGAGTGTATGAGCGAGATACTTCTTGCCATCCTCGCCCTTTACTCTGATCTGAAGTCTTCTTGCCTGTGCATCGCCAAGGTTTGAACAGCTTCCAACCTCGAAGTATTTCTTCTGACGAGGTGACCATGCCTCAACATCTACAGACTTAACCTTGAGATCTGCAAGATCTCCAGAACAACACTCAAGTGTTCTTACAGGGATATCCATTGATCTGAAGAGATCAACTGTGTTCTGCCACAGCTTGTCAAACCACATCTTGCTGTCCTCAGGCTTACATACAACGATCATTTCCTGCTTCTCAAACTGATGGATTCTGTATACACCTCTCTCCTCAATTCCGTGAGCACCCTTCTCTTTTCTGAAGCAAGGTGAGTAGCTTGTAAGAGTCTTTGGAAGCTCATCCTCAGGAATTATAGTGTCGATGAACTTACCGATCATTGAGTGCTCTGAAGTTCCGATGAGATACAGATCCTCACCCTCAATCTTATACATCATGGCATCCATCTCAGCAAAGCTCATAACACCTGTGACAACGTTGCTTCTGATCATGAAAGGTGGAATACAATATGTGAATCCTCTGTCTATCATGAAATCTCTTGCGTATGAGATAATAGCAGAGTGAAGTCTTGCTATGTCGCCCATGAGATAGTAGAAGCCGTTTCCTGCAACTTTTCTTGCTGAATCGAGGTCAATTCCTCCAAGTGCCTCCATGATATCTGCATGATAAGGAATCTCAAAGTCAGGAACAACAGGCTCACCATACTTCTGAACCTCTACATTCTCTGAGTCATCCTTTCCTATAGGAACTGATGGATCAATGATGTTAGGAATTATCATCATGATCTTCTTAACCTTCTCCTTGAGCTCAGGCTCTAAAGCTTCAAGCTCCTTGAGTCTTGCTGATGTCTCAGCAACCTGCTTCTTAACTTCCTCAGCCTCTTCCTTCTTTCCCTGAGCCATAAGAGCACCGATCTGCTTTGCTATTGCATTTTTGTTTGCTCTGAGTGTATCAGCTTCCTGCTGAGCAGCACGAGCCTGTTTGTCAAGCTCTATTACTTCATCGACAAGTGGAAGTTTGTCATTCTGGAATTTATTCTTTATATTCTGTTTTACTACGTCTGGGTTTTCTCTTAAGAATTTAATATCAATCATGATATCCTCCTATTAAATATATAAATTTATTTGAAAATATATTATAATAATGTAGCTACATAATATATTTTCATGTTTTTGTTTCTTTTTATTTTCTTGTTTATTTTATAAATCTTGTTCTTATCGTTTTAGCGATTTTACGTTTTATACGCTTTTGTGTTTTATACGCTTTTGTATTTTATATACTTTTGTGCTTTATACGCTTTTCTATTTTATGTGTTTCATACACATTTGTACGTTGCATGTTTTGTATAATAATTTTTTGAAATATGGTTATTTTAGTTTGTTTTCAGCTATTTCATCCTCGAGGGTTTTAGCTCGTTCAATAGCCTCTTTTTCCTCTTCTGACAGTGCAACATATGCTTCACCACCTATGATCTCTTTTGCATAGTTAAAACAGCCTTCTCTGGTATGCATACAGTTGAGTACGACACCATTGTTCTCTGTATCCAGAAGAGCAAGTGCAAAACTTAGATTACCACCCATTCCTTCAAATGCATTATACTTTACAAGACCAATTTTACTGACACATGCTGAAAGATGACTCTGTATTTCCTTATGTTCCTTTGTGAGTCGCTTGGAATTGTTTTTTACAGCATCCATCTCAGCGAATCTTTTCATGATAATATCTTCAAGATCACCTGCCTGAGTTCCGCTCAACAGCCTTTTTATCTGTTTGTTTCTATTTTTAATATTGCCCATCAATATGAATAATAGTACAAACAAGGCTATTATGAGAACCAGCATACCAATTAGTATGTAGGCAGGATCAATACCTATTTTTTGTAATATGGAACTTTCCATTATAATATTGTCCTTCCTTGATTGTGCATATGTATGATGCAGATGGTTACTACATCATTTCTTTATTGATTGAGTAAAGCATCTCTGTTATTCGGTCAAGCTCGTCCTGAGAATAGTAGTTTATCTCAATTTTGCCTTTGTCGTTATTAGATGCCTTGATAGCTATCTTTGCACCTAAAATTGACTTTAATTTGTTCTCTATATCAGAATAGAAGACGGATAAATCCTTTTGAGGCTTCTGTTTTTCCTCTTTTTCCGGCTTTTTCTCCAGAATTGCCTTTACATATGCCTCTGTTTCTCTAACACTGAGCTTCTGATCGTATACAATTGCAGCCGTTTCGTACTGTAATTTAGGATCTTCTATAGGAATAAGTGCTCTGGCATGTCCTGTTGATATCATATTATACATGACCATCTGTCTTACATCCTCGCAAAGCTTCAGAAGTCGGAGAGAATTGGTTATTGTTGATCTGCTTTTTGATACTCTCTCTGCAACTTCTTCCTGCTTGAGATTATATTCCGATATAAGAGCTTCGTAAGCCTCAGCTTCTTCAATTGGATTCAGATCTTCTCTCTGAATATTCTCTATAAGAGAAATCTCCATTATTTCTTTGTCAGTATAATCACGTATAACTACAGGAACTTCCTTTATTCCTGCCATTCTGGCAGCTCTCCAACGTCT
>ENA-OPAP01001058-OPAP01001058.1-human-gut-metagenome-genome-assembly--contig:-NODE-1058-length-11953-cov-3.340645_pt1 | contig 11953 bp, 9 predicted proteins | sample MGYA00241059_ERZ501434 | MGnify/ENA primary metagenome ERZ501434 (study PRJEB25962, sample SAMEA1967055) | human gut metagenome | biome: human gut; feature: human-associated habitat; material: faeces...
ACGAGGTCGCCCGCGCCGTGCAGCAGGTGCTGCAGCGCTACAAGGAGCTGCAGGATATTATTGCCATCATGGGTATGGACGAGCTGTCCGAGGAGGACAAGATCACGGTGGCCCGTGCCCGCAAGGTGCAGCGCTTCCTGTCCCAGTCCTTCCATGTTGCGGAGCAGTTCACCGGTATGCCCGGCCAGTATGTGCCGCTGAAGGAGACCCTGCGCGGCTTCAAGATGATTTTGAACGGCGAATGTGATTCCATCCCCGAAAGCTGCTTCCTGTTTGCCGGTACGATTGATGACGTTCTGGCTAAGGCCAAGCAGCAGTAAGGAGGCAGGACCATGTCCAGTTTCCCACTTAAAATCATGACGCCGGACGGCACTGCTTTTGATGGGCAGGTACAGTCGGTGTCCTGCCGGACCATCACCGGGCAGGTTCAGTTGATGGCCCGTCACATCGATTATTGCACTGCCCTTGGCATGGGGGAGGCCCACATCACATTGGAGGATGGCACCCAGCGCAGCGCCGCCTGTATGGGCGGTATGTTGAGCATGTTTGGCGGCGAATGCCGCCTGCTGGCCACCACCTTTGAATGGGCCGATTCCATTGACAAAGAACGTGCTGAGCGCAGCAAAGCCCGCGCCGAGGAATTGCTGGCCCAGAAAAACCTGGATGCCCGTGAGCTGGAACTTGCCCAGGCCCGCTTGAAACGTGCTTTGGTGCGCAGCAATGTTGCTGCGCGTGCTCAGTTTTGATTGATCCGCTCCCGGCCGAATAAATCACAAATAAAAAGTTCCTGAAATCGCAGCAGGTTGCTGTATGGTTTCAGGAACTTTTTATTGTAAGCTTTAGCATTTACAGCAATGAGCGAAGCGAACTGTGATTAAAAGTCGGATTTGCTGTAGCATGCAGTAAATGTAGTTTTGCCCACTTGTGGGCAGCGGTACGAGTGATGCAAGTGAAGGATTTTTCGGTGCATCTTGAGATGCGTGCCGGTATAAAGCCCTTCTAGGGCTTACTCAAGCCTCCGGCTTAGCCGGGGATTATGACTTTTGGGATAGTCCCAAACCCTTTTGAACTTAATCGTTCCCTTTACCCGACGTGCGGAAATACAGCCCAATAGCCAACAGCAGAGACAAGACATCCGCCACAGGCTGTGCCCAGATCAGTCCTGTTTCGTGAAAGATCGCCCCAAGGATGAACATAGACGGAATGTAGATCAGCCCCTGACGGGAGATATTGACAATCAGGGATTCCGTCACCGCGCCGCGGGCTTGCAGCGCATTGGTCAGCACATACCCTTGAAGATTTGTACGGTCTGACTGTTAGTAAATCAGACGGAGAAATCTGTCTGAAAGTCGATACTTCCAAGGGCAAAGACCGCTCACGAACTCCGGAAAATGCTGTATGCCTGGAAAGAGCTGGCTGACAAGCTATCTTCCGAGGAAATCAGTAAAGACAAATACGATGAGTGGCGTTACCATTACCCGGAGTTTGATACCACGCAAATCTGGGCGAAAGTACCATCACAGGCACTTAGCGACGCGCTGGTCTAATGTTCCAAGACCAGCTCAAACCAGATAAATAAAAACGACAAAAAGCCCTTAGCTATGAGTTTTTACCCACAGCTAAGGGCTTTCTAAATAAATAATATGGATTTATTTGTTGCACAACCACCTGTCAATCATTCTCTAACCCCAAAAACACTGGCTTACAAGAATAATAGCTCTCATGCAACCGTTATCAATTTGTTATCAAAAGACTTCTTGAAGTGCCTCAAACCCGCATAAACACTGGATTTTTAAAGCATTTCAAATTATTCGAACTCGATCGTTGCTGGCGGCTTGGTGGTATAGTCGAACAGAACACGGTTGATATGCTTTACTTCGTTTACGATGCGGTTTGCTGCGGTGGTAATGGTTTCGGTGGGCAGCAGGGTAACTTCCGCGGTCATAAAGTCGGTCGTGGTCACAGCGCGCAGGGCAATGGCGTAATCATAGGTGCGCTCATCACCCATAACACCAACGCTGCGCATGTTGGTCAGCGCGGCAAAATACTGGCTGGGGCGCTGAGCGGCGGGCAGCTTATCCACTTCCTCGCGCCAGATTGCATCAGCATCCTGTACAATGGCAACCTTTTCCTGGGTGATATCGCCGATAATGCGGATGGCAAGACCGGGGCCGGGGAACGGCTGGCGGGCGACCAGATATTCAGGCAAGCCCAGTTCACGGCCAGCCTGGCGGACTTCATCCTTGAACAGGTCGCGCAGCGGCTCCACAATTTCCTTAAAGTCTACATAATCCGGCAAGCCGCCAACATTGTGGTGGCTCTTGATGGTAGCAGATTCACCGCCCAGGCCACTTTCCACAACGTCCGGGTAGATGGTGCCCTGTGCCAAAAAGTCTACAGCACCGATCTTCTTGGCCTCGTCCTCAAACACACGGATGAACTCTTCACCAATGATTTTACGCTTGCGCTCCGGCTCGGTAACACCGGCCAGCTTGCTGTAAAAACGTTCGCGGGCGTCCACGCAGACAAAGTTGATGTCGAACTGGCCGCCCTCGCCGAACACTTCGCAAACCTGCTCACGTTCGTTCTTGCGCAGCAGGCCGTGATCAACAAACACGCAGGTTAACTGCTTACCAATGGCCTTTGCCAGCATGGCAGCACATACGCTGGAATCCACACCACCGGAAAGAGCGCACAGCACCTTGCCATTGCCGATCTTCTCGCGCAGGGCGTTCACGCTATGCTCCACAAAGGAGTCCATCTTCCAGGTACCGGCACAGCCGCAAACTTTGTAAACAAAGTTATGCAGAATCTTAGTACCGTTTTCGGTATGCAGCACTTCCGGGTGGAACTGCACACAGTACAGGCCGCGGGCGGCATCCTGTGCAGCGGCAACTGGGCAGTTGGGGGTGTGGGCAATAATATCAAAGCCGGGGGCAGCCTGCTCGATATAGTCATTATGGCTCATCCAGCAAACATTCTGGTTCGGCAGGCCGTCAAACAGCGGGCTGGTGGTATCCAGATCCACAACCGTCTTGCCATATTCGCGTTCCGGAGCCTTGCAAACCTTACCGCCCAGCATATGCATCATCAGCTGGCTGCCATAGCAGATGCCCAGTACCGGAACACCCCAAGTATATATTTCGGGATCGACGGTAGGGGAATCCGGCAGGTAAGCGCTGTTGGGACCACCGGTAAAGATAATGCCCTTCGGATTTTTGGCCTTGATTTTGGCCAGGTCAGTACGGTAAGAATAAATTTCGCAATAAACGTTGCATTCACGGACACGGCGGGCGATCAGCTGGTTATACTGGCCACCAAAGTCCAACACAATGACAGTTTCCTGCTGCATGTGGTAGCTCCTTTCCAAACATCTAAATTTGCATATATAACAGCGTATACAGATATTATACCATAGCTCCCGGCAAATAGGTAGGGGGCTTGAGAAAAAAGTCGAGATTCTTCGATTCTGATTTGTCGCACAGCCGGAATCTGTTCGCTTATTCTGCATAGAATCAGATTGTCGGTCGGCGCCCCAAAGCCATAAAAAATGCCGCACATCGGGCAAGGAACCGGGGCAGGTTCCTCCTTCCAATGTACAGCATGGTATTTTTGCTATTGTTTTATCTTTTCCGTTATTCGCCGCTGCGCCAGGTCCACAAAAGATATTTTACATTTGTTTTCAGGTAGCGGTGGAACAGGCGCTTCGGGTCCTGCATCAATCGGTAAAGCCATTCCAGGTTGTGCTTCTGCATCCACATGGGCGCACGCTTAATGTTGCCCGCCTCATAGTCAAACGCCGCACCAACGCCGATCATCAAGGCTTGTACGCGATCCTCATGGGCGGCCATCCAGCGTTCCTGTTTGGGGGCACCAAGGCCAACCCACACAAAGTCCGGCTTTGTTGCGTTGATTTCCGCTACCGCCTGAGCGTCCTCCTGCGGGGTCATCTCGCGGAACGGTGGCGACATCATACCGGAAATCACAACACCAGGGTAGCGCTCTTCCACCTTTTTGCGCAGCAACTGCAACGTTTCCGGGGTAGAGCCATAAAAATAGTGCCGCCAGCCTTTTTCTGCGCTGACCGCCAAAACCTGCTTCATCAAATCCGGCCCCGTAACGCGCTGCGCAGCAGCATACCCCTGCCTGCGGCTGAACTGCGAAAGGGGACCGCCGTCCGGCAGCGCCATGACCGCATGGTTCTGAATATAGCGGTACTCGGCATCCTCGTGCGCCGTTACGGTGGTATGTACATTGGCCACGCAGATATATTTCCCACGCCATTGTTCCAGCTGGCTTTCCAGCAGCGTCATGGTTTTGTCCATGTCCGTTACCACAATGTTCACACCCATAATATCGCAGGTTTCCTGCATTTTCAGGTCGATCACATACAACCCGTTTACGGTATTATCCATTGTGCGGGAAGAGAGAAAGTCCGAATAGACCGGAATTACACTGACCTTAATGCCGTAATTTTCTGCAATCGCGGTGATCTGCAGCAACTCGCTGCGGTTCTGGGTTTCCTCCGCAATCACAATATGGGTAATCCGGGTACTTTCCAGAATCTTATGCAGATCGGCTACTGTGCCAAGGTAATTCGGCAGTTCCACTACCGGGTTCTGCGCTGCATAGCCGGCATACTCTGCCGATACATCCTTGCCCTTTACAACATCATTATAATAGCGTAATGCCAGGTTTCCATTGCCGACCAGCAAAACGCGGGCTATAATATGGCGCCGCTTTGCATACCAAAGGCTGATCCGGTGCAGCAATAACCGCTTGATCGTAATGACCACGCTGGACAGCAGGTAATAGTAAACAAGCAGCAGGCGGGAAAACTGCGAAAGTTGGAATACATACAAAATGGTTGCTGCCAACGTAAAGCCGCCCAGGTTTCCCAAAAGGGCTTTTGCCAGTTCTCTCACTAAGCCGCGCCGCTTAAAAGTGCGGTATTCACCCTGTGCAATATAAATCAGAATGATTGCCGCTGCGTATACAAGTGCCAGCGGGCGGAAGCGGGCAACATCGACCCACCAGAACGCTTCACCCCAGGTGCTGTGCATACGTAGCAGGCTGGAAACCTCATACGCTCCCAACAGCAGGAAAAAGTCCAGAAAAGCATCCAGAATATGCAGTATTTTTGATGTAGAATGGTTCATGATACAATTATAAGCCGCAAAAGCACGAAGAAAGACCGTTCCCTTTGCGGCATGTGAAACGGGCTTTCTGCCACGCATGATGGCCCCGGAATATAGTAGGGCAGCAAACCGTAACTTGCAAGCCTATTATACCCAGCGTCCAAAGCGGAATTTTGGCTCAATTGGTTCTTTGATGGAAATTTCTTTGTTCAGGTAGACATCAATGGCATTTTTCTGTAAAAGTTTTGCCGTTGAACTGCTTATCTGTGCCATCCCGTCTTTCAGGTTTGGCGGGCGGGTTGTAACAGAATGGCAGTCAGAACACATCAGATGAACTAAGTTCCAATCCAGCAGTTTGTGCAGCCATTTGGCCGTATGTCCACCGCGCACCAAACCCGAAGCATTGATCTGCGCCAATGCGCCGGAGCTGACCCAGCGGTACAGCAGGGTAGGATCCTCGGTAACATAGGGGTAGCGCTCCACATGGGCCAAAATGGGAGTATACCCACGGTTTTGCACCGCAAACAGGGTATCCTCAATTCCACCGGGATGGATGCTGGTCGGGAATTCAATCAAGATATACCGCGACCCTGCAAATGCCAATTTGGAAAGATCCAGGCTGGCCAAAGCTGTGGTAAAATAGACCTCTGCACCCAATTTGACGGCAAGGGGAAGTTTGCGTTCTGCCAGCTGCGCCACAACGCTGCGATAAGCCATTTTGCGCTGCTGCACAAAAGCATCCAGCGTAATGCGCTCATAATGGAAGTGCGGTGTGAACACAATGCCAACAACCCCGTCTTCCATTTCTTTCTGGATCAAGGACATGGAAACATCCAGGTTTTTGGCACCGTCATCAATGCCAGGCAAAATATGACAATGGAGATCAACCAGTTGCGAACTCATTATGCCTTACTCCGGCTCTTCTTTCCAGCTGCATCGTCATTGCTGTACCCGTAAGAATAAGAATAGTAGTAGCCATCTTTCTTACCGGCTTTTTTAACATTGTATCCGTTCATTACTACGCCAAGGATGCGGGCATTCACAGCTTCCAGGTTTTTCTTGCTCAGCTGGGCACCTTCAATGGTGGTAACACCCGGGCGTACAACCAGCAATGCCCCATCCGCATACTTGCACAATACTGCAGCATCGGTAACAACAGAAACCGGCGGCGTATCCACAATAATGTAGTCATACACCTGCTTCAGTGCAGCAAAGGTGCTTTCCATTGCCTTGGTTGCCAACAGTTCCGATGGGTTCGGGGGGATGGTGCCAACAGGTAGCACCACAATGCCCAGGTCTTTGAAGTTGACCAGTGCATTGGCCAGTTGGGTACGGTCCTTGCCCGTAATGGTGTTGGTAATGCCGATATGATCACGCGGAATATGCAGGTAGCGGGAGATGGTAGACTTACGCATATCGCAGTCAACCAGCACCACACGCTTGCCACTGTCTGCCAGGGTAATCGCAAGATTTACTGCGACGTTGCTCTTCCCTTCGCCGGGGACAGAGGAGGTAATCAGGATAGTCTTGCAATCGCTGGTTGCGGCAAGGAACTCCAGGTTGGTTCGCAGAGACTTGTAAGCTTCTGTAAACTGGAACGGTGCATCTGAGCCAACCATAAACAGCTTATGATGTTCACGCTTTTTACTCATTCCTTTTTACCTCCCTGATCATACTGCGGGATCACGCCCAGAACAGTCATATCCAGATACTTGGTAACATCTTCCTCCGTGTTGATCTTATTGTCCAGCAAAACCTGCAGCACAATAATACCAATCACCAGAACAAAACCAACCGCTGCGGCCAACATCGTGTTCTTCATAATGTTGGGGGAAACCGGCTCCGTTGCCAAAGAAGGATTGGAGATCACTTTGACGGAACCCGCTTCAACAGCCTCTTTGATCACATCCGGAGCCACTGTAATGATCTGTTCACACACCTGCCGTGCCCATTCCGGGCTGTCGCTCTGCACAGTGATCTTCATAACCTGGGTATCGTCCACAGCTGCTACGGTAACGCGCTTGTTCAGCTGAGCATAAGTCAGGTTCAGGCCCAGGTTATCAATAACCTGCTGCAGAACCGTATCACTCTTGATAATAATGCTGTAAGTAGAAACCAGCTTGGTTGCAGAATTGATCTGGTCACTGGTAACATTGGCGTTGACATCCTGCCGGGTATTGACAATCATCAGGGCAGAAGAATCATACTTTGGGGTCATCAAAAACTTAGACGCCGTAAAGCCAACCAGCGCAGCAGCCAAAGTTACAAAAATCAGTTCAAGAAGATGCTGGCGAACCGCACTTAAAATTTCTGTTAGGTCAATTACTTCATTTTCTTCATTATCCACAAAAGGCACCTCTCTAATCTCTTAATTCCTGTTTTCCAGTCAAAGATGGTTGGCCAGGTCTGCCGCTTCGGTCGGCTTTTTGACGCAAAGCACCACTCTTACAATTGGGGCCCGCAGCTGCCCCACATGCAAAATCTTAGCACGCATGTTTATGTAAAGTAGCTGTGCTTTACGGCAATTTGGCCACAGATAGCTAACATGATTTTAGCACAAATTCAGGTGTGTTTCAACCGTACATCGAAATGTCTTGATTTTTGGCAAAATACACAATTTTGTTTGCATCCCTTCCGCAAGTGATAACAATTTCTCAAAACATTTTTTACCATTGATGTATAAATTGCTCTTATTTTTCCCGTTGTTTGCTCCTGTGCAAACATATGTTATGCAAAGTCTGCTCTGTCCGCATTCCCGTTTCCCGGTAAAATTCATCCAATTCTCCCTGCTTTTTTGATCACACGCACTTCCTCGGGCACTGCGCAAAAACCTGGCGATTTTTTCAGTTTGCCTGCGGGTACGGCTGTCCGCTTTTCTTCCAGCGGGCGTACCTGCCTGCCCAGTATATGCTGTACGCAGTCAAGCTGCAAGGCATTTACACCGCGTATTCCTACCTCAGCGTCCGCGCCACTGTGGACTTGCCGCTGCCAGAAAATTCGGTCCATGCAATTTTATTCCAGCTTCGCCTCCTTGCCCAGCGCCTTCTTTTTGCACTCACTTCAAAACCGCAAAAGGACATTTATTATATCAGCTACAAGGGGAAGTTGTCAAAAAAATTGCCAAAGAGATACAAATAGGCTATAATATAAAATGAAAAATTGTGTATTGAACGGTTTTTACCCTATTTGCACCCGGAAGGAGGTGGCAAGCACGGATACTTTACAGACAAATAGTACAGCACAAACTGCTGAGATGCTCAAATTAGAGGGCGTTGTTGAGCATGTGATATACGAAAACCCGGATACCGGTTATGCCGTGTTTGAAGTGGATGCCGGTGGCACCGATATTGTGGTGGCAGGCAACGTGGGCAGCGTGGATAACGGTATGTCCATTACGGCGTATGGCTATATGGTCAACCACCCCAGCTATGGCGAACAGTTCCGTGCCGAAACCTGTGAGGCCAGCCTTCCGCAGGATACCGCGGCTTTGCTGAGCTACCTTTCCAGTGGGGTATTGCCCTATATCGGGCCTTCCACAGCAAAAAAGATTGTGGCAAAATTTGGGGCGCATACATTGAACGTCATCTCCGAAACGCCGGACAAACTCTGTGAGCTAAAAGGTATCACCCCGCAAAAGGCCACCGCCATCTCCAACGAGTTCCGACGTATGTACGGTGTGCGGGAAGTGGTTGCCTGGATGGCCAAGTTTGGGCTTTCCGCCCAGATGGCTGTTACAGCCTACCGCGCGTTTGGCCCCGCCACGGTAGAAGCACTGAAAAAGAACCCCTACATGCTGTGCGGGGAGCCGCTGAACCTGAAATTCAGCCAGGTCGATGGTATCGCCGCCCAGCTGCAGGTAGGACAGGGCAGCGACCTGCGCATTGCCGCCGGGCTTTTGTACGCTTTGCGCCACAACGCCAACAACGGCCACACCTGCCTGCCCGCAGATAAGCTGATCGAAAGCACTGCGCGCTTTATTCGGGTGGAGCCGGATGCCGTAAAGGCCGGGCTGCAAAGCCTGTTGGAGCATGACGAAATGCGCGCCTGCACCTTTGACGGAACGAAATATATTTACCTGCCAGATCTGCTCAGCGCAGAGCAGGATATTGCTGCGCGGCTGGGGGAGCTTGCCACATTCCCGACAGAAAGCCCCAAAACGCTGGAAAGCGATATCCGCGTTTTGGAATTGACCCAAGGTTTTGAATATGCCCCTTTGCAGCGAGAAGCAATCCGCTTAGCACTCTCTTCCCGCGTAATGGTTTTGACCGGCGGTCCCGGTACCGGCAAAACCACAACGGTCAAAGCGATTCTGAATTTGTATGAAGGTATTTATGACCGGGTTGCCCTGTGTGCCCCCACCGGCCGCGCCGCCAAGCGGCTGACCGAGCTGACCGGCCACAGCGCTTCCACCATCCACCGATTGCTGGAAGTGGACTATTCTACCGGCAGCGTGCGTTTTATTCATAATGAAAAGAATCTTCTCCCGTTTGACGTTATCATTCTGGATGAGATGAGTATGGTAGATGCCAAGCTGTTCCAGGCGTTGTTGGCCGCCGCGCGTTACCACTGCCGCATTATTATGGTAGGTGATGCCGACCAGCTGCCCAGCGTTGGCCCCGGCAGTGTGCTGGGGGAGATCTTGCAGGCAGACGTTCTGCCCACCGTACGGCTGAATGAGATCTTCCGCCAGGCGCAGAAAAGCATGATTGTACAGAACGCCCACCGCATTGTGGAAGGGCAGATGCCCATAAAAGGCGGGCGGGATGATGACTTTTTCATGATCGAATCCACCGGTCTTGCCTGCCAGAGGCTGATCTGCGACCTGGTCAGTACCCGGCTGCCCAAAAGTTATGGCTATGACCCCGTGCGGGACATCCAGGTGCTTTGCCCCACCAAGGTTGGCCCCACCGGGAGCGTAGAACTGAACCGCCGCCTGCAGGCCATTTTGAACCCGCCTGCACCGGATAAGCCGCAGATCATTTGGGAGCAAAGCGGCCGTGTGCTGCGCTGTGGCGACAAGGTAATGCAGATCAAAAACGATTATGACATTCCCTATGAGCGGGACGGTGCCGAAGCCGGTGTGGGTGCCTATAACGGGGATATGGGTATTATTACTGCCGTTGACCCCGAAAGCCGTGCTGTGACGGTACAGATGGATGACCGAAAGTATATTTACGGTGCTGACCAGCTTGCCGAGCTGGAACCCGCTTACGCTGTAACAGTGCACAAAAGCCAGGGTTCTGAATTTCCGGCCGTCATTATGCCTGTGGCAGATGTACCCGCGCGCCTTTGTTACCGCAACTTGTTGTACACCGGGGTTACCCGCGCACGCCGCCTGTGCATTCTGGCGGGAACCCGGCGCACCGAGCAGGCCATGGTGGATAATGTGCGCCAGAACATGCGTTACAGCGGGCTGCGCTACCTGCTGCGCGAGGCAGTCACTCCGGCTGAAAAACGCAGATGAAACAGAGAAAACGCATATCTCTGGATTGGCTGGACCGTGGGCGAACGGCTCTGGAACCGCTGCTGGCCCTTGCCTATCCGCGGCACTGCCCGCTGTGCGGCACGGTACTTGAGCAAAGCGCCTGGAAAGCCGCCGTGTGCCGTTCCTGTACACCGGAAGCCGAGCGTCTGCGGCATCTTCCACCGCGTCTGCCTGTAACGGAGCACGCCTTTTACGCTGTCAACACCTGCGCAGCTGCCTTTTACTATGCAGACAGTGTGCGCCATGCAATCCTGCTTTGCAAGGAGAACGGCAACCCCTGGTATGCGCGAGAACTGGCGGATTTGATGGCTGTGCTGATTTTTGGCGCACAGCCCGCACGTGCCCCAGGGTACCGCCCGGTATACGAGAATCTATCCGGCATTTCGCTGTACAGCGCCATTGTTCCGGTGCCGCCGCGCGTAAAGAAGAACCGCGCGGAAAATATGCCCCTTTTGCTGGCGCAGCGCCTTGGGCGCATCCTGCACATTCCGGTCATCCAGCCGCTGTGCCTGACCCGGCAGGTTTTACCGCAAAAATCGCTGGACCAGCAAAAGCGCTTTGCCAATGTCAAGGATGCTTACGCCTGCCGTACTGGGGTTGATCTTTCCGGAATGCGGCTGCTGTTGCTGGATGATGTGATCACCACTGGTGCCACCATCTCTGCCTGCGCCAAAGCGCTATTGGAGGGTGGCGCTGTGAGTGTGGACGGCGTGTGTGTTGCAGCGACGGAACTGATGCCCAAAAGCCACGGTGCCGCCGGAACACCAAAAGAAAGCAAATAACTTTTATCTGCCGGATGGTTGATGGCAATTCACAATAGATAACAAAGTGCTGCTTCTGGCAGCAAGGAGTACCAGATAAACATGAAGCAATATGATATCGGCCTTGATCTTGGCACAACTTCCATTATCATTGCCACACAGGAACAGGGAGTTGTGTTCCATCAGCCCAGCATTGGTGCTGTTGATACCCGCAGCAGCACCATTCTGGCAGTGGGGGACAAAGCCCTGCGCATGGTGGGGCGTGTGCCTTCTTATATTGATATCATCCGCCCTTTGCGGGACGGTATTATTCAGGACCACCGCATGACAAACGAACTAATCGTGCGGTTTATCAATGAGGTATGCCGTTCGCGCATCATCAAGCCGCGCGTATCGGTCTGCGTTCCGGCAGCCATTACCGGCATTGAAGCTGACGCCGTGGTAGAAGCCGTCATGGCAGCCGGGGCACGGCAGGTTTTCCTTGTGGATGAGCCTGTCGCCGCCGCCCTTGGCGCAGGGCTGGATATCCGCAAACCCATGGGCTGCATGGTAATTGATATCGGCGGCGG
>ENA-OPAP01001070-OPAP01001070.1-human-gut-metagenome-genome-assembly--contig:-NODE-1070-length-11796-cov-2.323823_pt1 | contig 11796 bp, 10 predicted proteins | sample MGYA00241059_ERZ501434 | MGnify/ENA primary metagenome ERZ501434 (study PRJEB25962, sample SAMEA1967055) | human gut metagenome | biome: human gut; feature: human-associated habitat; material: faeces...
AGGTGCTTGGGCAGACAGCGAACACCCGGCACAGGATTCTCCCGCCCGGCCCAAAGTTCCATCTGGGCGAGCGCCTGGTTGGTAAACGAATTGCTCATCACGAATGACGGATGGCCCGTAGCGCATCCCAGATTCACGAGGCGTCCCTCGGCCAGGACGAAAATCGCATGTCCGTCCGGGAAGGTATATTTGTCCACCTGCGGTTTGACGACGCTCTTGGCCACCGCCCTGTCACCGTCGAGCCGCGCCATCTGTATCTCGTTGTCGAAGTGGCCGATATTGCACACGATGGCCTGGTCGCGCATGCCGTACATGTGTTCGAGGGTGATGATATCGCGGTTGCCGGTACAGGTCACGAAGATGTTGCCCTCCGCGAGCGCCTCCTCGACAGTCTTCACCTCATATCCCTCCATGGCCGCCTGCAGGGCGCATATCGGGTCTATCTCGGTCACGATTACCCGTGCGCCGTAGGAACGCATGCTCGCGGCACACCCCTTGCCCACATCGCCGTAACCGCACACGACGACCACCTTGCCGGCAATCATCACGTCCGTAGCCCGCTTGATGCCATCGGCCAGCGACTCGCGGCAGCCGTACAGGTTGTCGAATTTGCTTTTGGTTACCGAATCGTTCACGTTGATGGCCGGAACCATCAGCTCGCCCCGTTCCTGCATCTGATAGAGGCGGTGCACCCCGGTCGTCGTCTCCTCCGAAACGCCCTTCCACTCCGCCGCAAGACGGTGCCATTTCGTACTGTCCTCGGCCAGACACCGGCGCAACGTCTCCACGATAACCGCCTCTTCATGCGAGGCAGGTTCGCCGTCGAGCGACGCGGCATCGCACTCGGCCGCGAATCCCTTATGAATCAACAGCGTCGCATCGCCGCCGTCATCCACGATAAGATGGGGACCTGCACCGCCCGGAAAGGTCAGCGCCATGGCCGTGCACCACCAATACTCTTCGAGGCTCTCCCCCTTCCATGCGAAGACGGGAATGCCCCGCTCGGCGATGGCCGCCGCGGCATGGTCCTGCGTGGAGAAGATGTTGCAGCTACACCAGCGCACATCGGCACCGAGCTCGACCAGCGTCTCAATCAGCACCGCGGTCTGTATGGTCATGTGGAGCGACCCCATGACACGGGCGCCGGCCAACGGCTTTTGCGGAGCATACTTGCGCCGGACGGCCATCAGCCCCGGCATCTCCTTCTCCGCTATCTCTATCTCTCTCCTGCCCCAACCGGCCAGTGACATATCAGCCACCCGATAGGGTATCGACTTATCCAAGAACATTCTATCTCTGTTTTTTAATATTTTTAATATATACCTACCATCTAATAAAATACACGCATAACAACGTCTTAATTATACAATAAACATCAAAACGCACCCAACCAATAAATCGATATCCGCAATTAAAGTCCTACATTATTAAAATATTTTATAACAGCCAGTCGGTCATCGGCCAACTGCCGACGCAACTCGTCGAGGCCGGCGAAACGGCGTTCGGGTCTGATATAACCGAGCAGGAATATCGCCACCGGTTCACCGTAAATATCGCCGTCGAAACCGAACAGGTTGGCCTCCGCGAAACGGCCTGCACCGTCGCCTACCGTAGGCCTCGTCCCTATATTGACCATGGCCCGGTAAAGTGCCCCGCCCACGCGTACCTCCGCCGCATAGACTCCGTCCTGCACGGGCATCTCCGCCGCGACGGGAATGTTGGCGGTAGGAAAACCGAGCTTGCGCCCGATGCTGTTGCCGCGCACCACCTTGCCTCTTATCTTGTGTACCATACCAAAAATCTTTTACGCAACAAAGTTATGAAAATATGACACGCATCACGCCCCCCGAAACGGCTTTTCGTTCTTGTCCGGCAACGCCGGCTTCGCTATCTTTGCGAAGATGCGTTCCGTCCCGCACACGGACAGAACCTAATGAATCGCCGCCATATGAAATACACACTCTCTTTCTTGCTGTTTCTGCTTGCCGCCGCGACAGTCACCGTACCGGCCGCGGGACAGCATGCCGATGCACGAATCGGCGCACTGCTGAACTCCGGCGACTATTTCACCCTGCGTGAAGTGCTGCCCCGACAGGCAGACAGCATCGCGTCGCCCGTCGTGCGCGGGATGGCCGAAACACTGGTCGGCACCTTCTTCAACCGGCCGGCCGATGCCCTCGCAGCCGTATCGGAACTGTTGGAGACATACGGCGACGAACTCGGGCCCGACAATGCGACGAGCATGGTCTTCATGGCCCTGCTCGACCTCTTCATGCTCGACCGGTACGCCGCTGCGGCGGAACTCACGGACGACTTCATTGCCGATACAGACGGCAGTCTGCCTGACGAACTGCTTTTTAGCCTCGAATTTTTCCGGCGCACGGGGCACGCCCTGGCCGGACGTCCGGCCCCGGAGCTCGTCATGCCCGAAGGCGGCACCTGCGTACCCTACCGGCTCGACAGCGTAGGCCGCGGCCGCATCATGACCGTACCGGTACACATCGGGGGCAACGTCCGCGATTTCGTCTTCGATACGGGCGCAGCACAATTCAACTTCGTCTCCGAAAGGTTCGCCCGCGAGAACGGAATACGGATGATTGCCGACTCGATTCCCGTCGCGGGTATCGGCCGGGGGTGGGTCGGACTCGGCGTGGCCGACAGCCTCGCCGTGGGCGGTATCGTGATGCGAAACCCCGTTTTTCTGATATCTCCGCCCGACCAGGCGACGGACACCATCGAGGTCATCAGCGCGGTGCTCGGCAACGCCTTCATGCGCAAGGCGGAGCGCTTCACCATCGACAACCGCACACGGCACATCGTCTTTCCTGCCGAACGGACGCTGCACGCGGACGGAACGAAAAGGATGGCGAACATGATGCTGAACAGCTTCCAGCCCTACGTCCGTATCCATGCGGACGGTATCCCCCTGTTGTTCCATTTCGATACGGGCAACGTGGCGACGACCCTCTACCCCCCATATTACGAACTCTTTCGGGAACAGGTAGACTCCTGCGGCGTCGAAGATACGGTGCGCATCGGGGGATTCGCCGGTGTCGCCGAGAATGTATGCTACCGGCTTCCCTCCGTGGAATTCACGCTGGAGGGCGTTCCTTTCACACTCCGCGACATCGACGTACTGCCATCCGGAAGCGCCGGTGCCACGGCCGGTTCGGAGGCCGGTTCGCTGGGCACGGATTTCGCGACCGCTTTCGACACACTGACGGTGGACTACACGAGCTGTACCGTCCTGGGAGAAAACGTCCCGTAACGGCAACCGCCGCAACCGAGGACGGACGCTCCGCACGGGACAGCGACACCTTTCTCCGCCGGTATCGTTACGCGGGTTGCGCGTTTTTTCGTAAATTGCGGCGTTTTCATCCACTACCAACCAATTTCCACCTATGCAGGAGATAAACCACAAAAAGGGCAAGATATACTACTCCATGGGCGAAGTGGCGGAGATGTTCGACGTGAATCCTTCGCTGCTGCGCTACTGGGAACAGGAGTTCGACATTCTCAAACCGCACCGGAACAAAAAGGGGAACCGCCTCTTCACGCCGAAGGATGTGGACAACATCCGCATCATCTACCATCTGCTCAAGGAGCGCAAGATGAAAATCGAGGTAGCCCGCAAGTACATCCGGGACTACCGCAAGGAGGTGGACCGCGATGCGGAGATTACCGAACACCTGATGAACATCCGCGCCATTCTGCTCGAAATCAAACAGGACCTTGCCTACGGCGGGGCAGTGGTGGACGACGACTGCGACGAAGAGCCCGTGGCTGTCCCTCAGCAATCCGGACGGGAAACCGTCGGAAAGGGGGACGAAGCGGGAGAAACGGACACCGGGACGAAAACGGGAACGGCCGCAGCGGCCGACCGTGCTCCCGAATCTGCCGCGCAGCCGACCGGGGAGACCCGGGAGAGAGCGGAGAGACCGGCCCCTGCCACGGCGGATACCAGGCCGCCCTTCGAGGAACAGGTACTCTTCGAGGTGGCCGTTCCGCTGGAACTGATGCAGGCGGGAAGAACGGCCGACGACGACGGGTTCGAATCGGCCCGTGCCGCCTTCGCCGGCGAAACTGCCGGCGAGGAGACCCCGCAGGAAGAGGAGCCTAAACCGAGGGTACAGGCCATCGAACAGACCCTGTTCTGACACCGGGACTGCGGGCAGGACTGCCCGCACCGGGCAAAGGCGTACGTCCGACCGAATTTTATTCCGACAATCCGAACCGACAATGAAAGTAAAAGAGATAACAGCCATTCTGGAAGAGGCCGCCCCGCTCTTCCTTCAGGAGAGTTACGACAATTCGGGGCTCCTCGTGGGCGACCCCGAAGCGGAAATCGACAGCGCCCTGATTTGCGTGGATGCGACCGAAAGTGTCGTTGCCGAAGCCGCCGAAGTGGGAGCGGGCCTCGTCCTCTCCCACCACCCGGTCATTTTCCATCCGCTGAAACGCCTCACCGGGGGCAGCTACATCGAACGCACGGTGGCCGAAGCCGTACGCCGCGGCATCGCGCTCTACGCCTGCCACACCAGCCTCGACAGCGCCCCGGAGGGCATGAGCCGGATGTTGGGCAATCTTCTGGGGCTGCGGAACGTTATACTTCTCGAACCCACCGCCACGGAGATGCCCGGTTCGGGATTCGGAATCGTCGGCGAACCGGAACACGTGCTGCCGACGGAGGAGTTCCTGAGGACTGTACGCGACAGGCTCTCTCTCAAGTGCATAAGGTACAGCGGCATCACGCGGCCGACGGTTCGGCGCGCAGCCCTCTGCACCGGAGCCGGAGCCTCCATGATGTCCGCCGCCAAACGGGCGGGAGCCGACGTCTACCTCTCGGCGGATTTCAAATACAACGACTTCCTCGATGCCGACCGCGAACTCGTGATTGCAGACATCGGACATTTTGAGAGCGAATATTGCGCCATCGACCTTATCTATGAAATTATTAGAAAAAAAATGCCTACTTTTGCACTTCATAAGAGCATGCGGTCGGTCAATCCGGTGAACTATTTGACATAAAGCATATAACGACAAAACATATGGCAACAAGCAGAAGGACGGCAGACACTGTCGATTATTCGATGCAGGAGAAGATAATGGCGCTCTACGACCTCCAGAAAATCGACTCCAAAATAGACGAGATAAACAAGATAAAGGGGGTGCTCCCGACCGAGGTACAGGACCTCGAAGACGAAGTGGCAGGACTCCAGACGCGCATAGACAATATCAAGAGCGGAATCGACGAACTCAACCTGCAGGTCAAACAGTCCAAGGAGGACACCGAACAGGCGAAGATACAGATAGCCAAATACAACGAACAGCAGAAGAACGTCCGCAACAACCGCGAATTCGATGCCATCAGCAAGGAAATAGAGTATCAGGAACTCCAGATACAGCTCAACGACAAGCACATCAAGGAGTACACCGCGGAGATAAAGGTCAAGAAGAAACAGACCGAAGATGCCGCCGCCGTCCTCGAAGAGCGGAAAATAGACCTCGAAGCGAAACGTTCCGAACTCGAAAGCATCGACATGGAGACGGCCGATGAAATGGCACGCCTGCGCGAAGAAGAGACACGGGCGAGGGCCAAGATAGACGAACGGCTGCTTTCGGCCTATTCCCGCATCCGCTCCAACGTCCGCAACGGACTGGCCGTCGTTACCGTAAAGCGGGATGCCTGCGGAGGCTGTTTCAACCGGATACCGCCGCAGCGGCAGTTCGAAATCAGGCAGAACAAGAAAATCATCGTATGCGAATACTGCGGCCGTATCCTCGTTTCCGACGAGCTCGACCACGAAGAGGAGGCGTAGACCGTCCGCGCGACAGCAGAAAGACGAGAACCGGAGCACCCCAATGTAGGGTGCTCCGGTTCTCGTTTCGGCCGCTTCCGCTCCCGGCCTCCTGCTCTTCCGGGCAGCGTACATCCGCCATCCCACGGCAACCGGAAACCGGGAAACCCTGCCGGACAAAATCCCGCACCCGGAGACGAAACGGCCCGAAGCGTCACAAATCCGCAGCTCCGACCGACAAACTCGCATTAATTTATTACTTTTGTAAAGCAATCACCGCCACATGGGCAAACAGAAAAACGACAACAAGATACGCACCGGCCTCGGCTACCTGCTGAGAAACTTCACCAAGAAACACCGGGTGAGCGTCCGCGACCGGGAGCTCGAACAGGAGGTATGGTACATGTATATCAGTCCCATGCGGATGGTATTGGCCGTACTCGGCGTGCTGCTGGTCATGTTCGCCGTCGTGGTGACGGCCGTAGTGTACACACCGATACTCGATACACTGCCCGGCTATCCGGGTAAAAAAGCCCGGGAAATACTCCTCGCCAACATCGAGCGGATAGACTCGCTCGAATACAGCCTGCGCATCATGCAGGCATACAGCGATAACGTGGCGCTCATCATGGAAGGGAAGACGCCGCTGGCCGACCGACCGACCGACCGGGACGATACGCCGGCATCGGAAAAGGCGCTCGTTCCGCCCTCTGCGGCCGATTCGCTCCTGCGGGCACAACTGGAAGGCGACGGACGGTTCGCCCTGGTAAATGCCACAGTCACCCCCTCCGGAGCAGTCGTCCGGCGCATGGAGTTCATCGCCCCCGTGAAAGGGGAGGTCATCTCGCGGTTTGACCCGGGACGCAACATGTTCGGAACGGGCATCGTACCCGACGGAGCGCAACAGGTCGTTGCGGCGCAGGCCGGCACGGTGGTGATGAGCCAGTGGACACCCGAAGACGGCAACACGATACAGATACAGCACGGCGACAACTACCTGTCGTTCTACAAGCATAACTCCCAACTGCTCAAGCGGGTCGGCGACCGTGTCGAGACGGGAGAGGTCATCGGCTACGTGGAACCGGGCGTCGTGGACAACGCCACCCGCCCCTCCGGCGAGTTCATCTTCGAGCTGTGGGCCGACGGCCACCCGGCAGACCCGGAGAAATATGTGATATTCCAATAGCACGACCATGAAGCAAAGGATAGCATTGCTGGGCTCGACGGGTTCGATAGGCGAACAGACGCTCGACGTCGTACGTGCCCGCAGCGACCGGTTCGAAATTGCGGTTCTCACCGCATGCAGCAATTGGCAAAAGCTCGCCCGGCAGGCAGAGGAGTTCGCTCCCGATGCGGTAGTCATCGCCGACGAACGGTGGTACGGCGACCTGCGGGAAGCCCTCGCCCATCTGCCCGTCAAGGTCTATGCCGGTACGGAGGCCATCGAACAGGTCGTCCGGGGCGACAGCGCCGACGTCGTGGTGAATGCCCTGGTAGGGTATGCCGGTATGATGCCGTCGCTCGCTGCGGTAGAGACGGGCAAAAAACTCGCCCTCGCCAACAAGGAGAGCCTCGTGATAGCCGGCAAGCAAATCATCGAAGCCGCCGACAGGAACGGCGCGGCCATCCTGCCGGTAGATTCGGAACATTCGGCTATCTTCCAGTCGCTGGTCGGCGAAGTATCCCCCGCCCGCCGGCTCATCCTGACCGCTTCGGGAGGCCCTTTCCTGCACACTCCGAAAGAGCGGCTCTGCGAGGTGACGGTCGAACAGGCACTTCGTCACCCCAATTGGAGCATGGGCGCGAAGATAACGGTCGATTCGTCCACCATGGTCAACAAGGGCTTCGAGGTCATCGAGGCGCACTGGCTGTTCGGACTCCCGGCTGAGAAGATAGACGTACTCGTACATCCGCAGTCGGTCGTACACTCCATGGTAGAGTTCGCGGACGGTGCCATCAAGGCCCAGCTCGGCACACCCGACATGCGTCTGCCGATACAGTACGCACTCACTTTTCCCGAAAGGCCCGATTACGGCGGACAGCGTTTCGATTTCGCCCGAACCCCTTCGCTGACCTTCGAGGAGGTGGACGGCGACAAGTTCCCGGCGCTCGGCATCGCATACGAATGCCTGGAACGCGGAGGAACGGCTCCCTGCACCATGAACGCAGCGAACGAAGTGGCAGTAGCGGCCTTTCTTCAAGGACGCATCGGTTACAGCGACATCGTGCGGCTCATCGAACGGGCACTGGAACGGGCCGATTTTCTCCCCTCGCCCACCGTGGAGGATTACACGGCATGCGACCGCGAAGTGCGCGGCATGGTATCGGCCATGCTGTGACCCCATCGGCGGCCACACATCCGGACAATGAAGGCAACGGCCTAACGACCGCGAAAAAAGGCGGAAGGTTTGCGGAGGAAGGAACATACTTTTACAGGGTTTACACCGTTTGACTTACCGTAACGGCAGAGACGGGCCGACAGCCAAAGGACCCGCACCGACAGAGGACGACGCTTATGGATATACTTATCAAGGTACTGCAATTCATACTCAGCTTTTCGCTGCTGGTAATCATACACGAACTCGGACACTTCCTCTTCGCACGCATCTTCGGGGTGCGCGTCGAACAGTTCCAACTCTTCTTTGGCCGTCCCATCGCATCGTTCACCCGCCGGGGTACCCGTTACGGAATCGGCTGGATACCTTTCGGCGGATACGTCAAGCTCGCCGGGATGATAGACGAGAGCATGGATACCGAACAGATGAAGAGCGAACCCAAGCCGGACGAATTCCGGAGCAAACCCGCCTGGCAACGCCTGCTCATCATGGTCGGCGGCGTGCTGATGAACATTCTCCTCGCCCTGGTCATCTACATCGGCATCAGTTGGAAATGGGGCGAAAGTTACCTCTCCACGCGCGACATGACCTACGGTTACGTATTCAGCCCCCAGGGGGAGGAGATGGGTTTCCGTGACGGCGACCGCATCCTGTCGGTGAACGGCGAAACGTACGACGACTTCCGCCAACTGCGCATCGCATTGCTGCTCGAACAGAACTATACGGTCGAGGTGCTCCGCGACGGCGATACGGTAACGTTCCGGACACCGGTGGTTTCGGTGAACGACCTCGCACAGGATGCCGGTTTCATCTCGCCGCGCTATCCCTTCCTCATCGGACAGGTGGTCGAAGGAAGCGGTGCGGCCGAGGCCGGACTGCGGCAGGGCGACCGCCTCGTCGAACTCAATGGAGAACCGCTCGCCTATTTCGACCAATACACCGAACGGCTCCCGCAGCTCAGCGGCACCGTGGCCGAAGTCGGCATCGTCCGCGACAGTGCGGGCACATCGGTCGTCAGACATCTCCCGGTACGCGTATCCGACGACGGCAGAATAGGGGCGGCAGTGGACATGCTGGCCGTCACGCCCATCCACACGATGGACTACACCTTCTGGCAGGCGGTACCCGCCGGCACGAAACGCATCGGCGAAGAGATTGGAAGCTACTGGAAGCAACTGAAACTGGTCTTCCGTCCCCAGACAGAGGCTTACAAATCGCTCGGCGGTCCGCTCTCGATAGGCAGCATCTTCCCCGACGAATGGAACTGGCCGGCATTTTGGGAGATAACCGCCCTACTCTCCATCATCCTCGCCGTCATGAACATCCTGCCCATCCCGGCACTCGACGGCGGCCATGTGCTCTTCCTGCTGGTGGAGGTCATCACGGGCCGCAAACCGGGCGACAAATTCATGACGTACGCTCAGATAGCCGGCATGCTTCTTCTCTTCACGCTCATCATCTACGCCACGGGGAACGACATCTACCGGCTGTTCATCAAATAGTTTTCCGCCATGACCGAACTGGAAAAGATGCTCGCGGGCGAGATGCACGACATCACCGACCCCGAGGTGAGCCGGCTGAACCGGGAGGCCCGGCGCAAGCTCGAGAAACTGAACGCCACCTCCTGGCTCGACACGGTCCGTTACACGGAGGCCCTCACGGAACTCATTCCCGACCGGGCCCCCTCGTCGGTACTTATCACCCCCTTCTTCTGCGACTACGGATTCCGCATCCGCCTCGGCGAGAAGGTCTACATCAACGCGAACTGCACCTTCCTCGACGAGGGAGGCATCACCGTCGGCGCCCACACGCTCATCGGCCCCGACTGCAAACTCTACACCCCGATTCATCCGATGGATGCCGCCGAGCGGCGCAAACCCATCGAACGGGGAGCGGCCATCGAGATAGGCGAAGACTGCTGGCTGGGAGGAGGCGTCGTGGTCTGCCCGGGAGTAAAAATCGGCGACCGCTGCATCATCGGTGCCGGAAGTGTCGTCACGCGGGACATCCCGGACGACTCACTGGCCGCAGGCAATCCGGCAGCCGTCAAACGGAAACTCCGATAATCGAAACAAACTCCGAAAGCATACCCTCCGATGGCAAAGGTAAAAAAAGCATATTTCTGTACGGCCTGCGGGTACGAAGCGCCCAAATGGCTCGGCAAATGCCCTGCATGCGGCGAATGGAATACGTTTGCCGAGGAAGTGGTCAGCCGCGGCGACGAAAAACCGGCTCCCGGTTTCGCACGCGCCCAGACACGCCCCGTTCCCGTAGGGGAAATCGAGGAGGTACACCACCGGCGGCTCGACACAGGCAGCACCGAAGTGAACCGCGTGCTGGGCGGAGGCATGGTCAGGGGGTCGCTCGTACTGCTCGGCGGGGAGCCGGGCATCGGCAAATCGACCATGGCCCTGCAGCTTGCCCTCGGCAGCCGGGGGCTGCGAACACTCTACGTGTCGGGCGAAGAGTCGCCGCAGCAAATCAAGATGCGGGCAGGCAGGCTTCCCGGAGGCGACGGGGAATGCCTCGTCTACGCGGAAACCCTCCTCGAAGAGATAATCCGACAGGCCGAGGCCGTCCGCCCCGACCTGATGGTCATCGACTCCATCCAGACGATTTACAGTCAGGTACTGGAGTCTTCGCCCGGCAGCGTATCGCAGATACGGGAGTGCGCCGCCATGCTGCTTAAATACGCCAAAACGACGGGGACTTCCATCCTGCTCATCGGCCATATCACCAAAGACGGCACAATAGCGGGGCCCAAGGTGCTGGAACACATCGTGGACGTCGTACTTCAGTTCGAAGGCGACGGCAACAACGTCTACCGGATACTGCGCGGCATCAAGAACCGTTTCGGCGCCACCTACGAAATAGGCGTGTTCGAAATGCGCAACGAAGGGCTCGCAGAGGTCGCCAACCCGTCCGAAATCCTGCTCACCCACTACGACGAACCGTTGAGCGGCATCGCGGTAGGAGCAGCGGCAGACGGCATCCGCCCCTACCTCATCGAGGTGCAATCGCTCGTGGGCAACGCCGCATACGGAACGCCGCAACGCTCCTCCACAGGATTCGACATCAAGCGCCTCAACATGCTGTTGGCCGTGCTGGAGAAGCGCGTAGGCATGAAAATGTACCAGAAAGACGTCTTCCTGAACTTCGCCGGAGGTTTCAAGGTAGCCGACACGGGGCTCGACCTGGCCGTGGTATCGGCAGTCATCTCCTCCTATTTCGACCGACCGCTGGCTACGGGCGTATGCTGCGCGGGCGAAATAGGACTTTCGGGCGAGGTACGTCCCGCACCGCGCACCTATCAACGGATACTCGAAGCCGCCCGGCTCGGTTTCGGCCGTATCGTTGTATCGGGCTATTACCGCGACAAATCCGAGGTGCCCGGCGACATACGCATCGTCCGCGTCAGTCGTATCGACCAACTACCCAAGGCCATCTTCACCGAAGAGATGTAACGCTGCCATATACGGCCCGAGACAGTTACCGGTACTTCCGGAAGCGGCAGCCGAACGCCCGCCTTTTCCGCTCATCCTATCCGAAATCATTGCCATCGGACGCATTTATCCGATACGCAACCGAGATACATGTTATGCCCTGCACCCGCGACGGGTACGGAACCTGCGACAATCCTCCCCGAACGGCCAGGGCCGCAA
>ENA-OPAP01001086-OPAP01001086.1-human-gut-metagenome-genome-assembly--contig:-NODE-1086-length-11647-cov-1.982574_pt1 | contig 11647 bp, 9 predicted proteins | sample MGYA00241059_ERZ501434 | MGnify/ENA primary metagenome ERZ501434 (study PRJEB25962, sample SAMEA1967055) | human gut metagenome | biome: human gut; feature: human-associated habitat; material: faeces...
ATGAAAAAGAAAATTCACTTAAGCGCATCATTAATAGTTTTAATTCTGAACTCATGGGAGAAATGCCGAATAATGATAATATAACAGATCATTTAGCTGAACCAGAAATAATATTTTTACATACCGATCTTCAGCAATACTTAAGCCAAAGTTGCGGTGCATTTGTGTGCATGGCAGCCAAAGAAGTAATTGAACAAAGGGAAAGCAATTCTGACAGCGCTCCCTATACGTTATTAAAAAACTATGCTGACAGATTTAAAAAATATTCAGCAGAAGAGCAGTACGAAATTGATTTTCAACATCGACTGATAAACAGAAATTGTTATTTAGATAAATATGGCGATGCAAATATCAATGATTATTATAGAGACTTAGAAATAAAACACTCACAACCCCAAAATAGAGCATCAGGCAAAAGAGTAAGTTAACATCATTGTTAATTAATTCGACCAGTCAGCAAATATGCTGACTGGTCGAACATAGTTTGCTAAAAAGTCATCACTGACTGATGTCAGTCACACCACCCGCCAGTTCAATCTGCGGGTATTTCCAGCGTATCGCGGCACGCGATTGCTGGTCTGTTGATGTAGTGGATTGTAGTTGCTGACTTTTCTTACCCTAAGATTTCTGCCCCCTGTCAATTCAATCTGCCAATAAATAACATAATTATTTTTTCCTCATATGAATTCCTTTTTAAAATAGCGAACCCACTGTAAAAAAACTTTTTGTATATCTCTGCCAACCGTAATAAAATAAACACTCATTACTCATTATAAATAATTATGAAATAACGCCTTTTATTGATAATTTACATATGAAAAAAAAGACACCTCTTTATTTTATATCATTACTACTATCGCTTACTTTTATTATTTTTTACCAACCCTGGGTCAATGCATTACCGCCAACTCCCCGACACGCAAGTCCTGAGCAATTAGAAAAATCAGTTCGTTATCTTACACAAACTGTGCATCCACGTAGTGCCGACAATATTGATAATCTGAATAGGTCCGCAGAGTATATAAAAGAGGTCTTTGTCAGTAGCGGTGCCAGAGTTACCTCGCAGGACGTCCCCATTACGGGTGGCCCCTACAAAAACATTGTTGCTGATTATGGTCCTGCCGATGGACCGCTGATTATTATTGGTGCGCACTATGACTCTGCCAGCAGTTATGAAAACGATCAATTGACCTATACGCCGGGCGCGGATGATAACGCCAGTGGCGTGGCAGGATTACTCGAACTGGCACGTTTGTTACAGCAGCAAGCACCGAAAACTGGCGTGCAGCTGGTCGCCTATGCGTCGGAAGAACCGCCCTTCTTTCGTAGCGATGAAATGGGGAGCGCGGTACATGCAGCTTCGCTTGAGCGTCCAGTGAGATTAATGATAGCGCTGGAGATGATTGGCTATTACGACTCTGCGCCTGGTAGTCAGGATTACCCTTACCCGGCAATGTCCTGGCTTTATCCCGATCGGGGAGACTTTATTGCCGTGGTCGGCAGAATGCAGGATATCAACGCCGTTCGTCAGGTAAAAGCGGCATTGTTGTCATCCCGGGATTTATCTGTTTATTCTATGAATGCCCCAGGGTTTATTCCCGGTATTGATTTCTCTGATCACCTTAATTATTGGCAACACGATATTCCCGCCGTAATGATTACCGACACCGCTTTTTATCGTAATAAACAATACCACTTGCCCGGTGATGCCGCAGACAGATTGAATTATCAGAAAATGGCTCAGGTAGTGGATGGGGTTATAACTTTGTTATACAACAGTAAATAATAAAAATTTCTCGAGGCGGGTCCAGAAAACGCGACATGTACATTTTATTTTCCCTCGTCTGTTTTAAGATGCGAAACATGAAATTCAACGGAGGAAAATAAAATGGGAATGATTGGCTATTTTGCAGAAATTGACTCAGAAAAGATTAACCAACTTATTGAGTCTACTCAAAAACCTTTGATGGATAATATACATGACACGCTTTCAGGATTACGCCGACTGGATATTGATAAACGCTGGGATTTTTTACATTTTGGCCTGACAGGCACCTCTGCGTTCGATCCAGCGAAGAATGATCCGTTGAGTCGTGCCGTGCTTGGTGAACACAGCCTCGAAGATGGCATAGATGGTTTCCTGGGGTTGACCTGGAATCAGGAGTTAGCTGCGACAATCGACCGCCTGGAAGCTCTTGACCGAAATGTGCTGCGTAAACAGTTTTCCATTAAACGACTCAATGAAATGGAGATTTACCCTGGTGTGACTTTTTCAGAAGAGTTAGAGGGGCAACTCTTTGCTTCGATCATGCTTGATATGGAAAAGCTGATTAGTGCATATCGACGTATGCTGCGACAAGGGAATCATGCGCTGACGGTTATTGTTGGGTGATGGGGTCAGGGCACCAAAAAAAACCGCCGAACATGTCGGCGGCTTTCTGACTTACGAACTGACAGCTTACATCAGCGGCATTGCTAACCGCACAATGCTAATCAGCGGTTGCGGCCATACACCCAGCACCAGTACCAACAGTGCAGAGATCAGCACCACGATACCGCCCGCGCTGTACTGCCAGTTTGATGGTGCATCGCGACCCGGTTGTTCCGGGGCGTGAAGATACAGGCTCACCGCCACGCGCAGGTAGTAGTAGAGGCCGATTGCCGAACCGACAACCACCGCGCCCACCAGCCACCACAAGTGTGCCTGGACACCGACCGCCAGCACGTAGAACTTACCGATAAAGCCCAGCGTCATTGGGATACCCGCCAGAGACAGCATCATCACCGTCATCACTGCCGCGAGGATCGGACGATGCCAGAACAGACCGCGGTAAGAGAACAGGGAATCAGCATCCGGGCCACGGTACGGGCTGGACATCAGGCTGACTACGCCAAATGCGCCGAGGCTGCTGAACAGATAACCGGCCAGGTAAACCCCTACCGCTTCCATCGACATCTCGCCGGTTTGCAGCGCAATCAGCGCCACCAGCAGATAGCCGAGGTGAGAGATAGATGAGTAACCGAGCAGACGTTTGATGTTGGTCTGGCTCAGCGCCATCAGGTTACCGAAGATGATAGAGGCAAAGGCGATAATCGCCAGCACCACGCGAATCGCTTCACTGTCACCCACCGGTGCGTAGAGGAACAGACGCATCACCACACCGAAGATAGCGATTTTGCTCGCCGTCGCCAGGAAAGTGGAAACCGGCGCAGGCGCGCCCTGGTATACGTCTGGCGTCCACAGGTGGAACGGCACCAGAGAGAGTTTGAAGCCGAGGCCAACAATCATCAGGCCGAAACCTGCCAGCAACAGCGGCTCGTTGAGCATACCGTCGCCGAGGTTTTTACCCAGCGCGACAAACGACAGGTCGCCAGACTGCGCATACACCAGCGCCATACCGAACAGCAGGAAAGAAGACGCTGCGGCAGAGAGAATGGTGTATTTGATACTGGCTTCCAGCGAACGTTTCTGGCGGAAAGCGTAACCGACCAGGCCAAACAACGGCAAAGAGATCAGTTCGATACCGAGGAACAGAGACGCCAGATGGTTGGCATTCGCCAGCAGGATCCCGCCCAGGGCGGCAATTAACACCAACAGGTAGAACTCGTCCTTGTTGTCGTTATAGCCTTCAAGCCACGGGTAGGCGAAAGTACAGGTGGCGAGGCTCGCCAACAATACCAGCCCGGTGTAAAGCATGGCGAAACCATCAACGCGCATCAGTGGCGTAACGTCCATAGCGCCCGCCTGGCCGACAAACCAGAGCGAAACCAGCGCCGCGTTAAGCCCAATAACCGAGAGCGTAGCGTTGAGGAAATGATTGCGTCGCCACGCAATGGAGAGCATCACCACCACCACCGTCAAGCCGACGATCAGCAACGGTAGCAGTGCGATCAGGTTTTGTGGAGTTATTGTCATGGCGATTTACGGCCTTGTAGTAGTAACGGAATTAACAAACCACTGCTGGATATTGCCAATCGCGGAGTGCGAGGTATCCAGAATCGGCTGCGGATAGAAGCCCAGCAGTACCAGCAGCACCACCAGCAACAGGATCATAAACAGCTCACGCAGCGACATCCCTGGCAGTTCCTGGCTGGCAATCTGGCTTTTCGCTTTACCGAAGTAAGCGCGATGCAACATCGCCAGCGAATAAACAGATGCAAAGACCAGCCCAAAGGTAGAGATAACGGTAATCACCGGGACAACCTGGAAGCTGCCGAACAGAATCATAAATTCGCCGACGAAGTTACCGGTGCCTGGCATCCCAAGCGTTGCCACCGCAAAGAACAGCGACAGTGCTGGCAGCCATTTCATCTTGCTCCACAGACCGCCCATCATGCGCATGTCGCGGGTATGGATACGTTCATAAAGCTGACCGCAGAGAATAAACAGACCCGCCGCCGACAAGCCGTGCGCAATCATCTGGATTACCGCGCCCTGGTAGGCCAACTGGCTGCCAGTGTAGATAGCAATCAGCACGAAGCCCATGTGGGAAACCGAGGTGTAGGCGATCAGACGTTTGATATCGTTCTGGGCGAAGGCCATCCACGCACCGTAGAAGATGCCGATAACCCCCAGCCACATGGCGATTGGCGCGAACTCTGCCGACGCGTTCGGGAACAGCGGCAGGGAGAAACGCAGCAGACCGTAAGCGGCGGTTTTCAGCAAGATCCCCGCGAGGTCCACGGAACCAGCGGTCGGAGCCTGTGAGTGCGCATCCGGCAGCCAGCCATGCAGCGGAACCACCGGCATTTTCACCGCAAACGCGATGAAGAAGCCCAGCATCAACAGATATTCCACACCACTGGACATTGGCGTATTCAGCAGCTCTTCATAGTTGAAGGTCCAGACGCCGGTCGCATTATAGTGAACAAAAACCAGCGCCAGGATGGCGATCAACATCACCAGACCACTCGCCTGGGTGTAAATGAAGAACTTGGTTGCCGCCGTGATACGCGTTTTACCGTCAGAGGCTTTATGCCCCCACAGTGCGATCAGGAAGTACATCGGCACCAGCATCATTTCCCAGAAGAAGAAGAACAGGAACATGTCGATGGCAAGGAACACGCCGATAACGCCGCCCAGGATCCACATCAGGTTGAGGTGGAAGAAGCCCTGATATTTTTCGATCTCTTTCCACGAACAGAGTACCGCCAGCACACCGAGCAGACCAGTCAGCACGACCATCAGCAGCGATAGCCCGTCAATGGCGAGATGGATAGAGATACCAAAACGCGGGATCCACGGCATGTCGAATTCAGACTGCCACTGCGGAATTCCGGCGGATTGCGTCAGTGAATAACCGCCCTGCAACCACAGTTGCAGCGACAGCGCCAGCGTCAATCCCATGGTGATCAGCGCGATCCAGCGCGGCACCTTGACGCCAAAGCGTTCGGTCTGCCAGCACAGGAAGCCGCCGATAAAGGGAATTAATATTAGCCAGGGTAGTAACATGGCGATCTTTATTCCTTGTAAAAGTCCCGTCAGGACCGGATTTTCAACGAATTCTCACGACAGAAAATTCTCTTCGGATTGTGGTTGTAGTGTCGGATGCGCCGCGAAGGCGGCTTATCCGACCTACGTTCTTATATGCCCAGGGGCAAGCCCACAATCCTTAACTCAACGCAGTACCATCAACAGTGCCAGCACCACGACCGCACCGATGCTCATGGATGCCACATACCAGCGCAGATAACCGTTCTCGCTTAACAGCAGACCTTTACCTGCAAAGCGGGAAAGGACAGCCGGGATGTTCATCATTGAGTTCAGCGGATCGCGTTTCAGCAACCAGGCAATACCCAGGAACGGCTTGACGAACACTTTGTCGTACAGCCAGTCAAAGCCCCAGGCGTTGTACCACCAGGTGCCCAGCAGACGGCCCGGCGCACTGTTGGCGATGGAGGTCACCAGAGTACGTTTACCCAGCCACAGCCAGGCAGCCAGCAGAATGCCGACCACCGCGACCACGCCAGAGGTAATTTCCAGGGTCAACATGCTGCCGTGCGCCAGCTCCGTCGTTTGCGGAAGCACGCCCTGCAGCGGCGGTACAATCAGTGCGCCAACGAAGGTGGAAAGGATCAGCAGCACAATCAGCGGCAGGCTGTGAGTTACCCCTTTCACGGCGTGAGCGTGAATTTGTTCTTTTCCGTGGAAGACGATGAAAATCATACGGAAGGTGTAGAGCGAGGTCATAAACGCACCGACCAGACCAGCCACCATCAGATTGATATGACCATTCGCCATCGCACCCGCGAGGATCTCGTCCTTACTGAAGAAGCCCGCAGTGACCAGCGGCAGTGCCGACAGTGCTGCGCCGCCCACCAGGAAGCAGAGATAAACCAGCGGAATAGATTTACGCAGACCGCCCATCTTGAAGATGTTCTGTTCGTGATGGCAGGCCAGAATGACGGAACCGGATGCCAGGAACAGCAGCGCTTTAAAGAACGCGTGAGTCATCAAGTGGAAAATCGCCGCATCCCATGCCTGCACGCCAAGCGCGAGGAACATGTAGCCAATCTGGCTCATGGTAGAGTAAGCGAGAACACGTTTGATATCGGTCTGTACCAGCGCGGCAAAACCGGCCAGCAGCAGCGTAACCGCCCCAACAATGCCCACCAGATGCAGAACTTCCGGCGTCATCAGGAACAGGCCGTGGGTACGGGCGATCAGGTAGACACCCGCGGTTACCATCGTTGCGGCGTGGATCAGCGCGGAGACAGGCGTCGGGCCCGCCATCGCGTCGGCAAGCCATGTCTGCAACGGCAACTGCGCAGATTTACCGACCGCACCGCCCAGCAGCATCAGCGTCGCCCACATCAGCATGTTATTGCCATCAGCAAAGTGCGCTGGTGCCAGTTCCACCATTTCGCGGAAGTTCAGGGTGCCCAGTTCGTTGTAGAGAATGAACAGCGCGAAAGCGAGGAACACGTCACCCACACGGGTCACGACGAACGCTTTCATTGCCGCTGCGCCATTCTTCGGATCGGTGTAATAGAAACCGATCAGCAGATAGGAGCACAGGCCCACGCCTTCCCAGCCGAGGTACATCAGCAGCAGGTTGTCGGCAAGCACCAGAACCACCATGCTGGCGATGAACAGGTTAGTGTAGGCGAAGAAGCGAGAGTAGCCCTCTTCACCGCGCATGTACCAGGAGGCGTACATGTGGATCAGGAAACCCACACCTGTGACCACCGAGAGCATAGTCAGCGACAGGCCGTCCAGCACCAGGTTAAAACCGATGTTAAAGTCGCCTACCGACATCCACGTCCACAGCGGCTGGCTGTATGCCTGCTCGCCGTTAGCGAAGAAGTCGACGCCAATAAAGGCAGTTACCAGCGCCGCCAGGCCTACAGAGCCAACGCCCACGATCGCCGAGACGTTTTCAGACCAGCGCCCACGGGAGAACGCCAGCAGGACGAAGCCAATCAATGGCAAAATAATGGTTAAGGCAAGCATGTTCATCCGCGCATCTCACTTACTGAATCGATGTTCAGGTTCTGGCGACGACGGTGAAGTTGCAGCAGCAGCGCAAGGCCGATACTCGCTTCTGCCGCCGCGAGGCTGATAGCGAGAATGTACATCACCTGACCGTCGGTCTGGCCCCAGTAGCTTCCGGCGACCACAAAGGCCAGCGCGGAGGCGTTAATCATGATTTCCAGACCAATCAGCATAAACAGCAGATTGCGACGGATAACCAGACCGGTTAAGCCAAGAACGAATAAGATTGCCGCGAGGATCAGTCCATGTTGTAAGGGGATCATGCGTGCTCCTCCGTTTTTCTTTTCGCGCTGTCGTCTTTACGATTGCTCAGCACTTCACCCGCACGCTCTTCACGACCAACGTGGAAGGCCACAACCAGACCCGCGAGCAGCAGCATAGAAGCCAGTTCCACCGCCAGTACGTAAGGCCCGAACAGCGTAATACCCACTGCTTTAGCACTGATTGGCGTACCGTCGATACCCTGATCATTAACACCAAGGATGGCGTAAACAATCACCACCAGCATGATGGCCGACAAAATTGCCGGACCAATCCACACCTGCGGTTTCAGCCACTGGCGTTCCTGTTCGATTTCTGAACCGCCCAGGTTGAGCATCATCACCACGAACACGAACAGCACCATAATGGCACCCGCGTAGACGATAATTTCCAGCGCACCGGCGAAGTAAGCGCCCAGTGAGAAGAACACCCCAGAAATCGCCAGCAGCGAAATAATCAGGTACAGCAGTGCGTGTACCGGATTGGTATGGGTGATCACTCGCAAGGTCGCAAGTATGGCTATCAGGCCACAGATATAAAAAGCGAACTCCATTGCCCCTCTCCTTACGGTAACAGGCTCTTGACGTCGATAGGCTTGGCTTCGTTCTCTGCTTCACCCTTATCTTTGCCGTCGATTGCCATACCTGCCATCCGGTAGAAGTTATATTCCGGGTATTTGCCCGGACCGGAGATCAGCAGATCCTCTTTCTCGTAAACCAGATCCTGGCGCTTGTATTCCCCCATTTCGAAATCCGGGGTTAACTGAATCGCCGTGGTCGGACAGGCTTCTTCGCACAGACCACAGAAAATGCAGCGTGAGAAGTTGATGCGGAAAAATTCCGGATACCAGCGACCGTCTTTGGTTTCTGCTTTTTGCAGCGAGATACAGCCGACCGGGCAGGCTACCGCGCAGAGGTTACAGGCTACGCAACGCTCTTCGCCGTCCGGATCGCGGGTCAGAACGATACGACCACGATAACGGGGCGGCAGATAGACCGGCTCTTCCGGGTACATTCGCGTTTCGCGTTTGGCGAACGCGTGCAGGCCGATCATCCAGATACTACGAACCTGGGTGCCGAAACCTACTAACAATTCTTTTAAGGTCATGGTCTTATTGCCCCTTATTGCGCCTGCCAGAGAATGACAGCCGCCGTTACCAGCAAGTTGATCAGCGTCAGCGGCAGGCAGATTTTCCAGCCGAAGGACATTACCTGGTCATAACGCGGACGCGGTAACGACGCACGAATCAAAATGAACATCATCATAAAGAACGCGGTTTTCAGCGCGAACCAGATGAATGGCGGTAACAACGGGCCTTGCCAGCCACCGAAGAACAGCGTCACCATCAATGCAGAGATGGTCACAATCCCGATGTACTCACCCACGAAGAACAGACCGAACTTCATGCCGGAATATTCAATGTGGTAACCATCCGCCAGTTCCTGCTCGGCTTCCGGCTGGTCAAACGGGTGACGGTGACACACCGCCACGCCCGCGATGGCAAAGGTAATAAAACCAAAGAATTGCGGGATGACGTTCCACACATGCGCCTGGCTGTTGACGATGTCGGTCATGTTGAATGAACCGGCCTGCGCCACCACGCCCATCAGGGAAAGCCCGAGGAACACTTCGTAGCTCAGAGTCTGCGCAGAAGCACGCATCGCCCCCAGCAACGAGTATTTGTTGTTACTTGACCAGCCCGCAAACAGCACCGCGTAAACCGCCAGACCTGCCATCATCAGGAAGAACAAAATCCCGATGTTCAGGTCGGCAACCACCCAACCCGGACTGACTGGCACAATCGCAAAGGCCAGCAGCAGCGAGGTAAAGGCAATCATCGGTGCCAGGGTAAAGATGACGCGATCCGAGAATTTCGGGATCCAGTCTTCTTTAAAGAACATTTTGATCATGTCCGCAACCAGCTGGAGCGAACCGCCCCAGCCAACACGGTTAGGTCCGTAACGGTTCTGGAACAGCCCCAGCAGGCGACGTTCGCCAAAGCTCATGAATGCCCCACAGGTGACAACCACCAGCAGGATAACCACCGCTTTGAGGATGGTCAGCAGGATCTCAATCAGTTCCGGTGTTATCCAACTCATTGTTGTGCCTCCTTGAGATCCTCAAGATGCGCGCCAGCCAGCACCGGAGCAATGCCGGACATACCCATCGGCAAGCCCACCTGCCCTGCCGTCAGCCCTTCGGCGATTTCAACCGGCAGCGTGACCGTGTTGCCATCGTAACTAAAGGAGACGCGTGTACCTGCGTTCACACCCAACTTCGCGGCATCCGCTGGGTTGAGTTTAATGTACGGCTGCGGCATACGGCTCTGGAAGACCGGAGCACGCTGTGACAATTCATCGCTGCCAAACAGGTGGTAGTACGGCGCGATACGCCATTTCCCGTCCTGCGGCTGGAAGCGTGCCGGTACGCTGGTGAAGTAATCCAGACCATTTTCGCTGGTTTCAAACAGACGCACGCCCGGATCGCCAAAGCGCAGTTTGCCGCCCACTTCGTCCTGGAATTTGTTCCACGCCTGCGGGGAGTTCCAGCCCGGTGCCCAGGCAAACGGCACTTGCGAACGGTGCGCGGTCGGCTGGTTGTTACCTTCCATCGAGAAGGTGAACATGGTGTCAATATCCTGCGGCTGACGCGGCTCATGAACGCTGATATTGGCGCGCATGGCGGTACGACCGCTGTAACGGTGCGGCTCACGGGCCAGTTTCTGCCCACGAATACGGAATGTCGCATCCGGCGCAGCATCTTTGATACCCGCCAGTTCCGGGATTTTCGCCACAACAGCGTCAATCACATGGTCGAGCTGCGTCCAGTCCACTTCACGGCTCAGCAGGGTGCTGTGCAGCGAGTGTAACCAACGCCAGCTTTCCAGCATGACAGTTTTGCTGTCGTAATAAGCCGGATCGTAAACCTGGAAGAAACGTTGGGCACGGCCTTCGTTGTTAATCACCGTACCGTCGCTTTCAGCAAAGCTGGCAGCAGAAAGTACCAGATGGGCGTTTTCCATAATCGCTGTGCGTTGATGGTCAACCACCATCACCAGCGGCGCTTTAGCCAGCGCAGCATTCACGCGGGTAGCAGAAGCGTGACGATGCAGATCGTTTTCCAACACCACCACCGCGTCGGCGCGTCCGGTTTCCAGTTCGGTTAACGCTTCTTCAAGCGAACCGCCACCCATAATGCCCAGCCCCATGCTGTTGACGGAACGGGCAATCATGGTGATACCAACGTCAGCGCCGCGACCTTTCAGGGCTTTCGCGACGTTAGCCGCCGCCTGAATCACTTCAGCGCTACCAGCGTTCGTCCCGGAGATAATCAACGGTTTCTTCGCACCAGCCAGTGCCTGCACGATGACGTCGATTTTGCTTTGCAGCTCAGGTTCGATACCGTCAACCGCTGGCGCGGAGTTATCCAGCGCATGGGCGATGGCAAAACCTAAACGCGCCTGATCTTCAACCGGTGCGCGGTAAGTCCACGCCGCGATATCATCCAGACGGGTGTCATCAACGTTGGTAACAAACAGCGGATGCTTCGCACGTTGACCGATGTTGAGGATTGCCGCAATCTGCCAGTCAGCCACTTTCTGTGCTGCCGCCATTTCGCGTGCTTTACCTTTCACCGCCTGACGAACTGCCAGCGCGACGCGCGCGCCGGTCTGGGTAACGTCTTCGCCCAGCACCAGTACCGCATCGTAAGATTCAATTTCGCGTAAGGCCGGAGTATAAATGCCGCCTTCGCGCAGAACTTTTAGCGCCAGTTGCAGACGTTCCTGCTCACCGTGAGCGATACCGGTATAGAAGTTTTCTTCGCCCACCAGCTCACGCAGCGCAAAGTTGCTTTCCACGCTGGCACGCGGAGAACCGATGCCGATGACTT
>ENA-OPAP01001095-OPAP01001095.1-human-gut-metagenome-genome-assembly--contig:-NODE-1095-length-11563-cov-6.797793_pt1 | contig 11563 bp, 9 predicted proteins | sample MGYA00241059_ERZ501434 | MGnify/ENA primary metagenome ERZ501434 (study PRJEB25962, sample SAMEA1967055) | human gut metagenome | biome: human gut; feature: human-associated habitat; material: faeces...
AAGGCCGTTGTTCAGAGGGTCACAGTCCAGCATCATCAGGGTCTGGCCAAAGTGTGGTACCAGCGGTACGCTGCTGGGGTTTTGCTGTTTGGCAGCCAGCAGCAGGGCGTGCATATCTTCCATAGTTTGGATGCTTGCCGCATCGATGCCCAACTCGTCCAGAACATCGGTGCGTGCCTCAAAGCCGATGGCCACCGCAGATGGATTATTGCCCGGCACGGCAATCAACTTGCCATCGTACCGCATGCAGTTCCAGCGGTCCTGGCTCACAGCTTCTTTCAGCGTTGGGAACTTTTCCAGCCAATCATCCAGCGGTTCGGTAGTGCCATCCGCGGCTAGGCTGAACATATTTTCGGCGTCCGTATAGCAAAAAACGTCGGGTTCTTTGCCAAGCAGCAGTTCGCGTTCCAGTTCTGCATTATAGTTGGTGGTGGACTGTTGGGAGATCTCTACCGTAAATCCAAACTTTTCCGCGGTCAGTTCGCTCAATGCTTCGCCAATGCGCTGGCACGCGGCTTCGGAAGAGGACCCTACCGTGCGCAGCTTGATAATGGGCAGCGGGTCCGCCTGCTTGGGACTGCCACAGGCGGTCAGCAGCAGCGCCGCCGCCATGGCACAGCTCCAAAGAGCCCGATGGTTCTGATTCATAGATACGCTCCCTTTCCACACGGCCCGTTGGGCCTTTGCCCCATAGTATGTCCAGAAGAGCGTAAGATTACGCAGCCGACGGGAGTTTTCCAAAGCAAGTGTCCGCTGGGGTGGGACCCTGTTGCCGCAGGCAATAGGGCGGGCGATGGAATGGCCTGCAACAGCAACGACCGCCGCCAGTGGCGGAAACAGGAAGTTGCTGTTGGGACAGCGGCCAGCAGGATGCGAGTGCTGCTCAAAGCACGAAGCATCCGCTGGGTGCCGCAACCCGTACTCGTGTCCGAAGAGAAAGCTACCGTCACGCCTTCTGGCTTCCCGCACCAACACCGCAGCCTCTTCAATCAAGGCATTGGAGCAGCGCAGGCGCCTGAGGGTGCGGCGGGTGCCGCCCTCGCCAAGGCTCAGCAGCAGCGCCGCCAGCCGGATGGGCAGAGCCTGCTCCCCCGCCGGGCAGGCATCCACCACCGGCTTTGCCGCCGCCAGTGCCTCCGATGAAAGCTCCGGCAGAATAACAAGCAGTATTTTTTTGTCAAGATATGCCGCAGGGGCGGGTGCGGCCAGCAGTTTTGCAAGCTCTTCCTCGATGCGCTCCACCGATACGCAGTCCAGATGGGCACACAGCTCCTGTGCCGCCTGCGCCGTGGGCGGGTCGATGGCAAAGCCAAACCGGGCTGCGAAGCGGTACAGCCGCAGGATGCGCAGCGCGTCCTCGGTGAACCGCTGGCGGGGCACACCCACCGCCCGTACGATGCCGCTTTGCAGGTCGGCCTGCCCGCCAAAGGGGTCCACAAGGCCCTCTTTTTCATTGTAGGCCATGGCGTTGATGGTAAGATCCCGCCGGGCCAGGTCCTCCCGCACATCCGGCACAAAGTGCACCTCGTCCGGGTGGCGGCCATCCGTGTAGGTGCCTTCTGTACGGAAGGTGGTGATCTCGTAAAGGGCACCGCTCTGCTTCACCGTTACCGTGCCGTGCTGCAGGCCGGTGGGGATGCACCGCTGCACGCCGAACAGCTCCATCACCTGCTGCGGCAGAGCACTGGTGCACAGGTCCCAGTCGTGCGGTGTAAGGCCCAGCAGACTGTCCCGCACGCAGCCGCCCACCACGTAGGCTGCATAGCCCGCCCTGTGCAGGGTGTCCAGCAGCTCTGCCGCACCCTCGTCCATCCGGATGGTCATGGCTGTGCCTCCTCGTACTGCAGGGTGATGCTTTTGCCGTCAAAGCCGCACTCCGCCGCCGGGAAGATGCTCTGTGCCTGCGCGGCATACTCCTCCGGGTCGGTGATCATGGGGGAATAATGGGTCAGCCAAAGCCGCCTTGCTCTCGCCTGCGCGGCAAGGGTCGCGCTCTGCCCAAAGGTGCTGTGCCCCCACTGACGGGCCTGGTCTTCCTGCTCCGGAAGGGCATAGGTGGCATCGCATATCAGCAGGTCTGCGTCATGCGCCGCCTGCAAATAATACGGGCAGGGGGCCGTATCGCCGGAAAATACCACGCTCAACCCCTTGCGCGGTGCGCCCAGCACCTGCGCAGGCTGCACCGTTCTGCCCTCCACGGCAATGCTCTGCCCTTTCTGCAGCAGCTTCCATTGCTGCACCGGCACCCCCAGCGCCTGGGCCTGCTCCGGCGAAAATTTGCCTGCACGGGGCAGCTCCAGCCGGTAGCCAAGGCTTTTTACCCGGTGCTTTGTGGCAAACGGCACCAGCCGCGCACCGGCAGGCCAGCCCTCGCTCAGCGCATCCAGCGCCAGCGGCTGGCCCGGCATAAGCATCTGCGGCTTCACCGGATAGGGCAGCGGGCCGGTCAGTGCCCGCACCGCCGCCCAGATATCCGGCAGGCCCTCCGGACCCAGCAGCGCAAGCGGCCTTGTGCGGCCCTGCGCCCCCAGAGTCTGCAAAAGGCCCGGCAGACCAAAGATGTGGTCGCCATGGTAGTGGGTCAGGCAGATGGCATCTGCCCGCATCAGGTTCACGCCCGCACGGCGCGCTGCCGCCTGCGTGCCCTCGCCGCAGTCCCACAGCAGGCCGTGGCCGCTGCAGGCAGCAAACGCCGCCGAGAGTGCCCGGTCCGGCAGTGGCATGGTAGCCGCAGTGCCCAGCAGTGTGATGGTCAGCATAAAGATCGTTCTCCCTGTACAATGTATCTCTTAAGGTTTTATTGTACCACAGCCGGGCCGGTTGCACAATCGGTGCCTGCGGCGCATAGGATGGCCCAGCACAGCAAAAAGGGGGCAGCGGGATGAGACGCAAAAAAGGGGATCCTTTTTCCGGCAGGCCGCACAGCGGCCTTGGATGGGTGCTGCTGCTCGCCGCACTGGCCCTGTTTCTGCTGGCCGGTGCGCCCGGCTGCATGGCCCAGCGGATGGCGTGGTCTGCCCGGGGAACGATGATCTTTCTGCCCAGCGGGTTTTGAAAAAATGGGAGCATCCTGCTGCACAGAACGCTCCCTTTTTTCTTTTTACTTTCCATCCGAATAGGGCAGCTGGCCGGTCAGGGTCAGCGTTTCGGCAAGCTCGTCCTCCGAGCGGAACCGCCACGCCGCCGCTCCCACGGCCACATAGCAGGCATCGGCACGACCCTCCGGTGTAACGGCAAGGATCATCGTTTCACCGTCACCCACCGCCGTTACCATGCCATCCGCACTCACAGTTGCCACGCCCGGATTGCTGCTGAGCCATGTCATCGTTCCATTTTTGGTGCCTGCAGCCTGCGCGGTCAGCTTCTGACTGGCTCCCACTGCCTGCAGCAACATGGCATTTTTGCTCATCTGCACCCGTCCGATCTCCGATGTGACCGTTACCGTGCAGCGCAGCACCTGCCCGGCTGTGGTCAGTGCGCTGATGACGGCCTTGCCGGACCCCTGCGCCTTTACGGTACCGTTTGTGCTTACCGATGCCACCGCCGGGTTGCTGCTGACCCACTGCCGCACATAGGTAAACCCGCCTTTGTTCTGTTCCAGCTTCAGCTGTTTCGTCGGGGCAGGCTCCTGCTCTGTAATGGTAAGCGTCAGATCGCTGGTGTTCAGCACCAGGCGGCTGGCTGTGCTTTTGCGCACCGTGATGGTACAGGTGGTATTTTCGCCGCGCTCATTGCGGGCCGTGACGGCCGCAGTGCCCTCGGCATGGCCGGTCACCTTGCCAGTGCCGTCCACCGATGCCACTGCCGGATCACTGGAAGTCCAGATCAGAAAGAAGTAGTCGTTGGGTGCCTGCACATTCAGGTAGGCCACCGGGGCCGGGTCTCCTTCGGTGATATCCAGCGTCAGTTCGGCAGTGTCCAATGTCATGCCGCTGTCCGGCAGCGGCTGCTCCTGCGCAGCATAGGCCGACAAGGCCCCGGCTGCAAACAGTTCTGCGCACAGCACCACTGCACAAACACACGCTTTGAACCCCTGCTTCATGGGCTTTGCCCTCCCCGCCTGCTTTGCTGCAAGATCCTTTAAATATTCCTGTCTCCGTATTATTTTACACGCAGTGCAAAACCGGGTCAAGTTTTTTGCCCATTCTGCCGGGCAGCTGAGCCTTATTTTGTGGAGAATAATAAAATCCGCTTTTCAATTTTGTACAAAACGCCGCCGCACCCGGCAAACCGGATGCGGCGGCGCTGTTCTGCTTTTGAATTTTCAGCTTAGTAGTTGATCTTTTTCAGCTCAAAGTAGCTCTGCGGATGTGCGCACACCGGGCACTTGAGCGGTGCGGACTTGCCGATATAGGTGTAGCCGCAGTTCCGGCACTGCCATACCTGCTGCTCCTCGCGGGCAAAGACCTTGTTGTTTTTCAGGTTTTCGGCCAGCGCACGGTAGCGCTCCTCGTGCTCCTTCTCGATCTGTGCCACCATGGTGAACAGTGCTGCGATCTGAGGGAAGCCCTCTTCTTTGGCCTCTTTGGCCATGCGGGGGTACATCTCGGTCCACTCGTCGTGCTCACCGCCTGCTGCCATGTCCAGACAAGTCAGGGTATCGGGGATCGCGCCGCCGCACAGCAGCTTGAACCAGATCTTTGCGTGCTCCTTCTCATTGCCGGCGGTCTCCTCAAAGATCGCGGCCAGCTGCTCGTAGCCTTCTTTTTTTGCCATGCTGGCAAAGAAGGTGTACTTGTTGCGTGCCTGGCTCTCGCCTGCAAACGCTTCCATCAGATTTTTCTCGGTTTTGGTACCCTTCAGTTCCATGATGCTCTCCTTTCAAAAACGGATCTTCTGTCAGGATCGACCGATCCCGGCTCTATCATTCAGCCCGGCGGTAATTTTTTCGCCTGCGGCTCAGGTTCTGAACAGAGTATACCATATTTTTTGATGGAAATCAAGAATAATTCCTATTTATTATGAGAATCTTTCTCAGTTATGCTGCTTCAGTGCACACACAGCAATGCTCAGGGCGCTCCACGCTGCCTGATACATCAGCACCGTTGCCACCGAAAGCTCCCAGATGCTGCCTGCACTGGTGAGCAGCGCTGCAATGATAATGGAGAACAGCACCGAGACCATCTGTACCGTGGTGGCGCTGCTCTCGGCATTCTGGGCCTGATCCGCAGCCTGCAGGCCGCCGGTCAGGCTGGCAAACGCCTTGAGATGGATCATGCAGCAGGTGTCCTCCGGGTCTTCCGGTGCGGCCTTGATGGCGTTGCACTGCTCCTGATCCAGCACGGTGATCATGCCTTCCGGCAGGCGGTATGCTTCGGTAATGTGGTGTGCAGTCAGACTGGGGTCCTGGCATGTGACCAGCAGGCGGATGTTCTCCTTTTGCAGCACGGCAAGGCCGCGGGCCACATTGCGCCCGCCCACATATTTCAGCACGAACATAGCGTGCAGATTGCCGGACACAGCCAGATACAAAATTTGCAGCTCGCCGTTCTTCGAGTGTTGCATCTCGTATTCCTCGTCCGGCAGCGGCACGCCCTCCTGCTCCAGATAGCGGCGGGTACCAATGAGGATGCGGTTGTTATCGCACCAGGCGGAAAAGCCCAGCCCATGGTGCTGCTCCAGATCCTTGACCGGGAACAGGATGTCTGTGCGTTCCTCAACGATCTGGCGGAACAGCCCCTTCAGGGTGCCGTGGCTCTCGTTCAGCACGCTGGCCGCGTACAGGATGGCGCGGTCGATGCGGCCGCCCTTGAAGATGCGGATATCCTCCAGCTGTGCGCTGTCGGCGGTGAACAGGTCGTCTGCATCGATCTGCAGCGTATCAATGCCGCCCAGCTGCTCAATGGCCTGCCAACCGGGCACGACTGCGCCCACAGCCGCAGCCGCACGCTGCAGCCGTAGCGAGGCAACGCCCGCGATCAGGGTAGAGGAAAGCGGTGCGCCCATGCACAGCACAGCTGCCATGGCAGCCGCAGCTTTGTTCCAGCCGGCACCTGCCAGCAGGAACAGCACACCGCTGAGCAGGGCAACGCCCAGCAGGATGTACGAAACTTTGCGTGCACGGCGCTCGCTTGCGCGTTCGCTCAAGCTCTGCTCCACAAAGCCGTCAGCTTCCTTCATCGGGCGGCTCAGCAGCACCCAGGGGTCCTTCTGTTCCAGATCCCGTGCAAGGGCACGCAGCAGGTCTTTATCCTTGGCGCGGTAGGCGCCCTCGTACTCCACACCATTGGTCACCAGCTCATAGCCGCCCTTGACAGCAGCCAGCATCACCCGGCTGCCCAGCAGCGCAAGGAACAGCCCCAGCGCGGCCATGCCGCTGAGCAGCGAGATGCCGGTGGTGCCGCGGTAAACATTTGCGTTCAGCATGGCTGTGACCGCCTGCACCAGCGCTGCTACTGCGGCCAGCGCCGGCATCGTCTCGGAAGAAGACCGTCCGCGCAGGCCGTTCAGGCCGTCGCGCAGCACCGGGAAGCCCACGCACAGGCTTGCTGCCAGCAGCAGCAGGTTTGCACCATAGAATGCCGCCGGGGCAGCATCCGGGTCCAGCGCCGCCATGGCGGGCAGCAGCCCATCCGACACCAAACCAAAATGCAGCAGCACCACAGCCAGAATGCCGCCCAGCACGCAGCGCAGCGTCAGCTCTGCGCTCATACGGTGCAGCTTATCCGCCGTGGCCTCCGGCTCGGGCAGCTCCGTTTCAGCATGTTCCTCCGGAGACACCGCGTCCTCCGCCTCAGCTTTCAGTTCCGGCTGTGGCGCAGCGGGTGCCTTCTCCGGTGCCTGCTGCGGCTCTTCACCGTCCAGCGGCAGCAGCGGCAGGCTCATGGTGTCCTCTTTTGCGGCAGGCTCCTCTGCCGGGGCCAAAGGTGCCTGCGGTGCGTCCTCGCTCTGCGCCTTGCCAAAGAAATCGGCCACCGGCTGCTTTTCCGGCTGCTCCGTTTTTTCCGGCTGCGGCACAGGTTCCGGCTGCAGCTCCGGTGCCGTCTCCTTTACCGCTGCAAACACAGCCGCGGGCAGCGGTGCACCGGACGGTTTCTTTTTGCTTTCAGCCGGTTCAGTTTCTGCTGCCGGGGCTGCTTCGGCCCTCGGTGCAGGCTTTTCCGGCTTCTGGTCGCTCAGGCCGTTGATCATCGCCTTGAGCTGTGCCATCTCCTGCTGCTCCTGCTCTTCCTGCGGCAGCAGCACCTCCGGCGCATTCTTGGGGTGCCGGAGAGGCTTTGCCGTGCTGTGCTGCTCTGCGGGTCTTGCCGCCGGGACAGCGCTCTGCCGGGGTGTTTCCGGCTTCACTGCCGCCGGGGGTTCCGCCGTTTGCGGTGCAGATTTTTCCTCCGGCTTTTTGGCGGGTGCTTCCGGCTGTGCATCCTCTGCTTCCTTCTCCAGAAAAGGCCACGGGGCCAGTTCCTGTTCCGGGTCTGCCTCCGGCTTCAGCATCAGTTCCAGATCCGCTTCCGGTTCCGGCTGCGCATCCTCACCCAGCCGCACCTCACCGGTGGGCATTTCCTGCGGCTGCTCTGCTGCAGCTTCGTCAGTCTCCTGCTTTTCCTTACCACGGCCAAACAGGCCAAACCGTTTCTGCGGCTTTTCCTCCGGCTGGTTTTCGTCTCTCCGGGTCATCTCCTCCGGGATATCCACCGCCGTGGTGCTGAAAAAGGAGCGGAACTTTTCATCCGGGGTCATTTCCCGGCCATTATTTTTATCTTTCGGCATTCTAGTCCCTCCTGTAATTCAAATTGAGGTTCCGGCCCGAATGCCGGATCATGCCTGCTGTGCTGCGCGCTGGGACTGGATCTCGTACAGAATAATGCCCGCAGCCACCGACACGTTGTAGCTGTCCACACCGGTGCCCGGTGCTGCCATATCCAGCCGCACCACACCGTCGCACAGCTTTTTCACCAGCTGCGAAACACCGCTGCCCTCGCTGCCCAGCACCAGTGCAATGGGGCCGGTCAGGTTGTTCCTGCGCAGAGACACGCCGTCCATATCGGCGCAGTAGACGAACACACCCTGCTCCTTCAGGCGGCGGATGGTCTCGCCGATGTTGGCCACACGAGCCACCGGCAGGCGTTCTGCGGCACCTGCGCTGGACTTGATGACGGTAGGCGTGACCGATGCGCCGCCGCGCTTTGGGATCACGATGCCATGCGCACCGCACAGCAGAGCACTGCGCATCACGGCACCCAGATTGTGCGGGTCTTCAATGCCATCGCTCAGCACCAGAAAAGGTGCCTCGCCCTTGTCCTTGGCTGCTGCCATCAGGTCGTCTACCGTCACGTATTCGATCTCGCTGGCAAATGCCGCCACACCCTGATGGCTCTCGGTGCCGGTCATCAGGCGCAGCTTGTTGGGGTGCACCCGCTTCACCGTGGCACCCGCTTCCTTTGCCAATGCGGTATAGTAAGCCGCCACGGCCGGAGCCATGCCCTCAGCAATGAGCACGGTGTCCACGCCGGAACCGCTTTTCAGCAGTTCGGTCACCGGATTTTTGCCATAAACAAGGCTCTCGTTCTTCTGCAGCGGCTCTTCCGGGCTGCGGCGCGGACGGCGCGGCTGGTTCTTTTCTTCCATGATGATTTTCTCCTTCCGTTGTATCACCGGAAGGTGCTGTGCACACCCTCCAAAAGGCGCGCCGCACTCTGGGCCGCGCACCGGTATGATCTGAAGCTGATAACTCATCTTGAAGTATAGCATAAGCCAACCTTGTTTGCCAGCAAATTACCGTTTTTTATCCGCGTCCTACAAAAGTTTTTCTGTTCGTGGTGCCGGAGACCGTTTCCGCTTTTTTGCAGAAATGTTCTGCCGCCCTGCATCAGCTTTACCCGGCTGCTGGGTAGATATCCCTCTGTTTTGCCGGAGAAAAAAGTTTTCCACAAAAACGCGGTATACAATCCGTAGAAGAGCGATTATTTTTCCACATGTTGAAAACCCTGTGGAGAAAGTTCAAAAGTCCAGCTTTAAAGCCTGTTTTGCCTGTGGAATTCCACACTTTCCACAAGGTTTTCCACTTTTTGGTTCGACCTTTTTTGATTTCCTGCGTACAATTTGTAGAATACAAGTCGGAAATATGACAATTTTTTGAACTGCATCCTGTCCGCTTTTGCCAAATTGCCCAATATCATTTTGACGAATGTGGATCTGTGTTGAAAATCCGTCCTTCATCAAGCTTTCTGTCTTTCGGCCGCTTATTGCACATTATATGGAAATTTGTTGCATTCTATCGAATATACGCGCTTCTGGCAGTAACCCCCTGCACCCTGCCAGAAACAGAATCCCCGCATTGTTACAGGAAAAACACCGGTTTGGATTGATTTTGGCCGCTGTTTGGGGTATACTAATTCTGTAGGTTCGTTAAACCGTGCACAAAGCGGATATGAAACGAGCAAGACCCCAATGATTTTGTGGAGGTAATGAATAATGTTGGTAAATGCAACCGAAATGCTGATCAAAGCACGTGATGGCCACTACGGTGTGCCTCAGTTCAACATCAACAATCTGGAGTGGACCAAGTCCGTTCTGACCGCCTGCGAGGAAATGAAGAGCCCTGTGATTCTGGGTGTTTCCGAGGGTGCCGGCAAGTACATGACCGGTTTCAAGACCGTCGCTGCCATGGTCAGCGCAATGGTCGATTCCATGGGCATCACCGTTCCTGTTGCCCTGCATCTGGATCACGGCACCTATGAGGGCTGCAAGGCCTGCATCGAGGCCGGCTTCTCTTCCATCATGTTCGATGGCAGCCACTACTCCATCGAGGAGAATGTGGAAAAGACCAAGGAGCTGGTTGCTCTGGCACACGCTAAGGGCCTGAGCATCGAGGCCGAGGTCGGTTCCATCGGCGGTGTCGAGGACGGCGTTGTGGGTGCCGGCGAGATCGCAGACCCCGAAGAGTGCGCAAAGATCACCGCTCTGGGCATTGACTTCCTGGCTGCTGGCATCGGCAACATCCATGGTGTCTACCCGGCAAACTGGAAGGGTCTGGACTTCGAGGCTCTGGACCGCATTCACAAGGCCACCAATAATATTCCTCTGGTTCTGCACGGCGGCACCGGCATCCCCGACGAGATGATCGCAAAGGCAATCAGCCTGGGCGTTTCCAAGATCAACATCAACACCGAGTGCCAGCTGGTGTTTGCTGAGGCCACCCGCAAGTACATCGAAGAGGGCAAGGATCAGCAGGGCAAGGGCTTCGACCCCCGCAAGCTGCTGGCTCCCGGCGCAAAGGCCATCGAGGCCAAGTGCAAGGAGAAGATCGAGCTGTTCGGCTGCGCAGGCAAGGGCTAAGCAGAAGCTCGTATCGTAACCGGTACACCACCCAATAAAGTATGCGCCCCCGCTGCACCGTTATGCACAGTGCAGCGGGGGCGCTTTTTACTTTATATGCGAGCACTCAGACGCGGGTCTTTTCCATATCTCCAAAAATGTATTGCATACAGTCCTGCACCCAGAAGCAGGCAAAAAATCGAATAGCTAAGGATCGGAAGCCGCAGCAGTACGATCTTACCCGCGATCTGGGTAAAGAACCAGCCCGTTCCATACAGGGTCACGATATAAAGCACCAGCCATGTAGCATATTTCAGCCAATGCTCTCGTGGCGGAAAGCCTACCTGCTCCATCATCCGGCGGAACAGTGCGCAAAAAACCGTCACTGCAACAACAAGCTGCATCAGATAGCCTACAGAAAGTTCAAAAACCCAATCACCAATTACCGGGTAAAGCAGCAGCCCTTCCACGCCCCACTCCAAAAAGAAATACAGCGGTGCAACAAACCAGAAGTAATCCCCAGCCCCCAGTGTTTTCAAGCTGGGCTTGACTTCCTCCACAAAGGTCTTTGCGTCCGGAATTGAATGAAACAGTTCCCGGTTCTCCGCATTTGCCTGGATGGCAATATCAAGTAGATCGCTGCGTACAAGCTCGATTCCGCAGAAATCCCAGCTGACCCGGCGAAGATACCGGATCACTTCTTTTAGCTGCTCCTGGCTTTTTTCGTTCAGCAGCTTTGTACGCATCCGATTTGCCTTTCGCAACGCAAAATACTTATTCATATGGCTCCTCCTTAAAAATTTTTTCCACCAGCTGGCATAGCTGGCTCCAATCTTGTCGGAATTCAAGAAGCGCCTGCCGCCCTTCTTCCGTTACAACGTAGTATTTCCGGCTCGGTCCCTTGGGGGAGGGTCTGCGTTCCACCGTGACCTTTCCCTGCTGTTCCAGCCGCAGCAGCAGCGGATAAAGCGTGCTTTCACTCAAGTCAGAAAACCCGACCTGTTTTAGATGCATCACGATCTCATAGCCATAGGTCGGCTCTCTGCTAATGAATTTCAGAACACAGAATTCCAAAACGCCCTTGAGCAATTGTGTGTTGTTTTCCACTGGATACCTCCTTTTACCTATTATGCAATACATAGTAGCTTATCTATATTGTATTGCATAGTAGTATTTTTGTCAAGTCCTGTCCTGTTATCATTTCGACCAAAATCCGCTCCATATTTTTGTGCAAAAAAAAAGCCCTGAGATTTCTCTCAGAGCTTTCTGTTCAAGTCGGCGACTACCTATTTTCACGCGCCGTTTCCAG
>ENA-OPAP01001098-OPAP01001098.1-human-gut-metagenome-genome-assembly--contig:-NODE-1098-length-11542-cov-2.457038_pt1 | contig 11542 bp, 9 predicted proteins | sample MGYA00241059_ERZ501434 | MGnify/ENA primary metagenome ERZ501434 (study PRJEB25962, sample SAMEA1967055) | human gut metagenome | biome: human gut; feature: human-associated habitat; material: faeces...
ACACGTTGCCTACAGCTTCAGATACAGTTAAAGGTGGTATTAAAGTTGGTACAGGTTTAACCATGAATGGGGAAGTACTTAGTGCAACTGGTGGTGGTATGGCAGATTCAGTTGAATGGGGTAATGTATTAAGTAAACCTGAATTTGCTACAGTTGCTACAAGTGGTGCATATGATGATTTAACTGGCAAACCAAGTCTAGCTAAAGTAGCCACTTCTGGTAGTTATACAGACCTTAGTAATAAACCAACTATACCTACTGTGGATGTAACAAAATCTTATGTAGATACACAATTGGCTACTAAAGCTAATGCAAGTAATGTGTATACAAAAGCTGAAGTAGATAGTAAGGTTAGTAGTGTTTATAGAGTAAAAGGATCTGTTGCTAGTTACGCTAACTTACCTACTGTGGATGTAACAATAGGCGATGTTTATAATGTTAATGATACTGGTGCAAACTATGTAGCTACATCTACTACACCAACATGGGATAAACTTAGTGAGACTGTAGATTTATCTGGTTATGCAACTACTGCTGCAATGAACTCAGCATTAGGTAACAAGGTTGATAAGGTATCAGGGAAAGCCCTTAGTACAAATGATTATACTACAGCTGAAAAAAATAAGTTAGCTGGTATTGCAGCTAGTGCAAATAATTACAGTTTGCCTGCAGCTACTTCATCTGTGTTAGGAGGTGTTAAAACTAGTACTGGTATTACTAACTCATCTGGTACGATTAGTGTAACATACGGCACTGCAGCTGGTACGGCTTGTCAAGGAAATGATTCGAGACTAAGTAATTCTCGCCCAGCATCCGATGTTAGTGCTTGGGCTAAAGCTAGTACAAAACCAACTTATACTTGGACTGAAATTACAAGTAAACCTAGTTGGATTGGATCATCTAAACCTACCTATACCGCATCTGAAGTTGGGGCATTAGCAAGTGGAGGTACTGCAGTAAATGCATCGAAAGTTGCTAATTCATTTATATTTAAAGTAGCAGGAGGAAGTACAGAAGGTACAAATTTGTATACTTTTAATGGATCTGCAGCTAAAACAATTAATGTAGTAGCCGGTAGTAATGTAACCCTTACTCCTACTTCAGGACAATTAAGTATATCTGCTAAAGATACCACATATGCAGTTGCTACCACATCTGCTAACGGTCTAATGAGTTCTGCAATGGTAACCAAATTAAATGGTGTAGCCACTAATGCTAATAATTATTCATTGCCAACGGCAACTGGTTCTGTATTGGGTGGAGTAAAAACTGGAAGTAACATTACAAATTCTTCTGGAACTATTTCTTTAAGCAGTGGTAATGTAACTAGCGCACTAGGCTACACACCTGTTAAAAATGAATCTGGTGTAGCAAGCATTAGGGTTATGACTCAATCTGCATATGATGCATTATCAAGTAAATCAGCAACAACGTTATATATAATTACAGGTTAATATGATAAAGTTAGGAAGTACAGATATAACAAATGTAATGTTGGGAACAACTAAGGTAGACGCAATATTTCTTGGTAATACCAAAGTATACCCAAATCTACCTGTAGTAGAAGGAGTATATGTATATCACGTGGATAAGAAATTTTATACTTTTCCTGAATTTCAAAAATTATCCAATACTGCTATATCACAAGTTCTTGGATTTGCTATTATAGATAATCAAGGTTCGTTTTTATTGCCACCTAGAGTAAATCTATCTAATGGCTACAGGTGGTGTCCTGAAAATTTTGATACTTTCCTAGTACCAGATGTTGGAATTGGTGTTGATGATCTTAATGGTAGACAAAATACAGAAATAATGCACGATACCTTTCAAAATGTTGCTGGATCAAATGAGTATGCTGCTGGATATGCATATCGTTTTACTCCTGTACCGATTGGTACTAATTGGTATTTACCATCTATTGGTGAACTTCTTATAATTTATAAGTATAGATCAGAATTACAAGATTGGGTAATTGATACATTTGGTTTTTCTTATTTTAGTTATAAACCCTTTTGGTCTTCTACTCAACAAGATGCTACTACAGCTTGGTTACTAGATGCTAATGCTGCTTCATATACCACCTCACCAAAAAGAGAACTTAACACAGCACTTCCAGTAATTAAATTAGGTTAGTTAATAACCGCTATTACTTAGGGTAGTGTCAATTTGTAAATAAAGAACTTTTAAACCTTATTGACGTTTACTAAATAAACTGTCAAAAGATATCAGAACGCTAGCTAATCTTGTATTGGTTAGCGTTTTGTTTTTCAATCATCCTCTTTCAAATTATTGTAATGTTACAAAAAATAAATAATATTATATTAACGGCTCAAAGTGTAGCTACAGTGAATTACTTTAAAGAATTAGTTAATGACGGACCGATTAAATTTGTTGCCTGTTTACTATCTGGTGCAATGGGTTGGTTATCTACATTCTTTGCTCCAATATGGACAGTAATAGTTGTAGTGTGTGTATTTATACTTATAGATGCAATTCTTGGCACCAAAGTATCAATTACTCATGGTGGTAAGTTTGAATCTAGAAGATTATGGTCTACTTTAAAGAAATTCGGAAACTGTGCAATGATAATTTCTTGTTGCCATCTTATGAACACAGAAATAGTAAAGTCAATTGACATGCATTTAGTAGAAGCATTTTCTGGTATTGTTTGTGGAGTTGAGTTATGGTCAATGATCGAAAATTTACAAGCAATTGATCCCACTGGACCGTGGAAGATCTTCAGTAAGTTTATACGTAGCAAAGGAGAAAAGTATTTGGATATTACAATAGAAAAAGATGATTTACCAAAGATAAAGAAACTTGTAAAAAAGATAAAATGATATTTTCCAAAGTAAAGATAGCTATTGCTGTTATTTTTAGTTTACTATTGTTTAATAATGTCAGACTTACCAAGAAAGTAAATGACTTAGATAAACAAGTAGGGATTGCAATGAACAATGCTCAAGTATGGGAAGATATTGCAAATCAAAATAGAAATGAAGCAAGGTTATTGGAATTGACAGTAAATGATTTTAAAAATTCTAACGATAGTCTAATAAAGGTCGCCAGGGATCAACAAAAGAAGCTAAAGATCAAAGATAAGCAACTACGTCAAGTAGCATCCACTGAGACCGTAATTAGAGACACCACAGTAAGAATAATCCCTTCAAAAGAAAAGGATTTCTGTGTAGAGCTAAAACCAAATCAATTGACAACCATCACGGTGGCTAGAAAAGATAGCGTGTTCACACATACTATGGAAATACTAAATCATCAAGATTTATTTGTATACGAAGATAAAGTCTATAGAAGACGTTATAAGAATTGGTTTCAAAGATTAATTCACTTCGATTTTAAAAAAGATAAAATCAGTAAATATCAAATTATAAACTCTAATGATTTAATTCAAGTATTAGATACTAGAGTAATACATATATCAGAATAATTGCAATACATTTCAATTTAGTGTTAATCAATAAATAAATTGAAACTATGCATTTGAACAAATTATTAGAACAAATTAAACGCCATCAATCCCCTACAGAAGCTATAGATAAGTTGGCAACAGCTTTAGAGAAGCATGAAGGTAGCCTGTTGGAGAAAGGCTTCACTATTTTAAAGTCAGAATTGGCTGCAAATATGTATGAAGCTATTAATGGCCCTCATTTTGATGAGGAACATGCTCGCTACGCTGTAGAGGGTATGGAAAATGAGGATGGTACAAAAGGTCCTCACTGGACGGTTGAAGAGACAACGTCCGTTGCCAATCAAATGGGCATAAACTTAAAATCAGAGAAACATAACAAGTGGGACTGGTTTGTTGCTATGAATATGATATATTCAGACTTTTATAAAGCAGTAGTAGCAATGACTGGTAGCGCAAATACCAAATATTTCGCAGAATTAGCTAAAGCTTGGCTTTGTGACAAAGACATTTCAGAAGGCAAGATGTGGCACTACTATGTGTACATTATGTGTGACGACGAAGAAAACGATTATAAAGCATACGAACGTATGCACAGAGATCGTGAAGAAGAATATGGTCGTTATGCAAGACGTTCTGGTAGAATGGAATATGCAAATAAAGAAAGCGATTACCGATATCCTTACTCTAAATATTATGACGAGTATGAAAGACCTGGTCGTAATAGATATTATGAACTAGAGTATGAATATGGGGATCGTGAAAAAGAAATGCGTGACCGTGATAAAGAATCCAGAGATAGACGTAACACATCTGTTAGATATTTCTAATTATCAAATTATATATAAATCAATTAAATTATAAATCATTATGTTAGAAAACGAAAGAATTATTGTACAAGACCGTGGTGGTATTGATGCTGGTATCGCTGCGTTAATGCAGAATGCTAATAAAGGTTTTGACCCCGCTGCTTTAATGGCCATGATGAACAATGGTAATGGCATGTTCGGTGGTAACGGTGGTTGGTGGTGGATCTTCATCATCGTGCTCTTCTGGATGTGGGGCGGATGGGGTGGAAACGGCTTCGGTCGTGGAAACCAAGCAGAAACAAATTCGGATTTCGCTCGTTTAGCTGCTATGGGTAATCAAAACAACAATACAGACTTATTGATGCAAGCAATCAATGGTAATAAAGATGCAATCAATACATTATCTACTAATCTGAACTGCGACGTTAAGTCAATTGACAACGCTTTGTGTTCTATCCAGAATGCAATTGGTAAAGTTGGCGGTGAAGTAGGTTTCTCTGCAGAAAGAGTAATTAATGCAGTTAACGCAGGTGACTGCAATGTTATCAAAGCTATTAGTGACTGTTGCTGCACAACTCAACGTTCAATTGATTCAGTTAATTTGAATCTGACTCAGATGAATGCTGATAACAGATTGTCTATCTGTCAGCAAACTAATACTTTGCAGAACGCTATTACTTCAGGTTTCAATACCTTGTCTAGTGAAAATGCTACAAGATTCAACATTTTAAAAATACTTAACATAAATTCGGACATAACAACCAATGTGACAAAAGATTTCAAAGAACTTGATGACTTAAAAGCTGAAGTGAAAGAGCTTAAACAACTTTTACAAAATGTATCTGCTGTTCGTCCGGAAGTAATAAAAAATACTCCACCCAATTCTGCTGAAGATAAAAAGGTAGAACCAGAGGGAGAAATAAAAAAAGAAATCTAAAAACACAAAGGTTGGCTATTTAGTCAACCTTTTTTATTTTAAATAATATGAGCACATTATACAATAACAAATATGATATCCTAGCTAGTACAATCCAACCTAATCCTGCTTCTGTTAAATATTGGGCAGATTTATCATCTAATCCAAATGGTGGTGATTTGAAATATTTTAATGGTAATACATGGGTGCTGGTTAATAACAAAGCCACTGAAGACATTAGTACTTTAAAACAAGATGTGGAAACTCTTAAAGAATCCAAAGTAGACAAAGTGGAAGGTAAGCAATTATCTACTGAAGATTATACAACAGCTGAAAAATCTAAACTTGCAGGTCTATCTAATTACAACGATAATGAAGTAAGAGAATTGATTTCAGCTTTAAATCTTAGATTGACTACTCTAGAAGGTGATTATGAAGCTTTGGAAGCAAGAGTTGCTGCATTAGAAACGCCAGCTGCATAAAATGGAATTAAAATTAAATAGAATCTTTCTAGGTAGTTCTGCAACCATTGGAGAATTGTATGTTGATGGGGAACACATAGCAGACACTCTTGAAGATAGAGTGAGACCAGAAGGAGAAAAAGTTTATGGTAAAACTGCAATACCCGAAGGTACTTATGAAGTTAAATTGACTTATTCACCAAGATTTAAGAAAATATTACCAGAAATCCTTAATGTACCTAACTTTAGTGGTATTAGAATTCATAGTTTAAATAAAGCTGAAGAGAGTGAAGGATGTATTGGGGTTGGTGAATGGAATGGCAAAGACACAAATTGGATTTCTAATTCTAGGAAAGCATTTAATAAATTATTTGCATTATTAGAAGAAGCAAATAATAATAAAGAAAAGATCACAATAACTATAAATAATTCGTGGAAATGACATTTAATTCACTAAATGCAATTATAGACGATATTTACAACATTCTGAGAGACAACAATGTATCAGAAAGTGAAAATCTAAGTCGTATACAGGTAGAACAATGGATTCATCAATACAGGGCCTATCTAATCAAACAAGATCTAGATAAAGGCAGAGACATAAATGAATCGTATGTTCAAACAATAGGACCATTACATATTTCTAAAGTACGTAATTGCCCTACAGATGGATACAATTATAAATCTGATGAAGAACTACCAAAGTTTATAGATTTACATTTTGGATCTGGGTTAATTTGTGTAAAAGATTTAGATGGTAATTTGATTCAAGTTGGAACTGAAACCAAAGCAAAGTATCAAATTAATAGAAAATATACATGCAATGATTATATTGCATATCTTAAAGGAAATCATTTGTACATAATGGGACCAGAACATCTAGAGTATGTTAGAATAGATGGTATACTAGAGGACCCAACATCAATTGGTGAATGTTTTGATAGGGATGATACACCATATCCTGTTCCTGCAAACATGATACCCACAATTAAAGATATGATCTTTACTAAAGAATTAAACTTGATGTTGCAAATGCCAAATGATACTACTAACAATAGTACAAATGATGTAAAAGTTCAATAATGGAGACGAAAGCTTATACGGGACACAACTTCTATGACTCGTATTCTAAATATGTGGAAGATAATCCACTATATCAAGTTGAATATAGAGTATTTAGAGACATAATAAACGATTACTTTAAATATCTTAGAGATGAGTTAATAGAAAACGGAAAAGAGGTTAAGTTACCTTGTAGAATGGGAACCATTCAAATAGTAAAACACAAACCTAAAGAGTATACTGGGAAGAGTCTTCGAATTGATTATGCTGAGAGTAAGAAAGCTGGTAAAATTATTTATCATTTAAATGAACATTCCAATTTCTATAAATATAGAGTATATTGGAATAAACAAAATATGATAACTCCAAATAAAACCAAATATCAATTGGTGATGACAAGGGATAATAAAAGGCATCTTGCTCAGATTATCAAAAATCATATTAGAGATTATAGAGAATTATGATTACAAAATTAACTTCAATTAAAACGGTAATTGCTAAGATAATTGCTGATCTAGATTTGAAAGAAGATGACATGAGAATAAGTGACATCAGATCTTGGTGTGGAGAAGCAATTGAAAAGATTGGTGCTGTTACACAATTTATTCCAAAAGTGTCTGGTCAAGATGGTACTCCAATTACTAAATTGTGTGGGTATCAAGCATCATTACCATGTGATCTTCATCAATTGCATCAAGTTGCATACTCTTTTAATTGTGATGGACCTTGGTTTCCTATGAGGAAAGCTACAGGTTCATTTGCTGTTTGGGGGCATGGCAAATGCTGTTGCAACTGTGACTGTTATGATGAACTTGGGCACAAAAAGGAATGCCGTCATAATAATTGCTGTGAACATTGTGACCCAAATATGATTGTACAAGAGGATACAATGGTTAACTTGGTAGTGGATATGATTGGTAACATAGATAAAACAGAGGCTTTAGAATTACTAAATACCAATCAAAATCTACGTACAATTATTTCAAATCTTATAAACGAACGTACACATAACGATGGGTTCAATACAGCAAATCCTAGTGGTGGATTGCAATATAGTATCAAACCTGGATTTATAATGTGTAATGTTCCGTCAGGTTACTTAAAATTATCATACAGTGCGATACCTACCGATGAAGATGGATACGCTTTAATACCAGATTTAACTTCTTATACTGAGGCTATATACTGGTATGTTACAATGAAACTGAAGTATCCTGAGTATTTGAATGGTAAGTTAAATCGAGAAGTGTACTACGATATTAGAAGATCTTGGAATTTTTATAGAAACCAAGCATATGCTGAGGCATTGATGCCAAATGAAGATGGTATGGAGTCTATTAAAAATAATTGGAATAAAATTGTTCCAGAATTTAGAGATCATAATACTTTTTATTCACATACTGGGGAAAGACAAATAATTTATAACGCAAATGAACGCTACTAGACAAACAAATACATTTGCTGGTGGACTTAACATGGATGTAGACTATTCTGTGTTAAAAGACAACCAGTACATATATGCAGAGAACATTCGAATATTAACGAATGAAGGATCTTCTTTTGCAGCAATGCAGAATATAGAAGGGTTCTTAGCGTGTAGACCTTCTTCAAATTTGTCTGGTGAAACTATTATACACGTTACCACAGTAAGAGATTGGGCGATTGTTTTTACTAAGGTTAATGGTACAAATAACAATAATGTCTATAGAATTGATTTTTCTAGATCCCAAGAGGAACCAATTGTAACAAAAGTAGTAACTAATAGACCTTTAGATATAGAAGTATCATCTAGTAACGTAGCTGCAATTAGCAGTGTATGTAGATGGGAAGCAAGCAACAATGTAAAGGTGTACTGGGCAGACGGACATGCTCAAATTAAAGTAATCAACGTAGATGATGATCACATATCTAGTAATTCATCTATTACTTCAGATAATATAGTAATGTTACCAAAAGCTACATTAGCACCATTTGAATTTAATGGATTTGGGACAGGTAGTTTAGAATCTGGGATGATACAGTATTGCTATCAATTGTTTAAAGTGAGAGGTACAGAATCTGCAATATCCCCACTTACTCCTCTTTATCATTTAAGTGATGGAGATCAGAAAACAAATTATAATGCTGTAAAAGGAAGTTCTAAAGGACAAAATACTGGTAAGTCCATAAAGTTACAAGTAAGAAACAATAGTACTGGATTTGATAGACTTAGAATAATCTCTTTATTCTATAAGGCAAAGAATGAGGTACCTGTAATATCTATAGTAGATGATATAGTTATTGGAACTGGTTCTGTAATAAACTATGAAGATAAAGGTGGTAGCTTAGTATCGGAATTAAGTATTGATGAATTTAATTCATTAGCTAATTATACATTTATACCTGAAGTAATAGAATCTAAAGATAACAGATTATTTGCTGCTAATCTTACTGAGGAAACATGGGATGTAGAATATGATGCTAGAGCATTTAGAGCTAATTCTTCTGGTAATGTATTATTGCTATCTAACTCTGGTTCTTCGTTAAGCTTTGCTCTATCAGCATTAACTACTACAAACATACCTAAAGACCACGATTGTATATGCCCATTTAATGTAGATGGTAGTGCATACAAGTATACTACTTCTCCAACAGGAGGATATATACAAGGTGGAAAAGGCAAGAATGTGTCATATAGGTTTATTACTACAGATTTACTAGAAGATGCATCTACTACATCTAGAGGAATGATAAACGAAGAATTTACATTCAATGCTTCTTCAAGATCACTTACTAGTTTAGGTATTAACTATGAAGGTAATGATAAATCAAATACAATAAGTTTATCATCTGGTAACAAAATACCAAACTATTCTAATGCCGAAATAGAGTCCAAAGTAAAAGGATATATGAGGGATGAGATTTATAGATTTGGTATAGTATTGTATAATAAGCAAGGTTTGGCATCACCGGTACATTGGATAGGTGACATAAGAATGCCATCCAATAAAGATACAGGTTATAAGTTTTTTACTTCTAATGAGGCTAGTGATTATGGATCTAATTTATCAGTTGTTACTAAACCACTTGGTATTGAGTTTGAAGTAAAGAATTTACCATCAGATGTAGTAAGATACGAGATAGTTAGATGCGAAAGAACTCTATCTGATAGAACTATATTAGCTCAAGGAGTAGTAAGTTGCATTACGAATTATGATAGAGATTCTAACATCTTAACACCATTCCCATATCTAGCTTATTCAAATAAGCATGGCTATTATGCAAAGACCCACAATAATGGAGATTTCCAATATACCTTTAACTTGTCAGATACACAATCTAACAATTATTTCATGTTTGTATCTCCAGAAATAGCAGTCAACAGAGAAAATGCTGATGCATTAATTGATAAGTTTCAAACAGTTGAAAAGGTAGGGGTTATGACGTCTCCTATTACTGCGGATGGTGATTGGGGTATTACAGATGGTTCTCTAAAAGTATTAGCAAATGCTAGATCTATAAAGTATGACGGTTCCACAATAAAACCAACTAAATCATTAGGAGGTCAACCTAGTAATGGTTATGTGGCTAATGGAGCCATAGTAATAAACAATGATGATTTTTATTCAGCATTGCTTGCTAAATACTATGGTTTATATGTTGAAAATGGTGTTCAATCTGCTGCAATAGAAAGTGCAAAATATGCAGGACCCAGTAGTCCTTGGTTAACAAATGGTGATCAACCTTGGTATAATGCTGAAGCAATTACTATTGGTGATAAAGTATATTATAACTGGGTGTGGGATAATATTAGAACTGCAGGAGACAGTGAAGTAGATAAGACTGACGCAAATAATGTTAGAAAATATGGTCCTCATGGAATATGTGCCATATTTAAGAGTGATAACATGGTTGCTAATATACCACTAGCTGTAAGTACTTCTAGTTACAGATATGTCAATGCAGTTGTTTTGTGTAATATAAAGCAAAGCGTAAATGCATATGGCGGTAATTCATACTCTGCTATACAGAATTCTGTATATATTACTACTGGTGCTAGCGCTGAATCTAGTGTTTCCACAGTACTGTGCTATGGTGGTGATACATATCTAAACATATTTGATTATAATAACTGTATGTTTAGTTATAATACAGACGATTATTATAACAATAAAGCAAATAGATTATTCTTAGGGGCTTTCATACCATGCGAGTCAAGTGTTAATCTAGCATTAACACATGCTGATTCATCTATAAATAGAACTTATCAAGCTGGTGATGGGTATGCTAACCACTTTGTAGAAGACGATATAATTACTGTTGGTGATTTATATACTCAGAACACTCCATCATATGCATACAATGATGCTTACTCTGCTCAACCTAATGCAAAAAAGTTTGTAGCTAAATCTATTTACAATATAGATAATTTATTAACAGATACTCGTATCATATCTTCAGAGCTTAAAACAAATAATGAAGTTACTGATTCATGGACAAAATTCAAAGTAGCCAATTATCTTGATGTAGATACTAGATTTGGACCAATTAATGATATGAAGTTATTTAAAAACAATTTAGTATTCTGGCAAACAGACGCTTTTGGCACAGTTGCAGTAAATGAACGTTCTATTATAACTGATAATAACCCAGGTGCTCTTACTCTAGGTACTGGTGGTATACTAGACAGATATGATTACTTTACTACAATGAATGGTGAAAGTCCAAACCAGTTGAGAGCAAATACTCAATCAGATAGTACTGTATACTGGTATGATAGTAAACGTAATGAGATATGTGGGTTTAATGGTCAATTACAAACAGTATCTAAATTAAAAGGAGTTCAATCTTATTTGAATAAGAATAAAGACTTGTTTAAAAAAGATCCTAT
>ENA-OPAP01001099-OPAP01001099.1-human-gut-metagenome-genome-assembly--contig:-NODE-1099-length-11524-cov-5.511466_pt1 | contig 11524 bp, 9 predicted proteins | sample MGYA00241059_ERZ501434 | MGnify/ENA primary metagenome ERZ501434 (study PRJEB25962, sample SAMEA1967055) | human gut metagenome | biome: human gut; feature: human-associated habitat; material: faeces...
AGCGAATTGAGATGTTCCCGGAGAAAAGGAAAGACGGAAGCTGGATAAAGAAGATTGTATTCAATTTCCCCGTACCTGTTGATGGTGAGGAAGTGAAAGAACTTCCCTTGGAAACTGAAACAACTGTCGAGACGGTATGTTTGCTGTCTCGAGCGATATGAAATTCCGAAAACTGAAGAGTAATTAGAAGAAAGCTTATCGCTTCCGTAACTACCGCAAAGAAGAATACAAAACAGCAGACAGAATCGTAAAAAGATGTTCGCGATAAGCTCAAAATCCGGCCGACAAACAAAACCGCATAAAAGACGGGCACCGGTTTCACGGTGCCCGTAGTTTTATCTTGTCTCATCCATCCAATCGGACAGGCGCGTCATGCTTTTTTCGCTGACGACAGCATAGAGAATATCGCCCTCACGGAACATATAATCGGGATGCACATTGTCTGTCAAATTTCCGTTGTTTTCTATAGCGATTATGTTTACTCCGAACCTTCCCCGCATATCGGCGGACATTATCGTCATTCCGACGATCTTACGCGGAACTTCAAGCTTAAGGAGATTCAGCTTTCGGCTCAGCTGAACAAAGTCCAGCATATTGGGAGTTTCCAGTTTGTGGGCGAGTCTGACTGCCATATCCCTCTCGGGGTAGACGACTTCTGCGCCGAGCTTCTTGAGTATCTCGCCCTGCTCGGCGCTCGCGGCCTTTGATATGACCGTCGGCACGCCGAGAGAGACAACGTTGAGAGTAGTCAGAATCGAAGTGTCCATCTTTTCTCCGATGCAGACCACCACGACGTCGCAGTTTTGTATTCCGGTCTCCGAGAGAGTCTTTTTGTCAAAGCTGCTGACCACAAAGGCGTTCTCCGTGTATTCGCGCATCTCGCGCACCTTTTCCTCGTTTCCGTCGATTACGAGCGGCTCCGCGCCCGATTTCGCAAGCTCCACAGCCAGAGCAGAGCCGAAGCGCCCGAGTCCGATTATTCCGTAAGATTTGCTGTCGCTTTTTGATTTTTTAAACATCTTTGTCCTCCGTTCTCAGCCTATGGCTATGTTTCCGTCGGGATATTTTATTCGATCTCCGTTTGTGAAGTACCAGAGAGTCGCTATTGTAAGCGGCCCCAAGCGGCCGATATACATCATGACTATTGATGTAAGCTTGCTCGCGGTGCAGAGTCCCGTGGTTATCCCGGTAGTGAGTCCCACCGTGCCGAACGCGCTCGTCATCTCGAACAAGGCATCCCTTATTGCTATATCCGGCTCAAAGGCGCAGAGCATAAACGTTCCCACTGCTATCACACTTATACCCATGACCGCTATGACCGACGCTTTGCGGAACACACCGTGCGGCACAGAATAGTGAAAAGCCTTTCCCGAGGTGTTTGTCGCGGCGGTCTTTATGCCCTGTATCAGCGCAAACAGCGTGCTCGTCTTTATTCCGCCGCCGGTGGAGCCTGGCGACGCGCCGACGAACATTAAAAAGATCATAGCGAGCAGTCCCGCGTTTGAAAATTCGCCGAGCGAATATGTCGAGAAGCCCGCCGTCCTCGCAGTAACGCTGTTGAACAGGGCTCCTATCCACGGCATATCCTCGGTAATTCTGAAAATCACCGCGCCGCCGACCGTCAGCGCGACGCTCATCGTGAGCACTACTTTTGTGTGCATGGAAAATCTGCGCCAGCGAAATCGCTTTTCGACAATCTCGCGGATAACGAGAAAGCCGATTCCGCCGAAGAATATCAAAAGGCAGGTCACGAGATTTAAGAACACATCCTCTTTGTAGGCGGAGAGGCTTTGGAAGTTTCCGAGGATATCGAAGCCGGAGTTGTTGAATGCGGCGACGGAGTGAAAAAGGCTTATTCCGAGAGCTTTGAGCGGCGGGTAATCGCGCACGAAAACAATGAAGCTCAGTGCCGCACCGACGAGCTCAAATGCCGCCGTAGTCAAAAACACGCTTTTTATAAATTTTACTATTCCCTTGCCTGAGTCGAGATTCATCGCATCGCGCAAAACACGCCGACCTTTCAGATTTATCCTCTTTCCGACAGCCAGAATGACTCCCGCGCCCATTGACGCGACTCCGAGTCCGCCTATCTGTATCAGTGCCGCAACAACGAACTGACCGAACGCGGTGAACGTGTCCCCTATATCGACGGTCACGAGTCCCGTCACGCAGACGGCGCTCGCCGAAGTGTAAAGCGCGTCTATGTATTTTAAATCTACACCGTTTCGCACGCTGCACGGCAGCATCAGCAGACCCGAGCCTATAAATATCGCGGCTGCAAAACCGAGCGCAATTATTCTTGCAGGCGACATTCTTTTTAACAGCTTTCTCATAATTCACCTCGTATCCCGCAAAAAAGACCTTCGGCAGAATCCGTCTGCCAAAGGTCTTGCTTCATTCACGGCCAACGCCGCCAATGTCCGCTGCCAGCACAGCTCCTGTGCGGTTGGTGACAGGCGGATGGGTAACCCATAGCTACTCCCCATTGGTTGTGGCTTAATTATATCCCTTTGCGGGCGAAAGTCAATATATTTATGAAAAAATTATCCGACATTAAAGGCAGAAAAGGTCTGCCGAGCTAATCGACAGACCCATGTCTTTATGAAATTCCTATTAATAAACGAAAGTGTACTGCTGCTGCCATGTGCCGGTGAAGTCGGCGTCGATGGAGATGCCCTTCTTGAGCTTGCAGACAACGTTTGCGGGCTCGCTGACGTTGATGCTCGCAAGAGTGCCGTTCGCGTTGAGCACGAAAGTGAATGTGCCGCTCTGATAGTTGACCTTGGTGCTGACAGGCTCAAACGGTCCGAAGGAATCCTTCGTCAGCGAGAGAGTGTCGAAGCAGGAGCCGTGGTGCTTGGGAACATATGTAAGTCCCTCGCCGCTCTCGGTAACGAGAGTGATGCTGACCTTCCAGCCGCTGCCCTGCTTGACGCAGGAAGCAGACTTGACGCCTGCGGGATCGACTTTATAGGAAGCGCGCTTTGCCGCGGGCAGGAAGCTTGCAAGAGTTGTGCCGTCGGAAGCTTTGCCGCCGTTGAAGGTCTTGTTGTCGGTCTTCGGATAGTCGTTGGGAAGCAGGGGCTCTGCGATTTTCGCTATAGCCGAACCGCCGGTGATACTGTTGATCTTCGAGGTAGTGCCCTGGACTCTCTTGACAGAGACCTTGCCGGTGTAGCTCTTCATAGCCGAAGCGTACTTGTTGAAGAACGCAACGATCTCAGCCTTGCTGCCGTTGACGGGAGCCTTTATCTCCGCTGCGGGCTTGTTGCCCTGCTGGCCGCCCTGAGAACCGCCCTGCTGACCCTGAGTAGCCGCCTCGCTGCCGCCCTCGGAGGGAGCGACTGCCGTGCTGTCGTCAGCGTTGCTCTCTGCCGCGTTGCTCTCCGCGTCGCCCGTCTGGGTGTCCTGAACGTCTGCGTTCGCGTCCTGCGAGCTCTCAGCCGTTGTGTCGTTCTTGTCGTCCTTGCCCTTACATGCCGCAAATGCAAATATCATTATCAGCGCGAGCAGGATAGCAATAATTCTCTTCATAGTTTGTCTCCTTTCATCTTTCGGCAGAGCATCCTCTGCCATGCTACGATTCAAGTTTACTTTATGTTTATTCGTTTGTCAAGAGAATAAACTTTATTTTATATTTCCATAATTTCCATAATTTTTTATCGATTTTTGTGCATTATATATTATATTCGTTCTTTATACAATATATAATAATTCGCCGCATTCCGGGCACACTATACAGCGAAAAAGAACAGAAAGGGTGCATAAAATGAGCAAAGACACACTTGAGCTGCTACGCGAATGCGACAGCGGAATAAAAATGGCGGTCGGCAGCATTGACGAAGTGAGCGGACACATAAAGGACGAGGATCTCAAAAACCTGCTCGAAAAGAGCAAAGAGGAGCACAGCCGGCTCGGCGGAACGATAAAAGAACAGCTGGCATCGCTCGGCGACGACGGCAAAGACCCGGGGATAATGGCGAAGAGCATGTCGTGGATAAAAACCAACGTCAAGCTCGGCATGAACGACTCGGACAGGACGGTCGCAGGGCTGATGACCGACGGGTGCGACACGGGCATAAAGAGCCTGACCCGCTACCTCAACGAATATAAGGGCGCGGACGGCGCTTCGCGCAGCACGGCGCGCCGCCTAATCGGGATAGAAGAGGATCTTCTCTGCGGGCTGAGGCCGTATCTGTGATATATTTATTTGCAGGACGGCAGCATTGTTTTATAAAATCACGCCCACCGCGGCGCTTCGGACGAAGCTGCTGCGATGGGATTTTTTAGTTCAGTCAGATATTGACGCCGCTCTCTTTAAAGCAAATCTTTTTGTTATCGAGGTCGATTTGATATTCAATTCCGAGGGGGAGCAGCCCCATGGGAGCCGCATGACCGATGTTTACATTGTAGATTATCCCCAAGTGTTCGCAATTGAACTCTTTGACTATCTTTTTGTATACTTTTTTATACTCTTCATAGTACACCTCGTCCTGCGGCTTGCCGACGATAATGCCGTTTATCTCCTGCAATATGCCCTGAGCTCCCAAATTTCTCAGATAGTATAAAATATAATCCGGCTTCGCTTTGTCCTCGCTCGTTTCAATAAGCAGTATTTTTTCTTTCCACTCGGAAGTATCCGGCCAGATCTCCGTGCCTGTGATTATCGGAAAAACATCGATGCATCCTCCGATCAGTTCGCCGGAAATTATACCGGAGCCGTTTATGACTTCATAGCCGTGCTCATCTTCACGCAGCTTTTTCAGATGGTTTATATTCTTCTCTTCCCAGTTCACAAAATCATCCGACCAATATTTGCTGGGCTTCACTTCATAGCCCGCTGTGTCTTTGAACAATATGTTCTCTACCGCCTCTTTAGTGTAGTCGAACATCTTCACATATTCGCCGAACTCGCACATAACGGACGGGCCGTAATAAGAAACTATACCCGCTTTTCTCATCACGAAATGGCTCACAGTCGTGTCCGAATAGCCCATGAATATCTTGGGATTGTCATGTATAACATCGTAGTCTATATATGGCAGAAGCCTTATCGAGTCGCTTCCGCCGATGGCGCAGAAGATGCCCTTTATTGACTTGTCGCAAAAGGCTTCCATTAAATCCTGCGCTCTCAGCTCCGGATGGTTATACACAAAATCGGTTCCCTTGAGGGCGTTTGGCATGGTGACCACGGTCAAACCGAAGTCTTTTTCGAGCCTATCTTTTGCGATATAGTATTTGTGGATCAGCCCTGCGTCGCCGAGCCCGCCCCACGACAGGCTGACGATGGCAATTTTATCGCCTTTTTTCAGCGCGTTCGGTTTTATCATTTTCTCATCTCCCGCAGAAATTGCCGGGTATATTTTCGGCGATGTTTAAATTATTTTCTGTGTGATTCAATTATAATATAGTTTAAATCATTCCGCAACCTGAAAATATTTATACGCTGCAAATTAAAAAACGGCACTCCCGATTGAGAGTGCCGCTATGTATTTTAATTATTTGAGCATGCCGTGCTCTTTTGCATATTCGTAATACGCCTCGATGCTGCGTCTTCTCGCCTCGTTGACGCTCGAACCGGTTCTGGTGACGGTCGTCATCGGGATACCCTGCAGGCTGACGAGATACTTTGCGCTCGCGTTGAAGCCGCTGTCGATAGCGTTGTCGAGCAGGATTATCTCGTTGAAAGTCTCTCTCGCCTTGGCTATGTCCTTCTCGACGAAGAACTCGTCATACATCTTGCGGAACAGATTTGCGCCGCAGGAGGTCGGGGTTGCGCACACGCCGCGCGCGCCCGCCATATATGCATCAAACAGCAGCGGGATGTTCGCCTGGAGCACTGCGGAATCGCCCTGAACGGCGATTTTGTCCTTTATTCCCGCCATGGTGCAGGTGGTGTCCTTTATTCCGTGGAATCTGCCGGTCTTGACCAGCTCGCCGTATGCCTTGCCGGACATATTGCACGGCTGCATTCCCGGGAACTCATAGAGAATTATCGGCAGAGTAGTATATCCCGCGAGCTCGCTGAGATATTCGACAAGTCTCTGGTCGTTATCGGCATAGCCCTTTGAGACGAAAACGAGTCCGTCAACGCCGGTCTGCTCCATGCGCTTGACCTCTTCGACCTGCATATGCCATGTCGGCTCAAGGTTCGCCGTGGCGACGACTTCCGCGCTGCCGGAGTGCTTTGCGGCGATAGTCGCGCACTTGACTCTCTCCTCGGGAGTGAGCGTCGTCATCTCGGAGCTTCCGCAGACGGAGAACAGATGATGGGTTCCTCTCTCGACCTGCCACTCGACATACTGCGCGTAGACATCGTAATCTATCGACTTATCCTCTTTGAACGGGGTGAGCAGGAGGGAATAAACTCCCCTGTAGCTCTCAGGCTTATCAGTAAACATTGTTTCCACCTTCCGGATATTGTTTTTTCCAACGCTGATATCTTACTCCACAATGCACAAAAATGCAATAGAAAAAGGCTAATTGTTGCATTTGCTCTTGAAAAAACTACGGATTTCGATATAATTATTATTGATATTTATGCCGCCCGATGCGGCTTCGATTTTTTTTACAAAAGGAGCAGATAAATGAAAAAACGCAGCATGGTATGCCGACTCGGGAAGTTTCCCCAGCTGACGAGAACGGTATTCACCTCCGCCGACGGTCTCGCGTCGGACAACATAACCGCGCTCTGCTACGGCGCGGACAACTGCCTCTATGTCGGAACGGACAGAGGTCTTTCAAAGATAGACGGAAAGAAAATAACCACGGTCGATATCGGCATTGAAAACGCGCCGATATCCATGCTCTTCTGCGCAAACGACGGGCATATCTTCGTCGGCACGGGCAAGAGCGTAATCGAGCTCAGCGGCAAAAAAATTATAGCGTCCCGCGAGTTCTCGTCCGACGCCGTCGCGATGAAGCAGGACTGCAACAACGTCACATGGATTCTCACAAAGACCGTTCTCTACCGCTTCCCGCAGGGGGCTAAAGAATTCGATCTTAAAATCGGCGTGCCCGGCAAGGGCAGCTGCATCGCCGTTTTCGGCAACAACAAAGTCTATGTCGGAACCGAGAGCGACGGTCTCCACGCGCTCGTCGGCAAGAGATGGCACTGGTCGGAGCTCATGGAGGGCGTGACCGGAATACTCAGCAACAACATATCCTGCCTCGACATTGACCCCGCGGGCGATGTCTGGATAGGCACGGACAAGGGCGTCTGCGTCTACGACGACAACAGCTACTGGCTCGACAATTCGAAGATAACCGGTCTGCCCAATGGCGAGATAACCGGCATGGTGACCGACAGCGAGGGCAGAAGATACTTCACGACCTCCTGCGGTCTCATAATCCTCCACAACGGCAAGCTCTCATATTACGGCTACAAGCGCTGGCTGCCCGACATGCACGCGACCGGCATCGTCCTCTCGCCCGACGGCAGCTTCTGCGTCTCCACCGCCTCCGGCGGCATCAGCGTTTTCAAGACTGAGATGATGACGCTCGAAGAGAAGGCAAAGAGACTTCGCGCATTCAGCGAGAAATACAATGTCCGCAAGGACGGCTTTGTGCTCGAGCGCGCGCTTGAGCATGAGGGCGTTGTGTCCGAAGATGAAGGCTATGTCTGCACCGGCGACAACGACGGACTCTGGACGGGGCTTTATCTCGGCGCGCTGTGCTTTGAATACGCCTGCACCAAGGACCCGGATGTTCGCGCCGCAGCTCACCGCTCGCTGCTCGCGATGATAAAGCTCACCGAGATAACGGGCATTGAGGGCTTCACCGCCCGCTCAATAAGATACATCGACGAAGCCGGCTACGGCACGGGCGTGCGCCACGAATGGCACCATACCGCCGACAAGGACGGCAACGAGCTCGAGTGGCTCGGCGAGACCTCGTCCGACGAGATGGTCGGTCATTTCTACGCATACTCGAACTACTTCGATCTCGTCGCGGACGATGAGGAGAAGAAGCTGATAGCCTCCGTTGTCAAGAGGATTCTCGACCATATTCTCGACAACAAGTTCAGACTCGTTGACACCGACGGCGTGCCGACCACATGGGCAAACTGGGACCCCGATCTGCTCAACAACGACCACAAGTGGATATACGAAAAAGGCACGAACTCGCTTCAGATTCTGACCTTCCTCAAGGCGGGATATCATATCACCGGCGATAAGAGATACGAAGATGCGTTTGAATATCTCATCAGGGACAAGCACTTCGCCATGAACCTCATGCAGTACAAAATCCTTGACGGCCACCTGCTCCACATTGATGACAACCACGATTTCCTCATGATATCGCTGCTCATGCGCTATGTTGACGACCCGAAGCTTCGCTCCGTGTTCGCCATGGGTCTGACGCATCACTGGGACGACGAAAAGGCGGAGCACAACGCGTTCTTCAACTTCGTCTACGGCGCGTGCACGGGCGAGCAGTGCGACATCGAGACTTCCATAGACGAGCTTGCGGACTACCCGATGGATCAAATTCTCTGGACGCTCTACAACAGCTGGCGCGATCTCGACTGGGACATGCGCCCGACAGAGGTCGGCATGATCCCGCAGCTCTATCACCCGCTCCCGGCGCACGAAAGGCGCATAAACAGCTGCGACAGCAACCGTTTCATCGCGGACTCCGGCATCGCCGGCGAAGCCGAGCGCCTGTTCACGAAGTCGGACGACCCGACGGCGTTCACGATGTTCCCCGGCACGGGCGATGACCACGGAATGTACCTCATGGCGTGCACAAACTACACCCACCCCTACTGGTTCGCGCGCTACTACGGACTAATCGAAGAGGCGGAATAAAATATAAAACAAAGCAAAAATCCTACCCGGGATGGGTAGGATTTTTTGTTGCAAGTAAAAGTGAGCAGTGGAAAGGCTCGCGATATCAGCGGATATCATTCGCACGCGAAATCTGCGCAATTTTATTTTTTCTCAAAACTCACGGACTTTTCTTTCATCGAGATTTTCCCGACCTGGTAGCCGTAGTTTGTAAGCTCCTTTTTGAAATTCAGAAACGAGTGGTCTATCGGCACGCCAGCGATATTTTGTATTTTATCAAAAGTGAGCTTCAGCGACTGCGCGCCGCTGTTTTTGACATATTCCCAAAGTGTGTTGTATTTGCTCCTTTTTTCGCCTCATTATTCGTCAATATAGCTGTTCCTCTTTTCGAGCACCCACGGGATATCCGCATCGAAGTCGAGCTGAATAACTGGAAGAGAAAAATCCGGCTCCGGCATGTCGATACGGTCGCTGAACGAAACGCCAAAATTCGGCGAGAGCGGATATGTTGCTTTTTCGTCCCAACAGGCTGTAGAGTCACTTGTCGGTTTCCATGCGCTTTTGCCGCTGGGTAAAGTTCCGCAGATGTGGCAAAAGCCGCCGTAGTACAGCGTGTTTTCGTCTTTGGCGCAATAGACATAACATTCGCAGATTTTTTTCATGTCAACGCCGAGCGCGGAGAAAAAGTCCCGGATATTCTGCGGAAGTTTGTCGACGGCTCTCCCGAAGTTAAGACACCCGTCGCATTGGCACCCCTCGCTGACCGTTTTGGCGCGGTCATAGAACTGCCGTGTCTTTTCAACATCAACATCGATTTTGTATTCGCCGAATTGAAATATCAAGTTTTGCACCCCCGATATGAGCGGTTTTCTTTGATTATATCAGCAAAGCGCGGAAAAATCCACCGGGATATGCAAAAAGGGCGCAGTTTGCACTGCGTCCTTTTTTCTGTTCTGTTGTGCTTATCAGCTGTGCTTTTTGCCTTTTTGCTGATTCGCGCTGTGGCAGGAGCCTGCCATAGCACAGTGGGCACAGTTGCAGCCGCAGGAGGATTTGCCCTTTTTCTTATTTTTTACGAGGCTGAATATTATCAGCGCCACGATAACGGCAAGCACAAGGCATATTATAATGGTTGCAATATTCTTTGATAACCACGCGAGCATTTCGGAAGACTCCTTTCACAGCATATAGCTTGGTTTATTTTGTGACCTTTACATCGGATGCGAGCTTTGTGGCCTCTTTGTAGGGGCGCACGAGCATAAAGATTATCAGGGCGAGGAACGCGAACGCGAACACAAGGCTTACGATATCAACTGCGCCGTGGATGTTGCCGGTGAAGAGGTTGCCGAACTGATTTATCATAAGGGAGATAACATAGGCGAAGCCGCACTGATAGCCGATTGCGAACCAGGTCCACTTTGCGCTGTTCATCTCACGCTTGATAGCGCCGATAGCTGCGAAGCAGGGAGCGCACAGAAGGTTGAAGACGAGGAACGAATAAGCGGTCAGGCCGGTGAACGCCTTTGCAAGGGTTGCATAAACGTTGCCCTCTGCGCCATAGAGGATGCCCATCGTACCGACGATGTTCTCCTTTGCGACAAGTCCGGTGATCGAAGCGACGGTAGCCTGCCAGTTGCCCCAGCCGAGCGGAACAAAGATCCAGGCGATAGCCGAGCCGACCTTTGCGAGCAGGGACTGATCAAGCTGATCCTCTGCAAGCATTCCGAAGTGGCCGTCTACGAAGCCGAAGTAAGAGGTGAACCAGACAACGATAGTTGAAAGAAGGATGATCGTACCTGCCTTCTTGATGAAGGACCAGCCGCGCTCCCACATGGAGCGGAGGACGTTCTTGAGGGTCGGCCAGTGATAGGCGGGAAGCTCCATAACGAACGGAGCGGGATCGCCGGAGAACATCTTGGTCTTCTTGAGCATGATGCCCGAGCAGATGATAGCCGCCATGCCGATGAAGTAAGCGGAGGTCGATACCAGAGCGGAGCCGCCGAAGAGCGCGCCTGCGATCATGGCGATGAACGGTACCTTAGCGCCGCAGGGGATGAATGTTGTTGTCATTATGGTCATACGGCGGTCGCGCTCATTTTCAATGGTACGCGAAGCCATGATTCCGGGAACGCCGCAGCCGGTGCCGATAAGCATCGGTATGAAGGATTTGCCGGAGAGACCGAACTTGCGGAATATACGGTCAAGGACGAATGCGATACGGGCCATGTAGCCGCACGCCTCAAGGAATGCGAGGAGCAGGAACAGGACGAGCATCTGGGGAACGAAGCCGAGGACAGCGCCGACGCCGGCTACGATACCGTCGTTGATAAGTCCGCTGAGCCAGTCGGCCGCGCCGACCTTTTCAAGTCCGTTGCCGACGAGAACCGGAATGCCGGGCACCCACACGCCGTAAGCGGCGGGATCGGGCTCGTCGAAGCCCTTCTTTTCAAGGTACTTGACAGCGTCAACATAGGTCATGCCTACTGTTGCTTCTTTGTCAGCCTTGGAGAGGTTTGCGGGGATTGCCGAGTAATAAGCGGTCATGGCGTTGACGGCGAGGGTCTCCTCATCCTCAACATCAACCGTTGCGGTGTCCGCTGTGGGCTGATAAGCCTTCATCTCGGCAAGAGCCTTGTCGGCGTCAAAATCTTCTGCGCCGAAGTCAATGCCGGTGAATGCGCTGACAGCCTCGGTAGCTGCGGTGTAGTCGTCAGCGTCAGTCGAATAAGCCTTCG
>ENA-OPAP01001100-OPAP01001100.1-human-gut-metagenome-genome-assembly--contig:-NODE-1100-length-11521-cov-8.885575_pt1 | contig 11521 bp, 7 predicted proteins | sample MGYA00241059_ERZ501434 | MGnify/ENA primary metagenome ERZ501434 (study PRJEB25962, sample SAMEA1967055) | human gut metagenome | biome: human gut; feature: human-associated habitat; material: faeces...
TGGCAAGGTGGCGCTCTACCAGATGAGCTACGGCCGCATGGTGGAGAGTTTGGTTTTGTCGCGCTCTCTCCGGGCGACGAATGCTATTATATGGCATTCGATGTAAAAAGTCAAGCTTTTTTCGCCTATTTTTTCAAAAAGTCATACGTTTACTGCTTTTCTACGGTGTCCGGCCAGTTTTTCAGCAGGTCATTCAGGTCTACTTTGTACTGTTTGCCGCAAAACTGGCAGTTGACCTCGGCAATGGGGTCTTCATCGCGCAGTTTTTCCACCTCTTTTTTGCCAAGGCTGCGGATGGTGCGCTCCACGCGGTCCAGGCTGCAATCACAGCAATAGTCAATGCGGGTGGAATCCAGCAGTTCGGGGTTAAAGCCGTCCAGCGCCATATTCAGGATATCGGGAATACTTTTACCCTGCTGCAGCAGGGTGGTAACGCCGGGCATTGCGCCGATATTCTTTTCCAGGCGGGTGATCTCATCCTCGGTTGCGCCGGGCATGAGCTGCACGATAAAACCGCCCGCGCACTGCACCGTCAGATCCGGGTTGACCAGAACGCCCAGCGCGCAGACCGTTGGTGTCTGCTCACTGATGGCAAAATAGTTGGTGATATCCTCGGCAATCTCACCGGAAACCAGCGGCACCTGGCCGATATAGGGTTCCCGCATACCAAGGTCGCGGATCACATCCAGCGTGCCATCCTTACCCACGGCAGCGCCGACGTTCAGGTGGCCGTCCGCGCGCGGGGGCAGCTCCACGATGGAGTTTTCGACATAGCCTTTTACATCGCCCGCGCCGTTGGAAACGGCCAGAATACGGCCCGCCGGGCCGCCGCCCTTGATCTGTACGGTGACAGAATCAGAATCCGATTTGAGCATCTGGCCCATCATAGCAACACCGGTCAGCAGGCGGCCCAGGGCTGCGGTGGTAACGGCGCTGGTTTTGTGCAGCTGCTCCATTCGGCGCACAATGGCGGTGGAATCAATGCCATAGAACAGGATGCCACCGTTTTCCGAAATGCCGCGCAGCAGGTTGCTACTGTTTTCATTTTTTGTTTCACACATAGAATCAATGACCTCCCGAAGCAGGGGTGCGGCGGTTAGGCCGGGGTGCCGTCTGCTTCCTGTGTATACTGCTTGACTGCCGTGATGATCCAACGCTGGCTGTCCGGCCGGACAGGGCCAAAGCTTTCGCCATCGGCAATTTTGACCGGGTCAAAGCCGTATCTGGTTAGCAGCGCTTTGACGGTATCAAGCGGGTAACTGTATTCCGAGAAAGATTCATGGAAGTCTTCCCCGGTATCTTTATAGTGGATATCAATGCTGAGGTCTACGCGACCTGTCTGTGGGTCATAGCGGTTGCTCCAGCGGCAGGCGGCGTCATCCTCATCAAAATCAAAAGTCTGGCCGGAAAGCACTTTTTCATGCTTATAGGGTGTGTTCAGGTCAAACACAAAAACGCCGTCTTTTTCCATAAAGAACGCGGCTTTTGCGATGGCCTTTTCAAAGTTTTCCAGCGGACCGATGTGGTTATAGGTATCGAAAGTGGAAACCGCGGCGCGGATGGTCCCGTACAGGTCCAGCTGCAAAAGGTCCTGGCACAGCAGCATGGGGTTGGTCAGCGGCAGGCCAAGGGCATCGGCTTTGTCCCGCAGGACGCTGAGCATCTCTTCCGAAACGTCAATGCCGATCATATCGTACCCAGCCTGGGCCAGCATCAGGGTCAGCTCGCCGGTGCCGCAGCCGAAATCTGCCACAATGCCATCCTGGATGCCGTGGGCTTTCAGCTCCCCGGTCACATAGGCGAACAGCGCATCATAATCGGCTGCGCCGTTGAACTCGTCATAAAAATAGGCAAATTCCTGATACGCCATGGTTTAGGCCTCCGGTGCCAGGCAGGCATCCAGATACTGGCGCAGTTCTTCGACCCCGGTCCCCTTTTCGGCGCTGGTCAAAAACACCTGCTTGCAGCCATAGGGGGCGCAGGTGATGCGGAACTCTTCCAGCTGGGCGGTCATCTCAGATTTTTTGAGCTTATCCGCCTTGGTCAGCGCCACAACAAAGGGAATCCGGTGGAAGTGCAGGTATTCCATCATCTGCACATCGTCCGCGCTGGGGGCATGGCGGCTGTCCAGCAGCTGCACCAGCACATTCAGCGCGCGGTCCGCTTCAAAATAGCTGTTGATCAGCTCGTCCCAGCGCTCACGGTCCGCATTGGACACCTTGGCGTAACCATAGCCGGGCAGGTCCACAAAATAGGCGGTATCCACACGGTAAAAGTTGATGGTTGCCGTTTTGCCCGGCGTTGCGCTGACGCGCGCCAGATTTTTGCGGTTGCACAACCTGTTGATCAGGCTGGATTTGCCCACGTTGGAACGGCCGGAAAAGACAAATTCCGGGCGGTCGCTTTCCGGCAGCTGGCTGGAAAGGCCATAGGATGCCTGAAATTCACTGCGATTATAATTCATAAATACAACTCCCTTTTCCGGCTTTTCCGCGTTGGTCACATCACGGCAGCAGGTTCCTTGGCGGTGCTCTGCTCGGTTGCGATCAGCTGGGTAGCCTGCGGCATTGTGCGTTTGTGGGCAGCGGATGCTGCGGGCAGGATGAGTGCATGTTTGAGCACCTGAGAAAGGTCACTGACGGGGATGAACTTGACGGCCTTTTTGACCTCCTCATCCACCTCGTACAGGTCGGGCTTGTTGGCTTCAGGGATGAGCACGGTGGAAATGCCCTCGCGGAAGGCTGCCATGCTCTTTTCTTTCAGGCCGCCGATGGGCAGAACATTGCCGTGCAGGGTGATTTCGCCCGTCATAGCAAGGTCGTGGCGGACTGGGATCTCGGACAACGCAGAAATCAGCGCGGTGGTCAGGGTGACACCGGCGGAGGGGCCGTCCTTGGGTACAGCGCCTTCGGGGGCATGGATATGGATATCGGTGTTCTTGAACTTATCCGGCGCAATGTGGTAGGTTTCGGCATGTACGCGGGCATAGGTCAATGCCAGGTGAGCGCTCTCTTTCATTACATCGCCCAGGCTGCCGGTGATCTCCACCTTGCCGGATCCGTTGGGGATGATGGAAACTTCGATGGGAAGCATCTCTCCGCCCACGCTGGTCCAGGCCAGGCCGTTGGCAATGCCAACAGCATCGGTGCGGGAAATAAAGGTCGGCTTGACCTTTTCGGGACCGAGCATTGCTTTGACCATGGCAGGGGTAACATTGATCTTATCTTTCTCCCCTGCGGCGATCTTTTGAGCGCACTTGCGCAGCACGGCGGTGATGGTGCGCTCCAGAGTACGCACGCCGGCTTCGCGGGTGTAGCCGTCAATGATCTCATACAGCGCCGCTGGGGCCATGGTAACGCCGTAGAGTGCGCTCTGGTTCATGGTGACCTTGCCGGTCAGGCCGCAGGCCTTGAGCTGCTTGGGCAGCAAATGTTTGCGGGCAATGTTGTATTTTTCCACGCGGGTATAGCTGGGCAGTTCAATCACATCCATACGGTCATACAGCGGGCCGGGAATGTGGGAAGCATCGTTGGCGGTGGTAATGAACAGCACGTTGCTGAGGTCAAACGGGATATCAAGATAGTTATCCTTAAAAGTCTTGTTCTGTTCAGGGTCCAGCACTTCCAGCAGGGCGCTGGAAGGATCGCCGCGGTAGTCCCCCGCCAGCTTGTCGATCTCATCCAGCAGGATGACCGGGTTGGAGGACTTGGCGGTATTGATGGCGCTGATAATGCGGCCGGGCATTGCGCCGATGTATGTACGGCGGTGGCCGCGGATCTCGGCTTCGTCATGCACGCCGCCAAGGCTCATGCGGGCAAAGTTGCGGTCCATGCAGGCGGCAACGGAGCGCGCAATGGAGGTTTTGCCGACACCCGGAGGGCCGACCAGGCAGATGATCTGGCCCTTGACATCCGTATTGAGTTGGCGGACGGCCAGAATTTCCAGAATGCGCTCCTTGACCTTTTCCAGACCATAGTGGTCATGGTCCAGCACCTTGCGGGCATGGGCCTGGTTCAGATCATCCTTGGTAAAGGTGTGCCAGGGCAGGCCGATGACGGTATCCAGATAGCTGCGAATCACGCTGATTTCGGCCTGATTGCCGGCCATTTTGCCAAGACGCTCGCATTCTTTCAGCAGCTTTTCCTCGCTGGCGGCATCCAGGTGCAGGTCCTGAATCTTCTGGGCATACTTTTCCGCTTCGGCACGGGTATCCTCGGCATCGCCCAGTTCTTCGCTGATGATGTGCATCTGTTCTCGCAGGTAGTAATCGCGCTGGTTTTTATCCATCTGGACGTTCACTTTATCGTCCAGTTCTTTCTCAATGGCCAGCACTTCACATTCCTGGCGCATCACAAGCAGGAGCTTTTCCAACCGGCTGGGGATGGAATTTTCCTGCAGAATGGTCTGCTTGTCCTCATATTTCAGCAGCAGGTTGGCCGGCATATATTCGCTCAGGTAGAGCGGATTATCCGAGGAGACGATGTTATACACCACATCCTTGGAGATTTGCGGGCTGTAGGAGAGATACTCCTCAAAGCACTCTTTCAGGCTGCGAACCAACGCCTCGGTCTGGGTGCGCTTATCTGGTGCCACACCGCGCACGGGAGCGGGGCGGACATCAGCCTGCAGGTATTTGCCACTGGCATCCAAGTCCAGCAGTTTAGCACGGGACTTTCCTTCTACCAGTACCTTGACCAGATCTTCGGATACACGCAGTACCTGCTTAATTTCCGAAATGACGCCATAGGCATACAGATCCTGGGCAGTGGGCTCCTCGGTCTCCATATCCTTTTGTGCAATCAGAAAAATATTGCTGTTGGCGTGCATGGCAGCCTCGATGGCGGCAATGGACTTCTGGCGGCCCACCTCAAAGTGGACCACATTATTGGGGAACACCACCAGCCCGCGCAGTGCAACCACCGGCAGGTGCATGGCGTTATGGGCCACACGAACCCTTACTTTTGCTTCTGACATATCTTTCCCTCCCCGGGCCAACTGGCCGCGGATTTTATTTCAAGTACGGCAATCAGCGCTTTGTTCTGGCGCGTTTGCCATGGTTTTATTTTGCTTTTGCCTGCATCGGGCATTCGTGCAGCCCACGGATGACCGCGCTGCCGCAGGCAGGCCGCGGCAGCAGCACATTCAACGCAGATGGCAGAACTTCCGCTTTCAACTCCATCACCGGGGCACACTCGCCATCAATTGTGGCAATGATGGGGCGGTTGTCCAGCACCTGCATTTCCACGCTGCGGGCACGGTAAAAGGTCATAAAGCTGCGGAACTCCGGCACGATGGTATCGGCATCCTGCATGTGCTGCCCGGCTTTGTATTTGGCCAAAATTCCAGCAACCTGAATGCGGGAGATGGGTTTGACCAGCACAATATCAAGCAGGCCGTCATCCATGGCTGCATAGGGCGCAGCCTGATAACCGCCGCCGTAATAGCCGCCATTACAGATGGCCGCCATCATATAAGTACCGGTATATTCTTTGCCGTCGATCGCAACGCGCAGCTTGTGACCGAAGCGGCTGAGCATAGCCTGTAGAATCGAGAGCGTATAGGCTGCTGTTCCCCCGCATCCCGGCAGCCGCCGGAATTTTGGGATGCCATATGCCACCTGAGCGTCCAGCCCGGCGGCGCAGATATCGATTCCGATACCAAGGGATGTTTGCAGCAGGTCCACCCGGCAGGGCTGTGCCTGCAGCTGGGCGGCAAAATCTAAAAAAGGCGCTTGGCCCGCCGCGCCGAAGTTGCGCACATAGTCGTTCCCGCTGCCGCAGGGCACACAGCCGACCGCTACACTCGCGCTGCCTGCCGCGCCCTGAACCAGCTCGTTCAGCGTTCCATCTCCACCGCAGGCATACAGCGCCACCGGGGTACCGGATGCCGCATACCGGTGGGCTGCTTCGCGGGCCTGACCGGCATACTGTGTGACAACAATTTGAGGCTGGGGCAGCTGGAGCTGGCGGGCCGCCGCCTGGATCCGGGGCACAAGCTCTGCGCTTGCATCCCGTTTTCCTGCAACGGGGTTGATGAAAAATACCTGTTCCACCGCGGTGCTCCTTCTGCCCAATAGGAACCGCTTTGCCCTTCACGGGGGTAGCAGCTCTTATTTCTGGCTCCAAAAATACAGAATATATTGTATCTGGTTTGGCTGTAAATAGCAAGTGCTTACTACAAGATGTTACAATTTGTGCGGATAAAATTCACAAGATGTTCGATTTTGTCCGATTTGTCCGCTCCATTTTTGCCTGCTGTTATTCGCGCGGGCGGGCCAGGGCATCGCGGCGGAACGCCTGCATGGCGGCTTCGTCCTCAAAGCTGGCAATGTACAGCTGGTCCCCCATTTCGCGGGCCAGAACTTCCGGCAGGCGCGGAGCCGCGTTCAGGCAGGAGCGGTACTTTTTCAGCAGCTCCTCATGCGGCATGCGGTAGCGCAGTTCATCGTGGCGGCCCGCACAGCAGCAGTAGCGGTGGTAACGCGCCAGCGGATGGTGCGCAGCGCCGAATGCCACCATATCGGCCCAAATCTGGTACAGGTCCAGCCCGCCGGCATAGTTGAGCATATCCACCGTATAGCCGCCAGCCGGGCGCATGTTGACTTCCAGCCCCAGGATATCCCCCGCATTGCCCAGACTGGGCTTGGCGGTTTTCAGGCGGAAGAATTCCAGATGGAAAAAGCGGCTTTTGGCATCAAAGGCTTTCAAGGCAGCTTCGCCCATTTTGCGCAGTTCGGGGCTGATTTCCGGTGCAACATAGTACCACATCGGCTTTTTGCCATGGGCAATCTCCATGATGCTGTCCGGCGTAACATGGCTGGCGGCATAGATCGGCTCGGCATTGGCATCGGCCACGCCGTCAAAGGTCACGATCTCACCATCCACAAATTCTTCCAGGATATAGTTGGCCGCATTGGGGCCCTCCTGCTGGAAAAATCTGTTCAACTCGGTTTTATTCTTGAACTTATGGGTGCCGTTTGCCCCCACGCCGTTATCTGGCTTGGCAATGACGGGCCAGCCGACAGTTTTGGCGAAAGCCTGGGCCTCCGTTACATCTGCCGTCACACACCAGCGGGCGGTGGGGATACCGGCTTTCTGGTAGTAGGTTTTCATCACGGATTTGCGCTTAAACTTTTCGATCTCAGCGGATTTAATACCGGTGGTGATATTAAAATCTGTCCGCAGGCGGGCATCCTGTTCCAGCCAATATTCATTGTTGCTTTCTACCCAGTCGATCTTGCCATACTTGAAAGTGAAAAAGCCCATGGCGCGCAGCATTTCATCATAGTTTTCCATGTTGTCCACACGGTAATACTCGGTCAGTGCGCTTTTGAGCAGGGCGGGCAGCGTTTCGTAAGGGGCATCGCCAATGCCAAGCACATTTACGCCATTGGCACGCAGGCGGTCACAAAAATTCCAGTAATTTTCCGGGAAATGCGGTGAAATAAAAACAAAATTCATTTTTCCTGTACCCCTTTTCCGGCCGCCGCAGCGGCATGAAACTTTATTATTTTGTATAATTTTACATTATATCCACTGTTGCGGCGGGATGCAAGGTGTTTTTCGCCCACGGTGGATTGCTGCCATGCCCGGCATGGGGCAGAAATGGCATGGTTTGCGTTGATATTTTACTGCGTGTATATTATAATAAAGTTATTTTATTGTTTGATATTTAGGGCAACACCGCACAATTCCCGCCTTGCGGCTTAAGCACCGCTCCGGCAGCTGCGGCACGGCATCTGCGTTGCCAAAATGCTCGATAATGTCGGGTTGCGGTACCCGCATCGTGCTTCGGGGGCAAAAGCCCCTCGCACTCTGCGACCGCTGCCCCTGCTTCGGTTCGCTGTTTCCGCCACTGGCGGCGCTCACCTTTGCAGCATCCAGTATTATCTGCGCTTTTGGCTTAGCATCTGCCGCACCTCGCTTGCCGTATCGGCACTTAGAATTATGCGGTATTGCCTTAGCTTATATCAGCTTTCAAATTTTATTTCTTTGCCCCAAAGGATGTGTTACTACTGGCAAAAAATTCAACTTTACCAAAACTTACCCGCAATGGGCGGTTGTTCCTCGGCGGTGCCCTGCTGGGGGTACTGGTGTTTGTGCTGGTGTTCGGGGTCAGCACACTGGATGTAACCAACGATGCCTTTTGCCGCGGTGGGTATATTGAAAAGGACATCCAGCAGCATTATGCCGGGTGGCTGTTTTACCGCCAAAGCTCCGCTGGCTGGCCGCTTTGCATTGCCCGCGGCATCAACTACCCGGATGGGCTGAGCGTTGCTTATACCGACTCTATCCCGCTGGTGGCTGCCCTGTTAAAGCCGGTTGCCAACCTTGTGGGCGGAACGTTCCAGTATATGGGGTGGTTCACGCTGGTCTGCTTTGCGTTGCAGGGCGGGTTTGGTGCGCTGCTGGCAGGGCTGTTCCTGCCGGGGTGCGCGGCACCGCTTGCGGCGGACCTGCTGTTTGTTACCAGCCCGGTTTTGTTTGAGCGTGTGTTCCGGCATACCTCGCTGGGGGCACAGTTTTTTGTGCTGGCTGCACTCTATTTTTATTTTGCTGCACGGCGCAAAGGGCAGTATGCCTCCCGCGGGCTGTTTGCGCTGAACGTGCTGGCAGTAGGCATCCACCCCTACTTTCTGCCGATGACCTATGCCATCACGCTGGCGCTGCTGCTGGAATATGCACTGCACAACCGCCAGCTTGCGGGGCCCGGCCTGTACCTTGCCGCCAACTTTGGCGGCACGGCACTGCTGGGCTGGGCACTGGGGCTGCTGTACGGCAGTGCTTCCAGCGGCGGGCAGGCATTGTATGGCTATTTTTGCATGAACCTGAATGCGCTGTGGAACCCTGTGGGGGTAAACGGCGTGCTGTACAGCCGGGTGCTGCCCGCACAGAACCAGGTTTACGGCAATTATGATGCCTTTGCCTACCTGGGGCTGGGCGTGCTGATTGCCCTGCCCATTGCGGTGGTTTTGCTGCGGCGGCAACTGGGCGGCATGCTGCGCCGCCACTGGGCATTGGCCTGCTGCTGCGCGGTTTTAACGGTGTTTGCCATCAGCAATGTGATTACCGCAAACGGCGCAACGCTTGCCACGCTGCCACTGCCCGCTTCGCTGATCAAACTGTTTTCCATCTTCCGTTCCAGTGGGCGGCTGTTCTGGCCAATCTATTACCTGCTGATGTTGCTAACCCTTGTGGGCCTTGCCCGGCTGAAAGGCCGCTGGCTGCTGGCGGGTGCTGCCCTGCTGGCTGTGGTACAGGTTTGGGATGTAAGCCCCGGCATGGTGCAGCGCAGTGCGGCAATGCTGCAGGCCATGCAGACCGATGCGTTCCCCACCGAGATGGAGAGCGATTTCTGGCAGGCAGCGCAGCAGTATACGGCGGTTGTCTCGATGGATGAAATTCAAGATGACGCGTTGCATCTAGCCCTGTTTGCCGCGGACAACGGCATGACGACCAACGACCCGTTTGCCGCCCGCTATGATGAAACGGCACTGGCCGCCCAACGGGAAACGCTGCTGGCGGAGCTTGCTGCAGGAACCGTGCGGGAGGATACGTTGTACCTGTTTGCAGAGGAAGGTGCCTTTTTGCCGGCCGTGGAACCGGTGAAGGACAATGCCTGGTGCGGCAAGGTAACGAGTACGGACGGCACATGCAGCTGGTATGTGATTGCGCCGGGGCTGCAGGGGCAGAACTTTGATGCGCTGTGCACCCCCTATGACGAAAATTATCCCCTGCGCCTTGCGGATTACACTGACGCCCTGTGGAACCGCGGTGTGCTGGACGAAACGAAACAGACGGTATGCTTTGCAGATTCCCCCTTTGTGCGCCGCAAGCTGGAACATGCCAGTGTGCTGTGCGCCGATGGGAAAGAATACACAATTAAAACGATTGACGACCACGATGCAGGCTGGCTGATGGTGACACTGGATATCCCGGACGCGACCGTTTTGTGGGATAAAGAATTGGAGAGTAAATAATGCAGGAACTACATGTAAAAAGCCTTTTGCCCGTGCGGCTGGACAAATACCTGATGGAGCAGTTCCCTGCCCTGGGGCTGGGGCGGCTGAACAAGGCGCTGCGGGAAAACAAAATTAAGCTGAACGGCAAAAAGCAGCCCCTTGCCACCCGTGTGCAGAACGGCGATGTGATCCGCGTTTACCTGCTGGACGACCAGCTTGGACTGACCTCCCAGGAGGGGCCGGAGTTTTTGCAGGCACGCGCCCCGGCGGAATTTATTTATGAAAACGATGATTTGATCGTGGCCAACAAGCCCGCGGGTATCCCGGTGGATGGCGACGAAGCTGACACCCTGCTGAACCGCGTACTGCGCCGCCTGTATGAGGAAAAGCGATGGGACGCCGTCCATGAGCCGCGCCTGTGCCACCGGCTGGACACCGGCACCAGCGGCCTTGTGCTGCTGGCAAAGACCGCGGCGGCGGAAGAATTTTTGGTAAACGCCATCAAAGAGCGGTTGATTCGCAAAACTTACCTGTGCGTAACCTTTGGCCGTCCGGTACCACCCGCTGCCACGCTGCACAGCTTTTTAACGAAAGATTCTGTGCATGGCATTGTGCGCATTCTGGACGAGCCGAAATCCGGTGCAAAAGAGATCATTACCGCATATGATACCATTGCCGTCAGCGGACGTTTGGCGCTATTACGGGTGGAGCTGGTAACGGGCCGCACCCACCAGATCCGCGCTCATCTGGCCAGCATTGGCTGCCCGATTTTGGGCGATTCCAAGTATGGCAACAATGCCGCCAACCGGGAGCTGAAGCTGAAATATCAGGCTCTGTGCGCCTGGGAGCTGGCGTTCCCCAAAAAGATCAGCGACCCACAGTTTGCCGCTTTGGCTGGCAAGGTGTTCCGCGCACCCAAGCCATGGTATTACCAGCAGGTACTGGATGGAACGCTGAAATAAGCGTTATGCGCCAGGGGATTGATTTTTCGCATCCTGCATGCTTTTACTGCTTTATGATTGCTGCCTTGCAAATTTAATCACAAGCTCTAACCACATTTCCCTATATTCCTGATGGCAGCAATAAGCACAGACACGGAATAGAACAAATAGAAAACCAGCCGCCGGCTTCAGGGATTTTCCCCTGCCCGGCGGCTGGTTTTGGTTTATTTTGCTTTATCCTGCCCGGATAAATATCAGCGGGTCAGCCCGCCTTTGCCGATAAACAGCAGGCGATCAGGCGATGACAAAGTGGTAGATCAGCGACACAGCAATGATGAGCGCACAGACCACTGCGGTGATGGGCGGTGCCCAATGGATGATACGCTCGGCCATTACATCGTCCTCGCTCTCCTCGTCATCGTCCGCATAACGGCCACGGCGGGGTTCTTCGTCATCGTCGCTTTCCTCTTCCTCATCATCGAACATGCGGGTATGCTCGTCCTCTTCATCCTCTTCATCGGCAAACAGATGGCCTTTGGGGACATAGCGGCGCACGCGGTCCATTTCGGCGTTGGTTGCTTCGTTGTCCTCGCCCTCTTCTTCCGGTTCCTGGGCCGGG
>ENA-OPAP01001101-OPAP01001101.1-human-gut-metagenome-genome-assembly--contig:-NODE-1101-length-11486-cov-2.004024_pt1 | contig 11486 bp, 9 predicted proteins | sample MGYA00241059_ERZ501434 | MGnify/ENA primary metagenome ERZ501434 (study PRJEB25962, sample SAMEA1967055) | human gut metagenome | biome: human gut; feature: human-associated habitat; material: faeces...
ATGTTGCGGAGCAGAATATGAACAAGAATAAGGCGGCATACGATATGATTAATCAGATGCGTCAGAAGGGTAAGGGTACAGGCTCAACAGGCAGTTCGTCATATAACGCAAATTCTTCAAGCTCACAGTTCTACAATGTAAGAATTTACATTCAGAGAGGACTTCTTGATCAGGCTGATCAGATTCTTGAAAACACAGCACAGTCAATGAGAACCGCCGAATGGCATTATCTCAAGGGCATGATTGCATACCGCAGAGGTTGGTCTGAACAGGCTTTTTCATATTTCACAACTGCGTGCAATATGGATCCCAACAACACGGAATACCGAGCCGCTCTTAACAATATGCAGAGCCAGAGAGCATACAACTACGGCGGTTACACTCAAACAAATCCTAACGCAACAGGCTCATCCTTCTGCGATATTTGTGCAGGAATGATGTGTGCAAACTGCTTGTGTGATTGTTGCAGAATGGGATGTTAATATGAAGAAAAACGGTATCAAAAAGGGGACAATGCGTATTGCGGTTTGCGGAATTATTGCGGCGCTCTCACTCGTTTTTATGATGATGACATCTCTCGTTCCAATCGGAACATACGCTTTGCCCTGTCTTGCAGGAATTCTCATTTCCTGCATAGTTGTTGAATACGGTTATGGATGGGCAATCGGTGTGTTTTGTGTAACTGCCGTGCTTTCAACGCTCCTTGCCGGCGATAAAGAGGCTGTTATATATTTCATCGCACTCTTTGGCTATTATCCGATTTTAAAGGGCGCTTTTGAATTTAAAATCAAAAACAGGGCAGTTCAATACATACTCAAGTTTGCGGTATTTAATGTTGCCGCCATCGGTTCGTTCTTTGTCGCAACATGGCTGTTGTCAATTCCGACAGATGAATTTACCGTTTTCGGTTTTTATGTTCCGTGGGCATTTTTGATTGCCGGAAATATTTTCTTTTTGCTCTATGATTATGCAATTACCGTATTTGTTATGCAGTATGTTCGCAGATTAAGAGGGAAAATATTCGGTAATTTTCACAAGTAATTATAATTCAAAGAAGTTTTGAGAAGGTGGACCTAAATGAAAAAGCAAAAATTGTTTGTCCGTATAGTCTGCATAGTCCTTGTGGTTCTTATGGCAGTATCGGTAGGTGCTGTTGCAATAACTGCATTTTCGGCTAATGCGGCTCAATCAACCGAGGAGGTTTCCGCAAGCGTATCAGCAGGCGCATCAGGCTATATAAATGCGTCGTATGTAAATCTGAGAAGCGGTGCAGGCACGAATTATTCGGTTATAACCTGTATGGCAAAGAACACAAAATTTACTTTTGTTAACGGAAAGCTCTATAACTCAAAGTGGTACAAAATCAAGCTTAAATCAAATTCAAAGACAGGCTATGTTACAAAGGAATATGTTGCCGTAAGTTCTTCGGCAACGGCATCAAGCGTAACAGGTTATGTTTCTGACGATTATGTAAATCTCAGAAGCGGAGCAGGCACAAATTATTCTGTTGTTGGTTGCCTGAGAAAGAACACTAAGCTTACTTTTGTAAGCACTTCACTCTACAACTCCGCCTGGTATAAGGTTAAGGTTACTTCAACTGCTAAAACAGGTTACATAAAAAAAGACTATGTAAAAATGAACAGTTCAACCCAACCTGCAACGAAGGCAACACAACCTACAACAAAGGCAACCAAACCTGTAACTCAGCCGACTGCGTCAGCGTCAACTGTAAGCGGTTATATAACAGACGATTATGTAAATCTCAGAAGCGGTGCCGGTACAAGCTATTCGGTTGTTGAGTGTATGCGATTGAATACAAAGGTTACTTTTGTAAGCACAAAGCTTTATAACAATGATTGGTATAATATTAAGCTTACATCAAATTCAAAAACAGGCTATGTAAAGAAAGACTATGTTAAGATGAACGGTCAGACACAGCCTACAACGACTCAGCCTACAACCGCAAAACCGTCAACAGGTTCATCTGTTAAGCTTTCCGTATCAAGCAAATCAATTTTCACAGGCAACAGATTTGCAATTACTGCAACAGCGTCCGGAAGTGTTTCATGGTCAAGCTCAAATACAGGAGTTGCAACCGTTGACTCTCGTGGTATTGTAACAGCCAAGAAAGCAGGCTCTGCAACAATTACTGCGAAAAGCGGTTCGCGTTCTGCAACCTGCAAAATTACCGTAAAATCCGGTTCATCTGTAAATATATCCAACAGTAATGTGAATCTTCCGTGGCAGAAGTCAATGCTTTTGAAATCAAGCACAAGCGGTGTCACATGGTCAAGTTCAAATACGAAAATCGCAACAGTTAAGAACGGTGTTGTTGATACGGTAGGCAAGGGCTATGTAACAATCACTGCCTCAACATCATACGGTGCGGCAACCTGTCTTATACATGTTATGCCGAGAGAAAGTGTGCGTTTTTGCTATGCGTCACCAAACTCCGCTCCGCTTAATTCAAATGTAAGCTTTAAGGCTATTACCGACACAGGCAGGGTAGGTGTGTATTTTGTAGTTACAAACGGTTCAACCTCTTATAAGGTAACCGCAACAAGCAAGGTTAAAGACGGTAACTCCTATATCTGGACAGGTACACAAAAGCTTTCAAAATCAGGCAAATGGTCTGTAAAAGCATATTCTAAATTTAAAACCGAATCAAAGTATTACACCACGGCAGGCGGCGGTGAGGGCGAGGTGTTTGTAACCTCAACAACCAATAAAACCACCACAGCCTGTGCCGAGCGCAGAGCGAGTGACGAGGTAATCAAGCTTATTGCAAACTATGAGGGATTTCTCTCAAAAGTCACAGCAGACAGCATTACAACCGATCCTACACTCGGTTACGGCAAGGTTGTAATTTCAGGCGAACAGTTCTACAACAACATAACTTCAAATCAGGCATATGCTTATCTTTGCCAGACCGTGAACAAGGGCGGATATACCACCACAACAAATTCCTACCTTGTAAATAACGGTATAAAGTTCAATCAGCGACAGTTTGACGCACTTGTGTGCTTTGCATACAATGTAGGCAGCGGTGTGTTCTACAATGACTCCGAACTCCAGTCTGTTCTCTTGAACACAGGTTCAAGCGGTACTATCAAAGCAGGCGCTTCGGGTACGGTTACAGGTTCAGATGTAAACCTCAGAAGAGGTGCAGGAACTAACTACTCCGTTGTTACCCGTATGAACTACGGAACAAAATTTGTTGACGGAAAGCGTTATAACACAAACTGGTATAAAGTTAAGCTTTCAAACGGCACAACAGGATATATCCACAAGGATTATGTTTCTGCTTCGGGCGGTTCAAGAGATTTGAATAATGTCAATAAGCAGAACCTTATTGATGCACTTTTGCAGTACCACCATGCGGCAGGTTCTTGCTATTGGGGACTTTTGTACAGAAGAGTTGACGAGGCGGAAATCTTCCTCTACGGCGATTATGACCGTGACGGTCAGCACAATTATCACAAATTCCATTTCTCATGTTACTCAAACCCGAGTTTCGGTATCTGATATTAATTTTTGCAAAGAAGGTCTTAAAATGAAAAAAATAGGTTTCATAGGCGCAGGCAATATGGCAACAGCCATTATAAAAGGTCTTATGGCACAAAACGACGGCAAGGCTGATTTTATCAATGTTTTTGATGTAAGCGAAGAAAAGTGTGCCGCTATGAAAAATATGGGTGCAAATGTAATGACATCTGCCGATGAAATTGCAAAGAACAGCTCAATTGTTGTTCTTGCAGTCAAGCCGCAGAATTATCCCGAAGTTCTTGAGTCCCTCAAAAACAGCATTACAACAGCCAAAACCGTAGTATCAATTGCCGCAGGCATATCTATTGCATATGTAAGAAAAGGTCTTGAGTGTGACTGCCCTGTTGTAAGGGTTATGCCTAATACGCCTCTCTTGCTCAAAAAGGGTGCAACAGCCCTTTGTCCGTCTGAGAATATCAGCGATGATGACAAAACTATCGTTTACAATATGTTTGCAGGCAGCGGTGTTTGCGAATATATTGACGAAAGCCATATGAATGAAATAATTGCGGTAAACGGCAGCAGCCCTGCTTATATTTATCTTTTTGCAAAGGCTATGGCTGATTACGCAAAGAATTGCGGAATCGACTATGACAAGGCCATGAACCTTGTCTGTGCAACTCTTGAGGGTTCGGCAGCAATGCTCCGTGACAGCGGTGAGCCTGTTGAAACACTCATTGACAGGGTTTGCTCAAAGGGAGGCACAACAATTGCCGCTATGGATAAGCTTAAAGAACACGGCTTCTATGAGGCTGTTCTTGACGGCATGGACGCTTGTACAAAGAGGGCAGAGGAGCTTGGCAAATAATTTTGCCTTAACATAAAATGAATACATTCCTCATATATTTTAACGGACAACCAATGAGAGGAATGTATTTTATGAAAAGCATTGTATTTTCTTTTAAAAAGCGTTATCTTTTTCGCAGATCAAAGGGAATTTCACCGTCTGATGTCAGATTTTTTATAAGGAGATATTCCGTGGTGCTTATCTTTGTTTCGGCTTTTCTTACCGGACTTGTTTTCGGTTCAATTTATGCATCAAAAGCCGATAAGCAAATGCTTGATTCCCTTGATTTTCTGTTTACTACAAATCTTGATGCAAGGCTCGGTCAGAATGCCGTCAGCACATTTTGTGCCTGCTTTGCATCTGATTTTATATTTCTCACGGTTGTATTCCTCTTGGGACTTGCACCGTGGGGAATACCGTTTTTGCCGTTTGTTTCAGCATTTAAAGGCTTTGGAACAGGACTTACTGCGGCATATCTTATTATTACATATTCACTTAAAGGAGCAGGTTTTTATCTGCTTGTTGTGTTGCCGGGAACATTTTTGTTCTGTCTGGCACTTGTAAAGCTGTCGGCATATGCTTTTGAAATTTCAAAACAGATGTTTTTCAGCTTAATCGGTCATTCTCATCAAACAAATTCTTTGAAAAATGAGGTGATTGATTTTTGTTCCCGATCTGTTTCGGCACTCATAATGACCTTTTGTTCAACCTTGCTGGACACGACTTTGTGGTGCTTGTTTTCGGGAGCGTTCAATTTTTAATTTTGGAGGGCGCTATGGCATCGGAAAAGAACGCTGTAGCATTGACAGGATTTTTCTCGTCATTGTTTCACAATTTACCACGACTTTTGCTAACGAACGTGCTTTTTGCATTGCCGTTTGCCGTAATATTCGGAATTTTCTTTTTGATTAATACCATTACGGGTCTTAATTCAATGTTTATATATTTTCTTACGATAATTCCGCTTTTTCCGTTTTATGCCGGCGTAACTCAGGTTACTTCCCATATGGTAAGGGGAGAGGAAAATGTTGATGTTTTCTCAAATTTCATCGGCGGAATAAAGGAAAATCTGCTCAGATTCCTCATACACGGCGTTGTGATGTATGCCGCTGTTTTTATCAGCTACTACTCAATTGTGCTTTATCTCGGACTCGGTTCAAAGAACGGAATGTTTTATGTTCCGCTTGTTATTTGTATTTTAATTGCAATTTTCTTTCTGTTTATGTTCTTCTATGTTCCGCCTATGACGGTTACTTTTGATATCAAGATGAAGGATATTTACAAAAACAGCGCACTTATGACAATCGGTGAGCTTAAACACAATCTGTTTGCAGTTTTCGGAATTTTTATTTTATTCCTCGTTTGTGCAACAGTGCTTATGTGCAGCTTTACTCCGGTACTCCTCATCATTTTCACAATTGTTCTTGCATTGTTCATTGTTCCGTCAATTTTATCTTTTATAATCAATTCTGCAGTTTATAAGAATATGTATTCAATGATTGTTGACAATGATTCAAAAAGCAAAACAATTGATAAGAAAATGGAGAACAGACGTAAAGGTCAGTTCCGTGATGATGAAGAGCCTGTTGCAGAAGATTATTCGGATCTTGAAATTGATGAATCGGCTGACGGTGATGAATTTATTTTCTATAACGGAAAAATGATGAAAAGAAGTTATCTTTTAAAGCTTAAAAAAGAGGCTGAAGAAAGGAAGAACGCAAAATGAGCGGTAAACACGCAGTTAAAAGTTCAAAAAAATCATTGATAATAATTATTTGTGTTGTTGTACTTGTTGCAGTAATTGCAGGTGCGGTTATCCTGTTTATGAATCTTTCGGGTAAAAATAATAATTCGGCAACAACAGTACCGACTGTGGCTACTTCAACCCGCCGATAATACAAACTCAACACAGAATGTTTCCGACTCTGTATCCGAAACCACACAGCCTGCAACCAAATCGGGTGAAGCTTCACAAGAGCCTACAGAACAGGGATACACAGCCGAAACATCTTCAAATGACAGTGAAATTGTTGTTCCGACAATCAGCGGAGAGAAGCAAAAGCCAAAATTCAGTGCAACTCTTATTCCGTATTATGCAAAAGATGAAAATTCTTCTGAAGAATATTCTTTGAGAGATCTTTTCGGCTCTGCTTATTCAGGCGGCGGATTTACTTTTAATGAGGACGGAACATTCATTGACGGAATCACAAGTGCCTCGGCAAATTCGGGTGCGTACATCGTTGAGGGCGACTCCGTTGTAATAACATATTCCAACGATAAAAATGTTATTGCTGCCGTAACCAAATGGAACGGTGATGTTCCTGCTGAAATTACCGTAAACTACGGCGGAATTATTGTATCCTTTAAGTAAAATATCGGTGATTAAATGAGTAAAAAATCTGTTAAAAAGCCTGACTATGCAAAATTTGAGGCTAACAGGGCTGTAAAAAAGAAGAATAAGAAAAAGAAAACAACAGCAATCGTTTCATCGGTTATTGCCGCCTGCGTATTTATTATTGCGGCAATCGTTGCCGTTAATGTGCTTTCACCGTCAGTAACCGCCGAGCTTACCTCATCTGCATGGGTTCCCGAAGGTGCTAAGAATGCGAGTGGTGACGAGGTTGAAATGAGTGAGGTTTACAACACAAATTACAGTGCTTATCAGGGTTCTATGTCATTTTCCGATGACGGCACTTTTACTTTATGGCTTTCGCCGGGAAGTCCGGATGACGGAACTCACAGCGGAAAATATACCGTGTCAGCTTCGGACAAAGTCAATTTGTCATTTGATGACGGAACAAATACTTCCGCTGCACTCACACAAAAGAACGGTAAAATTTCGGCTGTTGTGCTTAAATATAACGACTATGAAATCACATTTGTAAAACAGTGAATACTTAAAAAATAAAAGATATACGGTAAAATTTTCTGCCGTATATCTTTTTTATTTTTCTATATTCCGTCAAACAGACTTAGCTGTTCGGTTTTGCTTTCAAACTTATGCAAATACGAAAACACATTTTCAACTCCGAACATAATTCCGTGATTTCTGCAAACTTCTGAAATCCTGTTCATCAGAACATTATTGTTACTGCTCGTAAGCTGATATGAATTTCCGTATGTATAAATGTATCGTTCTTTCATATTCGGAAAGTGTTTGTCAAGCCGGCTGTAAAAATATTCTCTGTCACCGTCACGCAGAGTAAGACCTATGCCAAAGCATATTATTCCACGAACCTTTGCGTCAATGCAATACTTTAAAAGTCCGTCGATATTTTCTTTCGTATCATTTATAAATGGTAAAAACGGAGAAAACCACACAACACTCGGAATACCGTTTTCGTGAAATGCCTTGAGCGTTTCAAATCTTTCTTTAGTAACGGAAACATTCGGTTCAATTATTCTGCAAAGGCTTTCGTCTGCCGTTGTAAGCGTCATCTGTAACACAGCCTTGCTTTTATCGTTTATTTTTGTAAACAGGTCAATATCTCTCATAACAGATGCCGACTTTGTGTGTACGGTTACACCGAATCCGTAGCGGTTGATTATTTCAAGACATCTTCGTGTCAGTTTCAGTTCTTTTTCAAGGGGAATGTACGGATCGCTCATCGCACCCGTACCAATCATACATTTTCTGCGTTTCCTTTTTAAAGCGTTTTCAAGCAATTCCGGGGCATTTTCTTTCACCTCAATATCTTCAAATCGGTGATTCATCTGATAGCATTTACTGCGTGCGTCACAATAAATGCATCCGTGTTGACATCCTCTGTAAATGTTCATGCCGTTTGCGGCAGATAAAATTCCCTTTGCTTTGACCTTATGCATATAATCCTCCGCTTATTGCTTGGCATCGACAAACCACCTGTTTTCCTCCAAAAACAGGTATCGTTCTTTGCCGAGGATATGGCAGGTGTAGCGTATTCCCGCACCGCCTGCTTTGAGAGACGCCGCATACCGCACATCGGAAATTTTGTCAATGCGGTATCTCCTTCCGTCATCCCACACAATATATTCGGGGATAAGATCTCCGTCACAATCAAATGTGGCAGTAACTTTAACATACTTTTTCATAGCTTGTTACCTCCCTTAAAATCAGAGAAACATCTTTAATTTTTTGCCTAAGATGCATCGTTATCATAAATATCCGACAGGATGAATTGTATGCTCCTCCTTTGGGTTAAAATCCGAAAGCTCCTTGTCATCAAGCAAAACGGCAGGGCGAACAGCATAATTGCCGAATCGCTTTTTTAATCTGTCAAGTGTTTTGTCAAGCTGTTCGTTCTGAATAAGTCGCTTTTCATCACGCAAAAGGCTCATCTGGTGCGGCTGATCATCGTGAATAAAATCCGTAACGCTTACCCCGATACTTCTCAGTGGCTTTTCCATTTTATAGCTTTTTTTGAAAAGCTCAATAGCCGTATTTGTTATATCCTTTGTAAGATTTGTGTGGATTTCCGTTGTGTGCTGTCGGTTGAATGACATCAGCTCGTTGTCACGAATCGTAATGCAAACCGTTTTTGCCATAAACCCCTGTTCACGCATTCTTCTGCAAACGCTGTCACACAAAACGAATATAACCTGTTTTACATCGTTAAAGGTTACCATATCTTTCGGCGTTGTGGTTGAGTTACCGATTGACTTTACCTCGCTGTTTTCGTTCATATGGGCAACAGGGGAAGAGTCGTATCCGTTTGCAAAGCCGTAAATTAGGTCGCCCCATTTTCCAAGATATGACCGCAACAGTGTAACATCGGCAGTTGCGATATCTCCAATCGTATAAATGCCGATAGATTCAAGCTTTCTGCCCGTTGCTCTGCCAACATACAAAAGGTCTTTTGCAGGACAGTTCCACACAATATCTCTGTAATTTTCCCGTGTGATTTCCGTTATAGCGTCAGGCTTTTTATAGTCACTTCCGAATTTGGCAAAAATTTTATTAAAGCTGACTCCGATGCTTACGGTTATTCCGAGTTCCTGCTTTATACGGCGATTAATTTCGAGTGCAATCTCTTTGCCGTTCATATTCTTATTGTCGGTAACATCAAGCCATGCCTCGTCAAGTCCGAACGGCTCGATTTTGTCGGTGTATTCACTGTAAATTCTCCTCGCCATTTTTGAAAATCGCTTGTACAAATCAAAGTGGGGAGGAACGGTTATGAGGTCGGGACATTTCTGCTTTGCCTGCCAGATTGCCTCGCCTGTTTTTATATTGTACTTCTTCGCAATCTCATTTTTAGCAAGAATAATTCCGTGCCGATTTTCCGCATCACCGCTCACGGCAACAGGTTTATTCCTGATTTCGGGATGATGCAAACACTCAACGCTCGCATAAAATCCGTTGCAGTCGCTGTGAAGAATAACCCTGTCTTTTTTATATTTGCTTTTGTCAACGGCACAATTAATATTCACAACGCATCACCTCGAACATTTGTTTTTATTCAATTATAGAACACTTGTTCTATAAAGTCAAGCGTAATTTTGTCGTGTATATTAAAAGTAATTATACCAATGATATTAAAAATATTCCTAAAATACGATTTTTCTTTTAAAATTACATTGACATATACTTATATAGGTGATAAACTGGTACTAAGGTAGAATGGTTGTATTTAAAAATAGTTAATCAGGGACACAAATATAAATATTATAAAGGAGAAGAGTATGAAGAAAAAAATTAGAATAATTTCGTTGGTTTCATTATTGTTGTTGTCGATTTTTTCCACTCAAAGTGTATTGGCATCAGAGTCTGTAGATGATGAAAACGATAATGGTGGCTATGTTGCAGATGATACGGAACGTTTGGAAGTACCATTTGAACATGACGGGTATTCGTTGACTACAAAATATGACCCGAGAGAAAGTAATCATTTAACAGATATAAGAAATCAAAGCAATGTCGGCATTTGTTGGATGTATGCCGCTGCTTCCACAGAAGAACAATTTATTGCAACACGGTACGGTAGAAAATTTGATGTTTCTGAATTGCATGGTGCAGTTGCTTTATCTGACTGTATTAAAAAAGTAAATAAAAGTCAAATTGAACCGGGTTATTATGAAACTGGCCCTAATAGAGGTTCTACAACTGCAGTAGCTGCACAGTACATAACAAATTGGAATACTCCGATTTTCTATAACGATGTCCATAAGTGGTGCTCAAATATCAGCGAGGCAGAATATCCTTTATCTATTATGCAAACCTTTTATAATAAACACCATAACTGGATTGAAATAAAGGATGACGGAGATGCATTTACAGATTCAAAATCATTATTTAATCTCACGGGGTTTAGATATATTTCCAAAGATATGGATAATATTAAGTATGCTATTCAGAATTATGGTGCTGTTAGTGCAGGCATACATTATGATAGTAATATGGTTAAAAATGTAAATGGTAATGAACAAACCCTTAATAATGTGAGCAGAAATCATGCTAATCACTCCATAACCATTGTAGGCTGGGATGATGATTTTTCTAAGGATAATTTTAGAAATGGTTTTAAACCCGAAGGCAACGGTGCGTGGTTGGTGAAAAACAGTTGGGGATATCAGGATATAAGAAGCGGTTATATGTGGATTTCTTATGAGGACGGTTCTTTGGAGGCTAGCGATAACTACTTTTCCGTAACAACCGGTGTTCAACCCGCTGATGAAAGTGAGTATATGCTTTCTTATGATTACTTGCCGATTGTGAGTCATTCCGAGTCGGACAAAATTTTCAAAGACAGAGTATTGTTGGCAAATGTATATGATGTGTCATCTTTTACTGATACTTATGATTGCATAAACAAAGTGATGCTATATTTAAAAGCTATTGATTGCACATACAACATAAGAATAATTCCGCTACAAGATAATTCTGTTCCGACTAATGTGAACGATTACCAAGTATTATCATCAGGCACTTACAGCGGTGAGGGTTATTTTACTGTAACATTAAGTAAACCTTTTGAATTTTCTTCTGGAGATAAATGTGCTGTAATTGTTGAAATAATACCTAATGGTAGTAATTCTAAAATTTATATTCCTTATGAGGGTAGTTATAATGCCGCAAGAGGTATTTCAAGTGGAGAAAGCTACTATTGCTTTGATAGCGGATGCAGGATTAAGTTTAGCGGATTTTCTCGGCAGCATGCTTACGCGCACTATTGCC
>ENA-OPAP01001102-OPAP01001102.1-human-gut-metagenome-genome-assembly--contig:-NODE-1102-length-11481-cov-2.519342_pt1 | contig 11481 bp, 9 predicted proteins | sample MGYA00241059_ERZ501434 | MGnify/ENA primary metagenome ERZ501434 (study PRJEB25962, sample SAMEA1967055) | human gut metagenome | biome: human gut; feature: human-associated habitat; material: faeces...
TGTGAAAGCCGGTGACCCCGGTACGGCTCCGGGCGGTTCCGGAGAAGAGGAGGTCCGGACACTGTCCCGATGCCGTACCGTCTCCGGTTCTCCCGCTTACTCCGGAAATTCGTGGGCGAGGATGCGCTGCGAGTCGCGGATGCTCTCCATGAGCCAGCGGAAGAGCAGGGCGGCCTGTTCGTCATCGGACAGCCGCCACGGAGCGTTGCCTGCCCGCAGTCGTGAGGAGAGTTGGCTGAGGAGGATGGCTGCGGAGGCGGAGACGTTGAGGCTCTCCACGAAACCGCACATCGGGATGCGGATGAATCCGTCTGCCGCCGCCTTGACCTCGTCGCTTATCCCGGCGTGTTCCGTGCCGAATATGAGTACGAAGGGGCTTTGCGATACGTCGAATGCTTCCGGTGAAGTGTCGCCGCTGTGGGGCGTGGTGGCGATGAGTCGGTAACCCGCCCCGCGCAGGGCGGCGAGTGCGCCGGCTGTGTCGGCATGCCGGTGCAGGTCAATCCACTTGTCCGTTCCCTTGACGATGTGGGTGTTGGGACTGAAGGGGCAGAGCGTTTCGACGGTGTGTATGTCCTGAATACCGAATGCCTCGCAGTTGCGGATGATGGCGCTCGCGTTTTGCGGATGAAAGGTGTTCTCCATGCAGACGGTCATCCACCGGGTACGCATGGAGAGTACCTGTCGGAAGGTTTCGAATCGTTCGGGCAGGATGAACTGCGAGAGGTAGGCGATGCGCGGACGATACCACTCCGGGCTGCGCATTCCGTCATTGGCGGTATTTCCCATCTTCGTCGAGCAGTTTGATGTAACTGATGTAACGCTGTGGAGCGATGTCGCCCCGCTCTACGGCAGCGGTGACTGCACAGCCGGGTTCGTGCGTATGCGTGCAGTTGTAGTATTGGCAGTCGGGGGAGTGACGCATGAATTCCGGAAAGTAACGGAACACTTCGCCCGGTTCGATGTCCACGAGCCCGAATCCCTTGATGCCGGGGGTGTCGATGATGTTTCCGCCGCCTGCCAGCGGGTACATGCGGGCGAACGTGGTCGTGTGCATCCCCTTGTGGTGGTACTCCGAAATCCGGTTGATGCGGACATCTGCATCGGGTACGAGCGCCTTGATGAGGGTGGATTTGCCCGCCCCCGAGTTGCCTGTCAGCAGGGTGGTCTTTCCGGCCGTGAGTTCGCGCAGCGTCTCCAGACCGGTGCCTTCGGTCGCCGACACGGGATAGACCGTATAGCCGGCGGTCTCATATATCGCGATGAACTCGTCCAGTTCGTCGGGCCGTTCCGCCGCGAGGTCGAGCTTGTTGAGAACGATGGCCGCCGGGATGGCGTAGGCCTCGCACGTCACGAGGAAACGGTCGATGAATTCGGTGTTGGTGACGGGCGAGAAGAGCGTCGCCACGAGCAGGGCCCGGTCGAGGTTCGAGGCGATGACGTGTGACTCTTTTGAGAGGTTCGAAGCGCGGCGTATCAAGTAGTTGCGGCGGGGTTCCACGAACCATAATCCTCCATTGCGATCTTTGTGCACACCTTCAGGGGTCTCCTCGTAAAGGACGCGGTCGCCCACGGCTACGGGATTCGTCGTGCGGCTCCCGTTCAGGCGCAGCCTGCCGCGCAGCCGCGTCTCCAGCCGTCTGCCGTCCGGTGTGAGGATGATGTAGCGGCTTCCCGTACTCTCTGTCACGATTCCTGTCTCCATATCTTGTGCTCCGTTATGCCGGTCGGGCTTCCGTCTCCGCCCGTTTCGTCTCTTCCTGCGAAGGCGTTTCGTCGAAAATCTTCTCCTTGGCCTTGACCAGGTAGGGGAAGACCGCGTCGGTCATCGCCTGGAGAGGTCTGTAGATGACCGAGTCGCTGATTGTTTCGGGCTTTACCCAATGGTAGTTGTCGTTCATCCTTGCGAAGAATCCAGTCAGTACCGCCAGCAGCATGCCTATCTTGACCACGCTCAGGGCAAGGCCGCCGAGCCGGTCGATGATGCCGAAACCGGTAAGGCGGAACACTTTTTTGAACAGGTAGCCGATGAGTGCCAGCACGAGGATGCTTACGACGAGTATCACGACGAAGCCCAGCACGGGGGAGAGCTCCTCGCCCGCACCGAGCCATCCGCCTATCGTCCGGCTGAAGCGCATGGCGAAGAGGATGCCCAGCACGAGTCCCGCGATGCCGCACGCCTGTACGATGATGCCTTTGCGCCATCCGGCCACGGCGGCGATGAGGAGCAGGACGAGCAGTATGATGTCGAGCGTATTCATGTCGTCTCCTTTGCGATGGGATTATGTCACGAAAGTAGTAAAAAAATCGCTACCTTTAACGCCGTGTGGAACGGGCGCGGCTTCACCGGCCGAGTGCCTGCGGGCGGAATCCCGCCTTTCGCAGGCCTCAGGGCCTGCCGCACATTCATCTGAACGGGGCTTATGAAAAGGTTTTTCTTCGTTTTGCTGGCGCTTCTGCCTGCGCTGGCAGGGCGCGAGGTGTACGATATCGGCCGGGGCTGGAAATTCTATACCGTGGACCGTCGCGATTCGGTCGGTGTCACCCTGCCCCATACGTGGAACGATACGGATGCGGCGGTGGGGCGCCTGGATTATTACCGCGGGATAGGCAACTATTTCCGTTATCTGAAGGCCCGTCCGGAGTGGCGCGGCAAGCGTGTGTTCGTCCGTTTTTACGGGGCCGGTACGGTGGCCGACCTGATGGTGAACGGCCGCCATGCGGGGGAACACCGCGGCGGTAACAACGCGTTCGAGTTCGAGATAACCGATTTGCTGGATTACGGAGGGAAAAACCTCCTGTGGGTGATAGTGAACAACGGGGCGCGGCTGGACGTGCTGCCTACCGCGGGCGAGGAGAACGTTTACGGCGGACTTTTCCGGCAGGCCGAAATCATTGTGACCGAGCCTGCCGCCATAGGCTTCGACGGTTACGGCGGCTGCGGGGTGCTTTTTGCCACGGAATGTGCGGACACGCTCCGGGCATCGGGCAGCGCCGCAGTGACGGTGAATGTTCCGGACAGCCGCCACGTGCAGCTTGACATGCGTATCCTCGACGCCCGCGACAGTGTGGTCTTTTCGGGGCATGCGAAGCATCGGGCCGACGGGGGCCTGTCGGTGGCGGAGCTGCCGTTCGAGATAGAGCGGCCGCACCTGTGGCAGGGAACCGCAGACCCCTATCTCTATACCGTCACGGTCGTCCTCGCCGACGGGACGCGTACCGATTCGGTATCGTTCCGCACGGGGCTGCGCACTTTTTCGGTGGATGCCGCCCGCGGATTCTTTCTGAACGGTATCTCCTACCCCCTGCGCGGAGTGGTGCTGTGGCGCGACCAGGCCTTCAGCGGGCCGGTCTTCAACGAAGAGGAGCTGCGCCGGGATATGAGGCTTATCCGTGAAATGGGGGCCAATGCCGTCCGTGTGGCCGGGGGAACGCACCATCCCGCCTTTTACGAATTGTGCGACGAGGAGGGGGTCGTCGTACTGGCAGACGGTCCCTTTGCGGGAACTTCGACGCTCGACGAACGCGGCTATTTCGCTACGCCGGCATTCCGCGACAATGCGGAACGCCAGTTCCGGGAGCTGGTCTGCCAGCGGTACAACAATCCGTCGGTGGCATTTTGGGGAATATTCGCAGACCCGGAGATACTTGGCGATGACCCCATTCCCTTTATCGGGGAGATGAACCGGCTGGTGAAGTCGCTGGACCCCGGGCGTCTTACCGTAGGTATAAGCAACAAGGACGGTGACGTGAACCGGATAACGGACCTTGTTGTGTGGAACCATACCTTCGGCTGGAAGACGGGACTGCCGGGCGATATCGCCATCTGGCGCGACCAGCTCCGCGGCGATGCGGAGTGGCGCAAAATCCGTTCGGGCGTCAGTTACCGGGTGGGCGGCATTGCGGGGCAGTATGCCCCGAAACTTGTACGGCCCGACCCCGCGAGCGGATGGCACCCGGAGAATTGGCAGGCCTATGTGCATGAAGTGCATATCGGCGCGCTGGCGGACGAAAGGGCTTTCTGGGGGGTGTTCGTCGGCGATATGTTCGACCACGGCTCCGTGCGGACCGCTGCGGGCGGTCTCCGGGGGGTGAACGACTGCGGACTCGTGACGTTCGACCGGCAGGTGCGTAAGGATGCCTATTGGCTTTACAAGGCCAATTGGAACCGGGAGGACCCCTTCATTCACATAGCTTCGGTACGGGAGAGGCGCCGAAGCGATAAGATACAGACCGTGACGGTCTATACCAACCTTCCCGTTGCGGAGCTCTGTGTCAACGGAGTGTCGCTCGGCACCCGTGTGGCCCGCAATGGTGTCATGAAGTGGGACGGCGTGCAGTTGCGGCTGGGCGAGAACGGTCTCAGGGTCTTTGCCGTCATCGCCGGCGACGATGATTATGTGACCGTGGAGGAGACGGCCGTGCTGACCTGCCGGCCGGGCGGCGGTGTGTGACGGGTTTCGGACTCTTCTTTGTTTGCCGGCGGAGGTTGCGGTATCCCGACGGGCGGAAAAAAACACCGGCGCATTTCCCGCAGTGGAGATGCGCCGGCGGCTCTTTGTATAAAATTCGCAGTTCGGATTATTTTACGTACAGATAACGCCGAATCGACATTTTGGGTGTCTTCTCGAATTCGGAGGGGTAGAGAATGATTGCTTCTATGTGCGGTGCGTCGCCGAGGGAGGCATTCAGGGCTGCGAGGTTGGCATCCATCATCTCCCGGATGCCGTTCATGCCGATGCCGAGGTGGTCGGCCTGTTCGTAATCGGGTACGACGAACGCGACGAGCCGCCCTTCGTGCATGGCTACGAGGCTCTCCATGATGCCGTCCATTACGTTCAGCCTCGATTCGATTTCCTCCGGATAGACCTCTCTGCCGTCCGGCAGCGTTATCCGGCTCTCCAGACGTCCCCGTACGCGCAGGACATCGCCTTCGAGCGTCCCCATATCACCCGTATGCAGCCATTCCTCGCGGTCGATGGCACATGCCGTACTGCGTTTGTCGCGGAAGTATCCCGCCATCACATGGTCGCCCCGGACGAGGATTTCGCCCGGAATCTTCGCTGCGTCGGACGAAGCTATCCGTACCTCCATGCGGCTGACGATGCGTCCGCAGGAGCCCGCTGCGAACTCTTCCGGTGCCGAGTGGCTTATCAGGGGACCGCATTCGGTCATGCCGTACCCTACGGTGAACGGGAACCGGATGCGCAGCAGGAAGTGTTCTATTTCGCGGTTGAGGGGGGCTCCGCCGACGATGACGAGACGTATTTCGCCTCCGAAGGCGTGCGTGAGTATCTTGCGTGCGGCCGGCTCGATGAGACTGTTCATGGCCGGTACGAGCGACGCAAGCCTGACGGCTCCGGTTTGCATGCGTTCGAGCACCTCTTTGCGTGTGAGCTGTTCCAGAATCCGAGGCACGGTGCATACTACGTGTGGATGTACCCCCTGAAGCGCCTTGGTGAGTACCTTGGCAGAGGGGATATGGCCGAGCAGCGTGATATGGGAGCCTGCCGCGAGGGGGGCGAGCATGTCGAGTACGAAACCGTAGATGTGGCCCAGCGGCAGCATACCAAGCGTCCGGACTCCCCGTCCGAACAGTTTCCGGGAGAGAGTATAGGAGACGTTGGCGGTGAGGTTACCCACCGTGAGCATTACCCCCTTGCTGAAACCGGTCGTTCCCGAAGTGTAGCATATTGCGGCCACGTGTTTCAGTGCCGGAGCTTCGTACGATATGTCGGCCGGCAGGAACCCTTTCGGGTACCGGGCGTTGAAGTGGCGTAGGATGTCGCGTTGGAAAGCTGTCAGCTTCTCTCCGTCGCGTTCGTAAAGGCACCGGAAGTCCGAGAGCGAGAACGCGGCCTTTACCCGGCGGGCGCTGTCGGGTTCGACGATGTCCCAGAAGATGTCGCTGAGAAAGAGCAGACGGGCGTGCGAATGGGCGATGATGTGGTTGATGTCGTTCGCATCGAAATCCTGCATGATGGGAACGACGGTACTGCCGTAGGTGAGCGTTGCGATGCAGACCGCTGCCCACCGCGGGTTGTTCCGTCCCACGACGGCCACTTTGTCGTCCTCTTTCAGACCGCATGCGTCGAAAAGCATGTGCAGTTTGGCGACCTCCTGCGCCAGCGTGTAATAGGTGAATACCTCGCTGGTGAAGTAGTCGGTGATGGCCGGGGCGTCGCTGTGCTCCTTGAAACTCTCCTCGAAGAATTTAATCAGGTTGTCCTGTAACATGCGGGGGCGTTTAGGGGTTGTGATGGAACACAACAAAAATAATACTAACTGCGGGAGGCATGTGCGTCGCCGCAAAGTTATCTACGATGTCTAATTCGGATGTTTCGGGACCGGACGGTTGTCTCGTCAATTCGTACCGCCTCATATGTCGGAATGAAAAGGGACATGGGAATTCGTCTTTTCTTTTGAGCGGAGTGGCTTTTTTACGATGTTCAGATTTGAAAAAAGCCTGTCGTAAGGCGATGCCTTAACATATGCGTCCGGAATCGCATATGCGGTTCCGGACGCCGTTTCTCCCTGAAGGACGGATACGCTTCTCCGTCGTGGCAGTCTATCTGTAAAGGTATCTTTTGATGCTCCTTTTGGCCGTCTTTTCGAATTCGGTAGGATAGAGCATGATTTCCGCTATCCGTTCGTAGGCGGCTACCTGCGTGTTCAGTTCTTTCAGGTTCTCATTCATGATTTCCTGTAGTTTCGCGTGGTCCACGCCCTCGTTGTCGGCCTGTTCGTAGTCGGGTACCACGAGTGCTACGAGCCTGCCGTTGCGGTCGACGATGAGGCTCTCCATCACGCATCGCATGTTGTTGAGGCGGGCTTCAATCTCTTCGGGGTAAATGTTCTGTCCGTTGGAACCGAGGAGCATGGATTTGCAGCGGCCGCGGATGAAGATGGTGCCGATGTCGTCCGTAGTGCCCATATCGCCCGTATGGAGCCAGCCGTCGGGTTCGAGCACCTCGGCGGTGGCCTTTTCGTTTTTGTAGTAACCCATCATGACGTTCTCTCCGCGGGTGAGTATTTCGCCCGGAACATTGAAGGGGTCGGGCGAATCTATCCGCAGTTCCATGATGGGGGCGAGTATCTTGCCGCACGAGCGCGGAATGAACTCCCAGTAATCCGTATAGCTGATGAGCGGGCCGCACTCGGTCATGCCGTAGCCGACGCAGAAGGGAAACTTTATCCGCGTGAGGAAATCTTCCACCTCGGCGTTCAGCGGTGCCCCGCCGATGATGACGTGGCTCAGTTCGCCTCCGAACGTTTCGATGAGTTTCTCCCGGATGCCCGCATATATCTTGTTGTTGACGCCCGGAATCTTTACGGCCACTTTGGCCACGCCGCGGCTTATCTTGGGGAATACCTGCTTGCGGACGATTTTCTCGATGAGCAGCGGTACGGTGACGACCACGTTCGGCCGGACGTTCGCCATCGCCTCCACCAGTATTTTGGGGGCCGGCATCTTGCCCAGGAGCGTGACGTGGGCACCGACCGCCAGCGGCGAGAGCATGTCGATGGCGCAGCCGTAGGCGTGGGCGAGGGGCAGGAACGAGAGAACGCGGCTGCCGCGGGCGTGTATGTCGTGCGAGCGGACGAAGACCACGTTGCCCGTCAGGTTGTTCACCGAGAGCATCACCCCCTTGCTGAAACCGGTCGTTCCCGAGGTGTAGTTCAGCAGGCAGAGCGCTTCGTTGGGGATGTCGGGGTAGCTGATGTCCTCCACGCTGAATCCCTTCGGGTAACGGGCGTTGAAATGCCGGCGTATGTCCCGCTGGAAATCGGTTATCCGGGTTCCCTCCTTTTCGTAGATACAGTGGTTGTCGGTGAGCGAGAAGGCGGCCTGTATCAGGTCGAGTTCCTCTTCGTGGATGATGTCCCAGAAGGTGTCTCCCAGAAAGAGGAGCTTCGATTCGGAGTGCTTGATGATGTGGTTCACGTCGTTGGCGGGGAAGTCCTGGAGCATGGGTACGATGACTGCGCCGTAGGTGACGGTTGCCAGATAGGCTATCACCCAGCGGGTGTTGTTTCTTCCTATCAGCGCTATCTTGTCTCCTTTCTCTATGCCGCATTCCTCGAAGAGCAGGTGCAGTTTGGCTATCTCCTTGGCCATCTCGAAATAGGAGAAGGTCTCCTGTTTGAAGTAGTCGGTGAGCGCGGCCAGCTCCCTGTTCTCCCGGAAGCTCTGCTGGTATATCTTGATAAGGTTTTCCTGCATCATAAACGTATTCGGTTAAATGACAAAGTTAGAATAAAAAAAACGTAGCTGCAAAAACAGCCGTCGGAGGCCTCTCACGTGGCGGAGCCGGTCACTCCGTCCTATCGGGGCGTTTGTGGAAATAGGTTTTCGGTTCCGTGCCGGCCAGAAGCCGCCCGATGTTCTTGCGGTGGGTTATCAGCAGGAGTACCGACACCGCACAGCAGAACAGGATAAGGGGAAGATAGTGTTGGCCGAATACGAAAACGGTATAGACGGGCAGCAGGATGCCGGCGGTCATCGAGGCCAGGGAGACGTACCGGCAGAGCATGAAGACGACGGCGAAGGTGGCCAGACATAGCAGGACGGCGGGCGGGTAGACGGCAAGTACCGCTCCCGCGAGGGTGGCTACCCCTTTGCCGCCTCGGAAACCGGCGAAAAGGGGAAAGATGTGGCCGAGTACCACGGCGGCGGTCAGGACGAATTTCATGTTGAACAAGGCGGGGCTTCCGGCCGCATAGGGGAGAAGGGCTGCCAGTGAGACGGCTATAAAGCCTTTCAGAAAGTCGAGCACGAAGACTGCGATACCCGCTCTGCGGCCCAATATCCGCATGGTGTTGGTGGCACCGGCATTGTGGCTGCCGTGTTCGCGGACATCCGTTCCGTAGAACGTCTTGCCTATCCATACGGCGTTGGAAACCGAGCCGAGCAGGTAGGCGGCTGCTGTCAATAGAATGATGAGGAGTGTCTCTGTCATGTCGCTGTCGGATGCTGTCCCGTCGCGGAACGGTACAAAGATAAGTCCTATACTATAAATAGAACTTATGGTTTGCCGGCATCTTATTGGTTATGTTGCGAAGAGGTGCGGCTGCCGGTCGGTGTGCAGTCGGATGACACTCCTTTGTGTGTTTTGTGAAAACTGTTGATTTTTAGCTTTTTGGTGCGGTAATGGCGAAGAGCCGTCATACAGGGAAGAGACCGGATGCCATCGTCCGCTGTCGGCTGTCCGTTCTACAGGGCGTTCCGTTGCGGGGTGCGTGTGTACAAACTGCGGGCTCGGGCGCCTATGGCACCGGGGCCTGGTCGGCCGGGCCGACCAGGGTATCCGTCACCAGGTCGGTGACCCGATTCGGGTATAAGCACCGGACGTGGTGCCGTGCATGCTGAATATGACCGGGAGGCTGTATCGGAACATGACCGTCTTACCGTCCTGTCGGGCCGGCACCCATTGCGGCGACATGCGGAGCACCCGCAGCACCTCCCGTGTCAGGGAGGAGTGGGGCGATGCGACGACATGCGCATCGGTCAGGCATCCCTCCGTGTCGATGACGAAATGGACGACTACCGTCCCTTCTATATTGTTGTCGTATGCGGCGGTGGGGTACTCCAGATTGGACATGACCCAGGAGCGGAAAGCTATCAGGCCGCCGCCCATGAAGTCGGCGGGTTGGCTGTCGCCTGCCGCAAAGACCGCCTCTTTCGGGCGGATGGCGTTGCGGAACGAGACCGGTAACGTTACGGTGACTGCGACGGGCTCGCCTCCCTTTCTCCCCGGCAGCCAGCGGGGCGACCGGTGCAGGGCGGCGACCGCCTCTGCTGCGAGAGCTGCGTCGTCGTATGCCGTTGCTTCGATGCCGTCGAGGCTGCCGTCGGGTTCGACGGTGAAGCGTACCGTTACCTCGCCGTGCAGGCCGTTCTCGAAGCCGGTCGTCGGGTATGTTATATTTTCGGCAAGCCACTGTTCCAGTGCGGCCTGTCCGTCCGCTGCGAACAGGGGCGGTTCATCGTAATTCCCCTCTGCCTGCAAACTTCCTGTATTTCCATAGCCTACGACGGTTCCGCTGTGCCGTACCTCTTGGGCGAGGCCAGGTATGCCGGCGTACAGGAAAGCGAGACAGGCAATCCATGTTGTTATTTTCGGCGAAGACATGTTTGTTATCTTATTCGAGTAAATTTAAAACAAATGTAAGTAAAAATACTTCAACAAAGGTGGACAGGCATGGCGTTTTTTCTTCCCTTTTTAATATAAAACAAATTGGGGGCTTGGAAACTATCACTATCTTTGCATACCCAAAAAAAGATGGTTGGAACATCTGCGATACTAACGGTCCGTGCATCACAGGAGGAAATAAACCTGCACGGTAAATTTAATATAAAGTTATGGATTTCAGTGCTGCAATGCGCAATTTGCGTTCAAAAAAATTCTGGTTCCCGTGGCTGGGGGTGATGGTCGGAGCCGTGATAATGTCTGCCGGGTTCGTGCTCTTCACCAATCCCTATAAGATAATCCCCGGCGGTGTTTACGGTCTCGGGCGCGTCTTCCATTACCTTGTGCCTTCGATACAGACGGGTACATTCGGTCTGATGATGGATATTCCGCTGATGATAATCGGCCTTATCGTATTCGGAAAGACCTTCGGAGCCAAAACGGTATTCGCCGCGCTCGTCACGCCGCTCGTCATGAACGGCATGACGAACCTCGTGGGGGAGAATCCCGACGACGGCACCTCCTTCATCAGCCAGTTCTTCAACTTTTCAGACAACTTGCTCGTAGCCGCCATATTCGGCGGTGTACTGATAGGGGCCGGCGTGGGTATCATCGTGAAGTTCGGAGCCACGTCCGGGGGTACGGACATCATCTCCATGCTCCTTTCCAAATTCATGAAGATGAAGTTTTCCACGGCCATGTTCATCGTGGAGTCTTCGGTCGTGGTAATCGGTATGATAATTCTGCGGGACTGGAGCATGCCCCTCTACGCCCTTATCTTCGTGGCGGCGCAGGTAACGGATTTCGTGCTGGACGGTGCGAGCTACGACAAGCTGCTCTTTATTATTACCGACAAGAACGAACAGATGAAGGATTATGTGATGAACGACCTCAAGCGGGGCGGTACTTACATCAAATCCAGGGGCATGTATACGGGAAAAGACCGCGATATGATATTCGTTGTGGTGAACAAGCGGCAGATTTCCGAAGTGCAGGATAAGGTGAAGAATGTGGACCCCAACGCTTTCGTCGTCATCGTTAATGCACAGGATACTTTCGGCGAGGGTTTCAAGGCGTTTCCGGAATAGCCCTCGGTGCGGGCGCAGGGGGTGTGCCTTGTCCCGGTTGTCAATCAGATACGTGATATGAAACTCGAAGATTTGAGGCCTCTTTCCGGGAACGGGAAGAGGCTCTATGTGGAGACATACGGGTGCCAGATGAATGTCGGCGACAGCGAAATCCTCGTTTCCATCATGCAGGACGAAGGATACCGTTATACGGAGGATATCGC
>ENA-OPAP01001110-OPAP01001110.1-human-gut-metagenome-genome-assembly--contig:-NODE-1110-length-11413-cov-3.972354_pt1 | contig 11413 bp, 5 predicted proteins | sample MGYA00241059_ERZ501434 | MGnify/ENA primary metagenome ERZ501434 (study PRJEB25962, sample SAMEA1967055) | human gut metagenome | biome: human gut; feature: human-associated habitat; material: faeces...
GATGAAGTGAAATACCCGGCAAAGCCCGTCATGCGGGACGATGCAGGTGTCGGTCCCTGCAAATTTTTAGCCTGGCAGTGGGAAACCGCCCCTCAGGCCGCTTCGCGTCCAGCTCCCCTCCAGGGGAGCCATCGCATACCTAAAGTAAGATATTGGCTCCCCTGGAGGGGAGCTCCGGCGAAAGCCGGTGAGGGGTGGTTCCTCGCGCAGAGCCTGATAAATGAGATTTGTGACTGGGCTCATCCGGCGGCCAATGGGCTGGCCGCCCTACCGTACAGTTACCAACAAAAGGCCTGTAATTTATACGCTCCTCCGGGGCGTCGGGGACGCCGCCCCCTACGGCATAGCAAGGTATATTGCAATTTTTAAATTGTGTATTGTTCCCAGTATTTCGGCAGGGTGGGGTCCCCCGCCCTACTGGCCCGGCAAATATTTCACTGAACCTATGCCCCAAAATACAAAAATGCCGCAGCAGACTGTTACATCTGCTGCGGCATTTTTATTTAGAGGTTAATGGGCTGGTTACAGCTCATTGTTCGGCTGTGGGATTACTGCAGAACGCCGGTGTTCTTATCAAAGTGATAAGTGCGGCCATCGATGACTGCATCGCCCTTAGCCATGGTGCCATAGATCGGGTCGAAATAGTAACGCTTGTCAGCGCTCCAGCCCTTGATCATGTGGCCCTGTGCATCGTAACGGACCCACTTGCCGGTACCATCGGCGCGGTCTGCCCACTGGCCAGCTTCGGATTCCTGATAGACATCCTTGCTGGTGGCTTTCTTGCCCTGGTCAACGGCGTCCAGCCAGTACCAAACATCGGAAGCCGGGTCATAGATTTCCTTGCCGCGGCCATCCAGGCCCTGGCGAACGCCCTTTTCGTACCAGAAGTCAGCGCCTTTGATGGTCAGCCACTGGCCGTCCAGAGCGATACCGGTGTACTCGTCAAATGCGCAAGGTACACCGTCAATATCGCCTGCGCCCTTAGCCATAGCGCCGGTGATCAGGTCAAAGTAGTAAGTGCCCTTATCGGTCGTCTGCCAGCCCTTGACCATGTGGCCGTTCTCATCGTAACGGACCCACTTGCCGGTGCCATCGGGCTTATCAGCCCACTGGCCGGCGGCGGATTCCTGGTAAACGTCCTTGCTGACGGTCATTGCGCCGCCCTGGACAGCATCCAGCCAGTACCAAGCGTCGGAATCGGGATCATAGATCTCTTTGCCGCGGCCGGTGGTACCCTGCTTCACGCCCTTTTCGTACCAGTACTTCTTGCCGTTTTCTTCAACCCAGCCGTTCTTCTCGCCGTACTTGGCGGTGTAGTCCTTGCCGTTGAAGGTGACAGCAGCGGTGGTAACGCCGCTGGTCTGCTTTACAGTTGCATCCACGAACTGTGCGCTTGCGCAGTTCTTATCGGTGCAGGTAAAGACAGCCATTGCGGTAATGGTGGTCTTTTCAGCGGCGCCGTGAGCGGTGCGCGTTTCGGGTTCAGTAGACGGTGCCTCAGTCGGCTCCGGCACAGCAGTCGGCTCCGGCACAGCAGTCGGTTCCGGCACAGCAGTCGGCTCTGCCGGCTTTGCGGTCGGAGTTGCGGTCGGAGTTGCAGTCGGAGTTGCAGTCGGAGTTGCAGTCAGTGCTTCAAACACAGCGCTAACGGTAACATCAGCGGCAGGCATCTTGAAGGTAGCCTTGCCCTCGGTCACGGCCAGCTTTTGGGTCTTGGTTTCGTCGCCGCTCTTATAGCTGTAGGTCAGGCTGTCAGCCTTGAGCTGGTAGTTATCAGCTGCCTTAACGGTAACGGTAACGTCGGTGCCCTCAACAGCTGCGGTCGGGTCTACGGTAACAGTGCCGTTCTCAGCAGGAGCTGCGGTAACCTTGTATTCCTTAACAAACTCTGCGCTGACGTTGACAGGGTAAGCAGGCATTGCAAAGGTGTAGGTGTTGGCTTTTTCGGTATCAGCCTTCACTTCAACGGGCTTATCGGTGTTGTCAGCGTCTTTGTAGGTAACCTTCACGCTGCCAGCCTTCAGGGCATAGCCGGTTGCGGGCTTAGCAGTCAGGGTTACGGTTTCCTTCTCAGCTGCTTCTTTAGCGGAAGCAGTGATCTCACCATTGGTCAGGGGAGCAACATTGACCGCATAGGTCTTGGCGTTTTTGGTAACGCTGATGGTCACATCGCCGTCCGGCATGGTGAAGGTGTAAACCGTCTTAGCCTTTTCGGTGGTAGCCTGGGCTGCGGCTTCGTCCTGCGCTGCTTCCTGAACTTCATTCAGAGCAACTTCGGTATCGCCGCTCTTTGCGGTAACGGTAACGATATCGGTGCCTTCCTTTTCTACGGTCAGGGTAACGGTATCGTCCTTGATGTAGGTGTTGCTGGTGGTGCCCAGGGTCAGGGTAACGCCTGCAACTGCATCGGGCAGGGTAACGGTGTGGGGGGTGCTTTCGGTTGCGGTATGGCAATCAGAGCACAGGTACACATTGTTGCCAACGGACTTGGTTTCCAGCTCGTCCAGCTTCCAGGTATGGCCCTTGGGCAGTGCGCCGTCAGCGTACTTCTTTTCCCCCTTGGTCAGGCCGTACTTGTTGGTGCGGGCCTGGGTGTAAGCGGGGGTATCGCACCATGCTTCAACGGAAACATCGGTGGTTGCGCCGCTGCTCAGGTCGCTGACCATGTCGGACATCGGCATGGTTTCAACCAGGTTAGCGCACCACATGAACTCTTCGTTCTTGTTCTTCTCGTCAGAGCTGCCCATGTTCTGGTTGTAACTCGGGTTGTAGTTCCAGGACTCGGTCTTGTAGCTCTTACGGTTTGCATAAGAAGTGCCGGCGGCATCGGTCTTGACTTCTGCCTTGCCGTCCACCAGTTCCTTATAGGTGTTGGACAGGTTGGTGCCGACAGAAACGACCAGCTGATCCTTGGTGGTGTTGATGCCGGTGATCACAGTCTGGCCCTGCTGGGTGGTGGTAGCAAAGCTGTAGCTGTCACGCAGGGTCAGGCCCGCCAGAGGATGGTTCTTGAAGGTGTTCAGATACTTCACACTGCTGGTATCCTGGGCGCTATCCATGATAACCATGCTCATGCCGGGAAAGTGGGTATCGGGAACCATGTTGCCGTCCTTATCCTTGGTCAGCTTAATGCCGCCATAGACGGTGTTGTATTCCTTCACTTCTTCCACTGTGCCGGTGGTCGGGTCCATACGGTAGATGGCGTTGTTGACGTTGAAGTACAGCTTGCCATCATACAGTGCGGTAGAGTGTACCAGTGCGGGGTAGATCCGCTTTGCAGCAGCGTCTGCCAGGCACTCGGTGTTCAGGTTGTTTTCAACCTTGGTATGCTTATCTTTTGCACTGGTATCGATCTTATAGATGGTGCCAGCTTCGGCCAGGACCTTGGCATTGCTGTCGTCATCATTGAAGTTGCTGCTGGTTTCCTTCAGATCGTTGTAGTACATCAGGATGATATCAAACGGGTCATCCGTCTTGGTAAAGCTGCTCATGCTGAAGCCGCCGGGTCTGCTGCTGGAATCCTCTTTGCGGATATAGTAGTTCGCATTACGCGGACGTGCTTCCAGAGTATCGGGGCCCTGGTTCTGCATCTTCTTCATGAACTGCTGCATCTGGGAGTTGTTACCAGAGCTGCCGGAACCAGAGTTGCCGCTGTTGCCGTTCTCGGACTGCTGGCGGCGCATGTTGTTATACAGGTTCTGGTTGGTCGTGGTATCAACGTAATAGAAGTAATTATTGTCGAAGTAGATGGGGCTGCAGATAGAGGTGAACCAAGTATCCTCGTAGCAGGTATCGGTGTAACGGGTCTCGTTCTTGTTCTCCGCCTTGGTGTAAGAGTAATGCGGCTTGCCGTTGTTCAACACAACATTGCCGTCATCATCCACATCGGGATTCTTGTTCTTGGTGTAGGTGTAGCCATCGTACAGCGAGTCAATGTAATCATAGTACTTGCTGTAACGGCCTTCCAGACCGGAGGGAGAAACCAGGAAGTTGACATGGCGCAGGTCGCCTGCGTTCTCAACGCGGGTCTGGGCCATGCACTCGGTGTTCACGTCGTCATAGCAGACGTCAACATAGTACCAGTTCTTGTTGGGTTCGCCGGTGGTCATCGTAGCAGAGTTGCTGTCGCCCTGCAGCTTGTTGACCTTGACTGCGTTGAAGTAGTGGACGTTGTTGAACATGCCGCCGCCGAACGCATTACCGGCAACACTGGTATCAGAAGTATCGCAGTAATACAGGATCTGGGCAAAGTCAACAACAGCGTTATCGCCTACTTCATCGGGGGTCTTCCAGCTGCCGTCATCATTCTTATAGATGCTCTTGTTGTCAGGCAAATTCTGGACCATGTAGTTAAATGCAGATGCATAGCCCAGGCAGATGCAGCCATACTCAACGCCGGAAGCGCCGATCCCGCCGCCCAGCAGGGCACCGAAAGCAGTCATCTGGATGGGGTCGTTGTTGCCGCCGCCGGTGATATCGCCCATGGAGCCCATATCGAATTCTGCAACCTGGGAGATCCAGTCGTGCAGGATCAGCAGCTTGGTGACATAGTCAGCGCTGTCACCCAGCTTGGCAACCTGTGCCAAGCCTGCATCACGGATGGCTTTCAGAGCTTCGCCATAGGTCATAACGTAAGACATAAAGCCCTGCGGCAGGAACTGCAGCATATATGCCATGGTCGTCGGGGGCACATCCTGGTTGGGGTCCAGGTTGCACAGCACTTTGATTGCGCCCATGGTGCCGGTGATGCTGCCATCCTCGCCCTGCTTCTGAACGCCCTTGGAGGTCCAGAACGGGGCAACCACGCCGAAGTACTCTGCTTCGTCCTGGTTGAACTGCGACAGCTGGAAGTAGTAGTAGTTCATCTGCGCAGTCGAGACATCGTAAGTATTGGTGACCTGGTTGCCCTGGTCGTCCACATACACGGCAGTCTTCTGGCTGTCGTACAGCAGCAGGCTGTTCTTGCCCTTGTTGTCGCCGCTCTGATAGGTGAAGTTCACCTTGCTTGCGTCAACCGGGTTGTTCTGCATATCGTACCAGTTGCCGTCCTTCATTGCGGACACCAGGGTAACGCCGGTGCCGCCGGAGGTGGTATCCAGGGTCGGGGTGCCGCCCACGTTGATGTAGACGGAATTGTCATTCTGGTCTACCACAACGCTGACCGGCATGGTCATTACCGGCTGGGTTTTGATTTCTTCGCCGCAGACAGCGCACTTGAAGGTGACGCTGGTGCATTCCCAGTCAATGGTAACGGGAGCGCCGGCAGAAATTTTGCCGGTTTCGCTGTCATAGAACAGCTGGGCGTTGCTGTAGTCAGCTTCCAGCTTGCCCTCGACCTTCTTCATTTCCCAGTTGAAGGTAGCAACAAAGTTGCCATCTGCATCCTTGGGCACGGCATGGTTCTGGCAGGGCAGGGCGGCAATGTCGTCGGTGCGGGTGGTGGGTTCCTTGTATTCCTTCTTAACCGGGCTCTTGTCAGCGGGCACGCTGGCAGAGTAAACGGTCTTGCCGGCAACGCCGGGCTTTGCATCGGTGGTATCCTTGGTTACGGTGCCTTCTACCTTCTGGTAGGCATCGTCCTTTTCACAGGTATACACAGCGGTGTAAGCCCAGCCGTCATCGGTCTTGGTCCAGTAACCATCGGGGGTTTCCTTCCAGGTGTGGGTGTGGCCATGCTCCGGGTTGGTGTCATTCCAGTACCATTTCGGCTCGCCATAGGTATGGCCGTCCGCAGCGGCGCTGGCCGCAAAGGTATCGGAGTTTTCAGCAACGTAAGCCTGTGCGTAGCTGTCAGCCTGCTGCGCAATCACTTCATCATCGCTGTTGGTCATGGACTCCATCGCAGAGGTCATGCCGGAGCTGCCGGTAAAGGTAACGGCGGTCACAACGCCTGCGGCGTTCGTCTCATAGCCCAGGTCGGTAACGGCGCTGGACAGATGATACGTTTTGATGGTGGCAGCCATCACCGATGCCATCTCGTCCTTGTTCAGGCCATAGGCTTCGGTGTTGATCTTGCCGGCTGCGGCGTTGGCGTACATGGCATCGGCCAATGCATTTTCCAACGCTGCAAGGCTCATGCCCGCCTTGCTCTGTGCAGTCGCTTCCAGCTTGGCATCGTCCTGCTCCAGTTCATGCACTTCACCCTGGGCAGCCAGCGTTTGGGCTGTCTGCTTGATCAGGTCTGCGGTGCTGGTAAACTTGGGCAGGGACTGCACAGCGCTGGCCGCGCTTGCTGCGCTAGCTGCAACAGACTGCGCTACCGAAGAATCAATCTTGGTAGTTTCGGCTGCTGCGGGAAGCGCCACGCTCTGGGCAACCATGGCTGCTGCCAGCACGGATGCACCAAAACGCTGAAGGTTTTTCTTCATAGTTTTATCCTCCCTTAAGTGTTACTACTTTCCCCTTTTGTGTGAAAAGTGGTACGGCAGATGTGCGGCACTTTGCAGGTGTTGATTGCAAAACGCCTGGTTATGCCCCCTCGGTCTGGCGATCCCTTGCCGGGCTGCGGCCTGCTTTTGGGGCTTTTGGCCCCGGCACAGCGGCTGACAAAACGTTGTACCGGCTGCATGCCTTGGTCCCGCAAATGATAACCTTTCCGACACATCTAGGTATATACATTATATCACAGTTGCCAGAATTTGCATAGTTAATTAGAGCGGTTTCTAGGTAAATTTTTGTCCTTGAATCAACTGAAACCTGCTTTTCGCACATTATTTGCGTTGCGGTGCGGTGACCCTTTGGCGGTATTCATTAACATTTTTGAATGGTTTATTCCTGTTTTTATCAAATGATTAAACATTTACCCCGATAATGTTCTTTGCAATCTCTTAATCCAATCACCCGGTATTGTAATCGCGCATTTTTTGTCATTTCGGTTTGGCTTGTTGTTGAGAGATTTGGCAGAGATTGGAGGAAACTTGAAGGGAAAATTGGAGGTTGAGAATTGCCCATTATAAATTGTACTGTAGAGAGCCTTCCTGACCGTTCCGAAAACTTAGGGATAGATCAACCCTTGCCCCTTAACCGCGACCTAAAATACAACTTCCCAAGGTAGGGCGGTGTGAGTGCCCCCTCCTGCCCCACTTTTTCAAAGTTCCGAATGGTGTCCTCTCCCCTATCTACAATTCCTGATGTTTTCATGATGCCTTCCTTGCTCTTCCACACCCGGCCTTTGCCCCCTCCCCGTCCCCATAAGTCGTACACAACAAAAAGGCCCCTGCCTTAACAGCAGGAGCCTTGAAAGCTATATCACAAGCCGAAAATTACTTCTCGATCTTGGAAACAACGCCGGAACCAACAGTGTGGCCGCCTTCGCGGATAGCGAAACGCATGCCTTCTTCCATGGCAACCGGGGTGATCAGCTCAACGTGCATATCAACGTTGTCGCCGGGCATGCACATCTCAGTGCCTTCGGGCAGGGTGATGATGCCGGTAACGTCGGTGGTACGGAAGTAGAACTGAGGACGATAGTTGTTGAAGAACGGGGTATGACGGCCGCCTTCTTCCTTCTTCAGGACGTAAACATGGCCATCGAAAGTGGTGTGGGGATGAACAGAGCCGGGAACAGCCAGAACCTGGCCACGCTCGATCTGGTCACGGTCAATACCACGCAGCAGAGCGCCGATGTTGTCGCCAGCCTGAGCGAACTCGAGGCTCTTGCGGAACATTTCCAGACCAGTGATGGTGGTGGTCAGCTTCTCTTCCTTCAGACCAACGATTTCCATCTGATCGCCGACATGAGCAGTACCACGCTCAACACGACCGGTAGCAACGGTGCCACGGCCGGAGATGGTCATAACGTCCTCAACGGGCATCAGGAACGGCTTATCAGCAGCACGGTCCGGAGTCGGGATGTAGCTGTCAACAGCGTCCATCAGCTCCCAAATGCACTTGTATTCCGGAGCATCGGGATCCTTGGAAGTGCTCTCCAGAGCCTTCAGAGCGGAGCCACGGATGATCGGGGTGTTGTCGCCGTCGAAATCCTGGCTGTCCAGCAGTTCGCGAACTTCCATTTCGACCAGGTCGAGCAGCTCTTCGTCGTCAACCATATCGCACTTGTTCAGGAACACAACGATCTTGGGCACGCCAACCTGACGAGCCAGCAGGATGTGCTCACGGGTCTGCGGCATCGGGCCATCGGTTGCAGCAACAACCAGGATAGCGCCGTCCATCTGAGCAGCACCGGTGATCATGTTCTTGATGTAGTCAGCATGGCCCGGGCAGTCAACGTGGGCATAGTGACGCTTCGCGGTGTGGTACTCAACGTGAGCGGTGTTGATCGTGATACCACGAGCCTTCTCTTCAGGAGCCTTATCGATGCTGGAGTAATCCATGAAATCGGCGTCGCCCTTCAGAGCCAGAACCTTGGTGATAGCGGCAGTCAGAGTGGTCTTGCCGTGGTCAACGTGACCGATGGTACCGATGTTGACATGCTCCAAAGAGCGGTCAAATTTTTCCTTTTCAGCCATTGGAAGTATCCTCCTTTAATTCAAACAGATAAAATAGCCTGTTGTAAGGCTATCATACTAGATTTTTCAAGAAAAATCAAGTATTTTGCGCGAATTTGTGCAGAATCAGCCCTTATTGCGCTCGGTCATGATCTTATCTGCAACACTCTTGGGAACCTGCTGGTAATCAGCCGGCTCCATGGAGTACTGGCCACGGCCCTGGGTCTTGGAACGCAGGTCAGTAGCGTAACCGAACATCTCGGACAGAGGAACCATAGCGGTGACACGGGCAGTGCCATCGGTGGATTCCTGGTTCTGGATCGCGCCGCGGCGGCTGTTCAAGTCGCCAATGACGTTGCCCATATACTCGTCAGGAACAACAACGTCAACCTTCATGATGGGCTCCATAATGACGGGATCAGCCTTCTTCATAGCATCCTTGAATGCCATGGAGCCGGCGATGGAGAACGCCATTTCAGAGGAGTCAACTTCATGATAGGAGCCGTCCCACAGAGTGACCTTGACATCCACGACGGGATAGCCAGCCAGAATGCCGGACTTCATCGCGCCCTGGATACCGTTGTCAACAGCGGGGATGTATTCCTTCGGGATAGCGCCGCCAACAATACCGTTGACAAACTCATAACCCTTACCCGGGTTGGGCTCAATCTTGATCTTAACGTGACCATACTGGCCCTTACCACCGGACTGACGTGCGTACTTGGTTTCCTGGTTAGCATCCTTGCGGATGGTTTCACGGTAGGCAACCTGAGGTGCGCCAACGTTAGCTTCGACCTTAAACTCGCGGAGCAGACGGTCCACGATGATTTCCAGGTGGAGCTCGCCCATGCCGGCGATGATGGTCTGACCGGTTTCTTCATCGGTCCAGGTACGGAAAGTCGGGTCCTCTTCAGCCAGCTTAGACAGGGCAATACCCATCTTCTCGCTGCCAGCCTTGGTCTTGGGCTCGATGGCAACGCGGATAACCGGCTCGGGGAAGTTCATGGACTCGAGGATGATGGGATGCTTCTCATCGCACAGGGTATCACCAGTGGTGGTGTTCTTCAGACCAACAGCAGCGGCGATATCGCCAGCGTAGCAGATGTCGATATCCTTACGGTTGTTTGCATGCATCTGCAGGATACGGCCGATACGCTCGTCCTGATCCTTAACAGAGTTGTAAACAGTGGTGCCAGCCTCAACGGTACCAGAGTACACGCGGAAGAAGCACAGCTTACCGACATACGGGTCAGTCATAATCTTGAATGCCAGTGCAGAGAACGGCTGATCATCGGAAGAAGTGCGATCTTCTTCCTCGCCAGTCTCCGGGTTGGTGCCCTTGATGGCCGCAACGTCGGTCGGAGCAGGCATATAATCAACGATTGCATCCAACAGTTTCTGAACGCCACGGTTCTTGTAAGAAGAGCCGCAGACAACAGGAACGATCTCGTTGGAAATAGTAGCCTTACGCAGAGCAGCCTTGATTTCTCCCTTGGTCAGCTCTTCGCCTTCCAGGTACTTCATCATCAGCTCTTCGTCGGTCTCAGCAACAGCTTCGATCAGCTTGTCATGATATTCCTGAGCCTGTTCTTTCAGGTCTTCAGGAATTTCCTCAACGCGCACATCATTGCCCATATCATCATAGTAGATATCGGCTTTCATGTCGATCAGATCGATGATGCCGCGGAAAGTGTCTTCCTGGCCGACAGGCAGCTGGATAGGCACACCGTTGGCATGCAGACGATCATGCATCATCTGTACGCAGCGGAAGAAGTCAGCACCCATGGTATCCATCTTGTTGACGTAAACCATGCGGGGAACCTTGTACTCGTCAGCCTGGCGCCAAACGGTTTCAGACTGAGGCTCAACGCCACCCTTTGCGGCCAGAACGGTAACAGAACCGTCCAGAACACGCAGAGAACGCTGAACTTCAACAGTAAAGTCAACGTGGCCCGGGGTGTCGATGATGTTGATACGATGACGGTTCTTTTTGAACAGAGCCGGATCGTGCTGGGTCTCGGTGTGGCTCCAGTAGCAGGTGGTTGCAGCGGAAGTGATGGTAATACCACGTTCCTGTTCCTGCTCCATCCAGTCCATCGTGGCAGCGCCGTCATGAACTTCGCCGATCTTATGGTTAATACCGGTGTAGTACAGAATGCGCTCGGTGGTGGTGGTCTTGCCTGCGTCGATGTGGGCCATGATACCGATATTTCGGGTCATTTGCAGGGATACGTCTCTCGGCGTTGCCATGGCTTAAACCTCCTCAGTAAGCAGATCAATAACGGTAATGCGCGAAAGCCTTGTTGGCTTCTGCCATCTTGTGGGTATCTTCGCGCTTCTTGACAGCGCCGCCAACGTTGTTGGTAGCGTCGATGATCTCGGCGGCCAGGCGAGCGGACATGGTCTTTTCACCACGGCTGCGGCTGTACAGAGTCAGCCAGCGCAGGCCGAGGGTCTCGCGGCGGGCAGGGCTAACTTCCAGAGGAACCTGATAGTTAGCGCCGCCGACACGGCGGGTCTTGGTTTCGAGAACGGGCATGATGTTTTCCATCGCCTGAGTAAAGACGTCGAGCGGCTCATTGCCGGTCTTTTCCTTGATGATGTCAAACGCACCGTAGACGACCTTCTGTGCAACGCCCTTCTTGCCGTCGAGCATCACGCTGTTGATGAGCTTGGTCACCAGAACGCTGTTGTACATCGGATCCGGCAAAATTTCTCTTTTGGGAACGTTACCTCTTCTGGGCACTATACTTCCCTCCTTCATTAAAAAATGACTTCACAGGTACTCGAAGATGCGGTGCATCTCCGTCTGCGCCCCGAGGTTAACGAATACATATATATCAGTTAACAACAGGGCAAAATTTGCTGTTGGAACTTACTTCTTTCCTGCCTTCGGCCGCTTGGCACCGTACTTGGAACGGGCCTGCATACGTCCGGAAACGCCCTGCGTATCGAGCGTGCCGCGG
>ENA-OPAP01001125-OPAP01001125.1-human-gut-metagenome-genome-assembly--contig:-NODE-1125-length-11337-cov-9.609555_pt1 | contig 11337 bp, 7 predicted proteins | sample MGYA00241059_ERZ501434 | MGnify/ENA primary metagenome ERZ501434 (study PRJEB25962, sample SAMEA1967055) | human gut metagenome | biome: human gut; feature: human-associated habitat; material: faeces...
AAGGCAGCCTTCAGCTCAGCAGAAGCCTTGTCGGAACCAGCAACCTCTGCGATCTCCTTGATCAGGTTCTCGCGGACGGTCTTCTGGCCGATGTACAGGCCCAGACCATGCTCTGCGTTATCCTCGAACAGGGAGTTGCACCATGCAGGACCATGGCCGCTGTCCTTGTTGACGGTGTACGGAGAGATGGAAGCGGTGCCGCCCCAGATGGAGGAGCAGCCGGTAGCGTTGGAGATGTACATCTTCTCGCCGAACAGCTGAGTGATCAGGCGAGCGTAAGAAGTCTCGGCACAGCCTGCGCAGGAGCCAGAGAACTCCAGCAGCGGCTGGTTGAACTGAGAACCGATGACGGTATCGTCAGCAAACTTGGAAGGCTTCTTGGAGATGTTGGCCACGCAGTAGTCGAACACTGCCTGCTGATCGGCCTGGCTGTCCTGCGGCACCATGGTGATAGCCTTGGTGGGGCAGACGGTGACGCACTCGCCGCAGCCCATGCAGTCCAGAGGAGACACAGCCATAACAAACTTGTACTCGTTTGCGGGCTTGTTGTCGCGGCTCTTGGTCTGTGCAGGAGCAGCTGCCAGCTCGTCGGCGGTCAGCTGGAAGGGACGGATGGTAGCATGAGAGCAGACGAATGCACACTGGTTACAGCCAACGCACTTTGCAGCATCCCACTCGGGGACGTTGACAGCGGTGCCGCGCTTCTCGTATGCAGAAGCGCCCTGCTCCCACTCGCCGTTTGCATTTGCCACGAAGGAAGAGACAGGCAGGCTGTCGCCGTCCATACGGGCAATGGGCTCCATGACATCGCGGATCTGCTTGACCAGCTCCGGACGGCCGGTGAGAGCCTTGGGTGCGGGATCAGCCTCGGGGTTGGACCAGGATGCGGGCACGTCCACCTTGTGGATGGCGTCAACGCCTGCATCGATAGCCTTCCAGTTCATCTCAACGACGTCCTGGCCCTTCTTGCCGTAGCTCTTCTGAGCTGCCTGCTTCATGAAGTTGACGGCATCCTCGATGGGCATGACGTCAGCCAGCTTGAAGAATGCAGACTGCAGGATGGTGTTGGTGCGCTTGCCCATGCCGATCTCGATAGCCTTATCGATAGCATTGATGGTATACAGCTGGATGTTGTTGTCAGCGATATACTTCTTTGCCTCGGCGTTCAGGTGCTGGCCCAGCTCCTCATCGGACCACTGGCAGTTGATCATGAACACGCCGCCGGGCTTGACATCCTGGACCATCTTCATGCCCATGTGGATGTAAGCGGGGTTGTGGCAGGCCACGAAGTCAGCCTGGTTGATGTAGTAGGGGCTGCGGATGGGCTTGTCGCCGAAACGCAGATGGCTGATGGTCACGCCGCCGGTCTTCTTGGAGTCATACTGGAAGTATGCCTGAACATACTTGTCGGTATGGTCGCCGATGATCTTGACGGAGTTCTTGTTAGCACCGACAGTACCGTCGCCGCCCAGACCCCAGAACTTGCACTCCTTGGTGCCAGCAGCTGCGGTGATGGGAGCGGGCTTGACTTCCGGCAGAGACAGGAAGGTGACGTCATCGGTGATACCCAGAGTGAAGCGCTCCTTGGGCTGATCCTTCTCCAGCTCCTTGAACAGAGCAAAGATGGAGGACGGCGGGGTATCCTTGCTGCCCAGACCGTAACGGCCACCGGTCAGAACGACATCGTTCAGGCCAGCCTCACGCAGGGTAGCGGCAACATCCAGGTACAGGGGCTCGCCCAGAGAGCCGGGCTCCTTGGTGCGGTCCAGCACAGCCACCTTCTTGGCGGTCTTGGGCAGGACCTTCAGCAGGGAAGCAGAGACCCAGGGACGGTACAGGCGGACCTTGACGATACCGACCTTCTCGCCCTTGGCGTTCAGGTAGTCGATGACCTCATCAGCAACGTCGCAGATGGAGCCCATAGCCACGATCACACGGTCAGCATCGGGTGCGCCGTAGTAGTTGAACAGATCGTAGTTGGTGCCCAGCTTTGCGTTGATCTTGGCCATGTACTTCTCAACAACAGCAGGCAGAGCGTTGTAAACGCTGTTGCATGCCTCACGATGCTGGAAGAACACGTCGCCGTTCTCGTGGGAGCCGCGCATCTTGGGGTGTTCGGGGTTCAGAGCCTTCTTACGGAACTCCTCCACAGCCTCCATGTTGCACATTTCCTTCAGATCGGCGTAATCCCACTTCTCGATCTTCTGGTACTCATGAGAAGTACGGAAGCCATCGAAGAAGTTCAGGAAGGGAACCTTGCCCTCGATGGCGCACAGATGTGCGACAGGGGACAGATCCATGACTTCCTGCACGCTGCTCTCGACCAGCATTGCAAAGCCGGTCTGGCGGCATGCCATAACGTCGCTGTGATCACCGAAGATGTTCAGGGACTGGGTAGCAACGGTACGTGCAGAAACATCGAACACGCAGGGCAGCTGCTCAGCAGCGATCTTGTACATGTTGGGGATCATCAGCAGCAGGCCCTGAGAAGCGGTGAAGGTGGTGGTAACAGCACCTGCACCCAGAGAGCCGTGCACAGCGCCAGCAGCGCCGGCCTCAGATTCCATCTCGACAACCTTGACCTGATTGCCGAAGATGTTCTTCTGGCCAGCTGCGGACCACTGGTCCACAGAGTCAGCCATCGGAGAAGACGGGGTAATGGGGTAGATGGCAGCCACGTCCGTGTAGGCATACGCTACATGGGCGGCAGCGGTATTGCCATCCATAGTTTGCTTTGCTCTAGGCATTTTTCTTCCTCCATTATTCAGAATTTGGTACCTTTTGCGCGGGGCAATATGCCCCACATGGGACCGGAGAACCCCATAAAGGCACTATTGCTTGTATACTATAATAGCAAATTCCGCCCATAAAGTAAACGCAAACCGCTCAACAAACGCACCAAAAATAAAGAAATTTTTTTAGCGCTTTTGTACGTCTTTAGTTCGTTAAAGTGAGCAATGGCGCGGATTTTCCGGTTTTGGCCTGCCTGCTTTGCCAGATCCTGTAATTTTTTCGCAAAAAAGGGAGGGAACCCTCTCCCTTGTATTTATCACATCTTTATTGACAACAAACCTCATTTTGCCGTAAACTGAAGCCATAGAAAACCGGCGCTGTGCCGGGCAAAGAGGGTAATAAAATGGAGAAGACCGTGCATTACGAAAAAACACTCACCAGTGAGGTGCTCTTCGAGGGCCGGGTGATCACCCTGACAAAAGACACTGCTCTGCTGGAAAACGGCAAGACCGCCGAACGCGAAGTGGTGCATCACCACGGCGGTGCGTGCATCCTGCCCTATTTTGAGGACGGCACCATCTGCATGGTGCGCCAGTTCCGCTACGCCATGCAGCAGGAGCTGTGGGAGCTGCCTGCCGGCAAGCTGGAAAAGGGTGAGGACCCCTTTGAAGCCGCCAAGCGGGAGCTGGGCGAGGAGTGCGGCCTGACCGCGGACAATTATATTTCTCTGGGCCAGTTTTTCCCCACCGTGGGCTATGACACCGAAGTGATCTATACATGGGTCGCCACCGGCCTGCACAAGACCCAGATGCATCTGGATGCCGATGAATTCCTGACCCCTGACCGTGTGCCGCTGGATAAAGCTTATGAGATGGTCATGAGCGGCGAGATCCGGGACGGCAAGACCATTGCCGGTATCCTGAAGCTCAAGGCCCTGATCGCCGAGGGCAGGCTGTGAATATCCTGTACGAAGATGCCGCCCTTGTGGTGCTGGACAAGCCCGCCGGACTTTCCAGCGAAGAGGGTGTGCCCGCAGCCCTGCGGCAGCTGTGGGGCCAGCCGGATGCCTTTGTAGGCGTGGTGCACCGGTTGGACACGGGTGTGTCCGGCCTGATGGTGTTTGCCAGAACGCCCGGGGCTGCGGCCGCACTCAGCCGTCAGATTACCCAGAGCCAAAACGCCTACGCTGTGCAGGATGGCAGGGCCGAAGGGGAGCCGGAAGTGCCGCAGTTCATCAAGCAGTACCGTGCCGTCATTGCAGGCGGGCCGGACGAAGTACTGCCCGCCGAAAGCACCCTGCGGGACTGGCTGTTCAAGGACAGCCGCCGTGGCCGGGTGTTCCCGGTCAGCCGCCCCCGCAAGGGCGTGCGGGAAGCCGTGCTGGAATACCGCATCGTGAAAACGGCAGGAGAGATGAGCCTTGCTGAGATCACGCTGCACACCGGCCGCACCCATCAGATCCGGGTGCAGTTTGCATCCCGGAAGCATCCGCTGGCCGGAGACGGCAAATACGGAAGCCGCGTAAAAGGCAGCATTGCCCTGCAGAGCTGCGGCCTGCAGTTTTTGCACCCGGAGACCGGAAAGCCCATGGCATTCACGCTGCCGCTGCCGGAGGGTGCGTTCTGGAAACCGTTTGAAGGATAATGCATTTCCATTAGGTGAGAGGTATGGAACAATACAAAACTGATGCTGAGATCTATGCTGTGCTGGAGCGGGAGATCATTGACCTGACCATCCGCCCCGGCTCTTCGCTGAGCGAAAATCCGCTCTGTGCCCGCTTTGGCGCACCGCGCACCCTGATCCGGGTGGTGCTGCAGAAGCTGCAGGAAAACGGGCTGGTAAAGATCGTGCCTTACAAGGGCACCACCGTTACCCGGCTGAACCGCCGCATCGTGGACGAGCTGATCTACGAGCGCACCGCCGTGGAAGCCCGCGTATTGCGGGATTTTTCGCCCCGGTGCACCCCTGAGCAGCGGGCGTTGATCCGCAGTCGGGTGGAAGCCTACGAAGCCCTTGCGGCCATGGAGAGCCCGGATTACAACAAGCTGTACGAGGCCGACCGTGCCCTGCACGGGACATGGTTTGCGGCCATGGATAAAATGTACCTGTGGAGCACCCTGCAGAACGCCCACGCCGACTACAGCCGCTTCCGGATGCTGGACACCATGACCACCGGCGGTCTTGCCGAGGTGATTGCAGACCACCGCAACCTGATGAACGCCATCGAGCGGTGCGACCTTGCCGCCTTTGAGCCACTGGTGGAACGGCACCTGTACGGCGGCATCCGGCGGCTTGGCTCCAAGCTGACCAAGGAATATGCCGATTATTTTGAGCCGGAAAAGTAATTGTTCTATGTGGAACATTTTATAAAACGAAAGGGCACAGCGCATTGCAGCGCCGTGCCCTTTTGTTTTATGCTGTCTGAATTTCAGAACACCCCGGAAATAAAAATTTCCAGACCTATGCCAATGAGGATGATGCCGCCCAGAATGGATGCCTTGCCGGAGAGCTTGGTGCCAAACTTTTTGCCGATGCGCAGGCCCGCCATGCAGATAAAGAAGGTGACCACCGCAATGATGAGCGATGCCGCAAGTGCCATCAGCCAGCCGTATTCCGAAATGGTGAAGCCCACCGAAAGCGCATCAATGCTGGTGGCGATGCCCTGCATGAGCAGTGCACCCGCACTCAGCTCTGCTGCTTCTTCGGCCTCTTCGCCCTTGATGCCATCCACCAGCATTTTGCCGCCGATGTAGCCCAGCAGAGCCAGCGCGATCCACGGGATGAACTTTTCAAACGAAGAGAACAGCTCCACAATGGTGTGCACGCACACCCAGCCTGTCATGGGCATCACGGCCTGAAAAAGGGCAAAGGTGCCCGCGATCCTGCACATGGTTCCCCTGCTCATGCGGGGGTCGTGCAGGCCGTTTGCCATAGACACCGAGAACGCATCCATGGCAAGGCCCACGCCCAGCAGGGCACTGTTGAGGAAAAATACAACGCTCCATTCCATATTGTCTGCCTCCTGAATCTGACCAGAATATCGGGCAATACAAAACCCGGTCACGGGCGCACATGTACGTCCGGGACCGGGTGATTTTTTTGAAACCAACTCCATGTGCACGGGCGCTGTTCTATGCGCCAAAAACACATGAGTCTCGCAAATGAAAGCAAGCCAGACCGGAACCAATGGTCATTATGTTGACTTGCTGCGCCCTGCAAAAGCGCCTGCTACTCCCCCACGGGTATTTGTGATTGTTTTGCCATTGTAGCATATCTTTGCAGGGAAGTCCAGACAAACCTGCGCGGTTACACGGTATTTTTCCATCGGCGGGCAAAATACCAGTCCTGTGAAATAATAAAACACAGGGTGTTGCCCAGTGCCCTCAGGGTAACAGCATGTTCCTGACGCAAGGCCCGGCGGGCGCAGCGCTCGTACTCCCGCGCCTGCTGCATCCGGGCACTCCGGCGCTCTTCGGCGGTCAGGTGCATTCCCACATCGATCAGGGAGTGCAGCAGTGCCCAGTACAGCTCACACAGCGAACCCGTGATGCCATGGCGGCGTACGCACTCAAACACAGTATAGTTTGCTTCCACACGGTCGAGATTGCGCAGGGTGACTTTGCTGTTGACGATGCTGCCCGCCACCTTGCGGTAAAGGTACAGCGCATCCGGGATATTCGCGATTCTGTCCGCTTTTTCGTAGGCGTAGGCGATCAGCAGGGTGTCCTCGTTCAGCTTGCCCTCTGCAAAGCGCAGCTGCGCAAAAATGCTGCGGTGGTACAGCTTGTTCCACACCACCATGTAGGGCAGAAGGGTGCTGTGCTCCAACGCCTGCTCCGGGGTCAGCACCTCCCGCCGCACATGCAGATACTGCTTCCGGATGGGGGTCATGGCTTCGTCCACCTGCCGGTAATTGCACACGGCCATCTGTGCACCGGCCTCCTGCGCCGCATGGTAAAGCTTTGCGCAGAAGTCCGGCGTGATGGTGTCGTCTGAATCCACAAAGGCGATCCATTCGCCCTCTGCCGCGTCCAGCCCGGCATTGCGTGCCCCGCTCAGACCACGATTCTTCTGGTGGATGACCCGGATGCGGCTGTCCTTTGCCGCTGCGGCATCGCACAAAGCAGGGCAGCTGTCCGGAGAGCCATCGTCCACCAGGATCAGCTCAAAATCCGTGAAGGTCTGGGCAAGGATGGAAGAGATGCAGGCGCTCAGAAAACGCTCTGTCTTATATACCGGCACGATGATGCTGATCTCCGGCTGTTTTTTATGTTGTTCCTGCACAATAAACTCCTCATTGCTTCAGGTCGTTTTCTGCCGTCTTTCCGCCCTTTTGCGGCATAGATCCAGATAACTGCAGGCCGATGCAGCGCAGACCACTGCCGCCCACAAATTTTTTAGTGTTACGCCGCGGGCTTGCATCAGCCGATGGCGGGCTGTACGCTCATACGCAAAGGCTTCCTTCATCCGGGGGCTTTTGCGCTCTTCCGGTGTCAGGTGCAGCCAGATGTCCCACACGGCAGTCAAAATCGGGCGATAGGCTGCACACAAAGCATCCCGGATGCCGTTTTGGTACAGCACATCAAACAGGCGGTACCATGCTTCCACCCAGTCCAGTGTTTTCAAGGTAGTCTTGCGGTGCATGGCACTGCCGGTAACGATGCGGTAATTGTATAAAAAATCCCATACACCGCAGGCAGAAGCCGCTCTTGCGTAAATGACCGGCATGAGACAGGTATCTTCAAACGCCTTGTTTTCTGGATAGCGCAGATTTTCCAGCAGTTTTCGGCGATAAAGCTTATTCCACGGAACCTGAAAATCCGACACCACCATCCGGCGCAGAACTTCCTCCTGCGGCAAAAACTCGTTCAAAAGGCGATGTTCTCCGCCTGCAAGCGTTTTGCCCGTTTCATCAATGCACTGACTGCTGCAGATTGCAAAATCTGCACCCGTTTCCAGCACTGCCTTATGCATTTTTTCCAGATACTCCGGTTCCACCGTATCATCCGAATCCACAAACGCGATCCAATTTCCCTGTGCTGCATCCAGACCCGCATTGCGGGCTGTACTTACACCGCCGTTTTGCTTATGGATCACCCGCACGCGGCTGTCCCTTTTTGCTGCTGCATCGCACAGGGCAGGGCAGTTGTCCGGTGAGCCATCGTCCACAAGGATCAGTTCAAAATCTGTAAAGGTCTGAGCGAGGATGGAATCAATGCACTCATTCAGATATTTTTCCACCTGATACACTGGCACGATGATGCTGATCTCCGGATATTTCTGCGGATTCTTTGCATTCCGCCCACTCACAGCGCGTTCTCCTTTCGGACCGGTTTGCGGTGGTACTTATAGTCATAGTAGCGCTGTGGCGCTACAAAATTGAGCGCCGTTTCCAGCACGTTGCGCAGGGTATAGGCCCCGCCCTGCCGGATCTCCGCTTTTGCTTGTGCAATGCAGGCTTCGGTCTGCTTTACCTTGGCATCCTGCCGCAGCTCCGGCGGGAGCCGCTTTTTAATGCCCCGGAAATATTTTTTCATCAGCGCATATTGTAAAAAAGCGGCGTCCTTTTTGCCGTGCTTCAGGGTGCATTGCAGAAGTTTATAGTTTGCCTCGACCTCCTCCAGACTTTTCAGAGTTTTTTTTCCGCGCATGATGCCCTGCGGGTTCAGCCGGTAGTGGTAGAGCGTTTCGCCCACGCAGGCCACCTTGGTGACCTGCTCGTAGACGGTGGGTGTGGTAAAGGCATCCTCGTAGTTTTTGCCCATCGGGAAGCGCAGCGTCTCGAACAGTTCCCGGCGGTGCAGCCGCGTTGCCGCCTGAATGAGCGGCGCGAGACGAATGCGGTGGAACGCTTCGTCCTGCGAGATTACTTCGTCCCGCAGCGGGTGCTCCTGATAGCCGCTCAGGGAGCCGTCCACTTCCAGAAACAGCATGTTGCAGGCCGCAAGCTCTGCGCCGGACTCCGTCGCCGCACGGTAGAGCTTCTCGCAGAAGGTCTTTTCCACGGTGTCGTCCGAATCAATGAAGGAGAGCCAATTTCCCCGTGCAACATCGATTCCGGCATTTCTCGCCCCGCTCAGCCCCTTATTCTGCTGGTGGATCACCCGCACGCGGCTGTCTTTTTCCGCCGCTGCATCACACAGGGCAGGGCAGTTGTCCGGGGAGCCATCGTCCACCAGGATCAGCTCAAAATCCGTAAAGGTCTGTGCCAGAATGGAATCAATGCATTCGTTCAGGTATTTTTCCACCTTATACACCGGCACGATGATGCTGATCTCCGGGGATTTTTTTTGCTTTGTCATGTTCCTTAAACCACTTTCTGTGTTTATTTTTATTCTTCACACGCTATTTCTATTATACATGGTTTGGATGGATTTGAAAAGAAGCCGCCGTGCAGAAATCCTTGCGCGGCGGCTTCTTTCAAATCTTATTGTGTTTTCAAGGTTTACTCTTCGCCCTTATCGTCTGCTTCCGGGGCTTCTGCAGCGGCGGCAGCATCTGCAGCTTCCATGGCGGCAAGCTGCTCGGCAGTCGGCTCTGCATCAGCATCGGAGGTGTCGATCTGCTCGGTCTGGGCCTCGTCGTCGTGGTCGGTGCGGGCAAGTACCATCACCTTATCGTTCTCACCCAAGCGCATCACCCGCACGCCGGAACCGTAGCGGCTCTGCAGCGGGATCTCGTTGGCGTGCAGGCGGATGATGATGCCCTCCTGACTGCTCAGCAGCACGTCGTCCACGTCGTCCACGATCTTGACCGCGGCCACCTTATCCTTGGCGGCATCGTAGTTGCGGATGCCCTTGCCGCCGCGTGCGGTGATGCGGTAGGTGTCGATGTCCGACCGGCGGCCCTTGCCGTTCTCGGTGACGGTGAGCACCGTGCCGCCCTCGCGGCAGATGCACACGCCCACAACTTCATCGCCCTCGGCCAGACGGATGGCGCGCACGCCGTGGCCGCTGCGGCCCATGGGACGTGCATCCTCTTCGTTGAAGCGGATAGCCTGACCGTTGCGGGTGGCAACGATGAGCATATCGTGGCCGGAGGTCAGGCGGGTCCATGCCAGAGCGTCGCCCTCGTTCAGGGCAATGCCGATCAGGCCGGACTTACGGATATTGGCATACTGTTCCAGCGGGGTGCGCTTGATGAGGCCCTGCTTCGTGACCATGGTCACAAAGCCGCCCTCGGTGTCGGCTTCCTTCGACTGGCAGATCATGTTGGTGACCTTTTCGCCCTCGGCCAGCTGCAGCAGGTTGACGATGTTGCTGCCCTTGCTGGTGCGGCTGCCCTCGGCAATGGTGTAGCCCTTGATGCGGAACAGACGGCCCCGGTCGGTAACAAAGAGCACATAGTCGTGGGTGGAGCCTACGAACATCTCCTGCACGATGTCCTCTTCCTTGCGGGTCATGCCGGAGATGCCGCGTCCGCCGCGGCGCTGTGCCTGATAGGTGGCCTTGAGCTGGCGCTTGATATAGCCGGCCTCGGTCAGGGTGTAGACGCACTGCTCCTCGGCGATCAGATCCTCGATATCCACCTCACCGGTCACGGACTGGATCTCGGTGCGGCGCTCGTCGCCGAAGCGCTTCTTCATTTCCAGCAGCTCGTCCTTGACGATGGCAAGCACACGGGCATCGTCGGCCAGAATGGCCTCCCAGTTCTCGATCTTGGCCTGCAGGCTGGCAAGCTCTTCCTCGATCTTCAGGATCTCAAGGCCTGCCAGACGGCCCAGCTGCAGCTTGACGATGGCATCTGCCTGCGGGTCGTCAAAGCCGAACTGCTCCATGATGGCAGCCTTGGCCTCTGCCATGCCGCCCTTGCAGGCGCGGATGGTGGCGATCAGCTCGTCCACGATGTCGGTGGCCTTCTTCAGGCCTTCCAGAATGTGGGCGCGCTCCTTGGCCTTTTTCAGGTCGTACTGGGTGCGGCGGCGCACCACCTCGTCCTGAAATTCCACGTACTTCTGCAGCATCTGCTTCAGGGTGAGCACTTTCGGCACCTTGTGGTCGATGGCCAGCATGATAACGCCCACGGTATCCTGCAGCTGGGTGTACTGGTACAGCTGGTTCAGGATGACCTGTGCATTGGCATCCTTGCGGATGTCCACCACGATGCGCATGCCCTTGCGGTTGGTCTCATCGTTCAGGCCAGTGATGCCCTCAATGCGCTTCTCCTTGACAAGGTCGGCCATGTTCTCGATGAGGCGGGCCTTGTTGACCATATACGGGATCTCGGTAATGATGATCTGGGTGCGGCCGTTCTTGGTCTCCTCGATGGTGGCGCGGCCCCGCAGGGTGATCTTGCCCCGGCCGGTGGCGTAGGCGGCGCGGATGCCGCTGCGGCCCATGATGATGCCGGCAGTGGGGAAGTCCGGGCCCTTGATGTATTCCATCAGGCCGGGCAGGTCGATGTCCGGGTTGTCGATATAGGCGATGCAGCCGTCAATGACCTCGCTCAGGTTGTGGGGCGGGATGTTGGTGGCCATGCCGACCGCAATGCCCTGACTGCCGTTGACCAGCAGGTTGGGGAAGCGGCAGGGCAGCACGCTGGGTTCCTTCTTGGTCTCGTCAAAGTTGGGGTCCCAGTCGATGGTGTCCTTCTCGATATCGGTCA
>ENA-OPAP01001135-OPAP01001135.1-human-gut-metagenome-genome-assembly--contig:-NODE-1135-length-11270-cov-10.329380_pt1 | contig 11270 bp, 4 predicted proteins | sample MGYA00241059_ERZ501434 | MGnify/ENA primary metagenome ERZ501434 (study PRJEB25962, sample SAMEA1967055) | human gut metagenome | biome: human gut; feature: human-associated habitat; material: faeces...
AAGAGGATGAAAGCGTTGATTACGATGCATTGATGCGTTTAGTAGACTATCAGCTTCAAAACAACACTGACTTTTTATGCGTGCTTGGTACCACAGCAGAAACTCCGACTTTGACTGAAGACGAAAAAAAGAAAATTAAGAAAATGGTTATCGAACGGGTGAATGGGAAAATACCTATTTTGCTCGGAGTAGGAGGAAATAATACTCGCGCTGTGGTAGATACTCTGAAAAATGACGATTTTACCGGAGTAGATGCGATTCTTTCTGTTGTACCATATTACAACAAGCCTTCTCAAGAAGGTATTTACCAGCATTATAAAGCGATATCCGAAGCCACAGAGCTCCCTATTGTACTCTATAACGTACCAGGACGCACCGGTGTAAATATGAAAGCTGAAACAACCTTACGAATTGCACGTGACTTCAAAAACGTCATTGCAATCAAGGAAGCATCAGGTGACATTACCCAAATGGATGATATCATCAAAAATAAACCTGCTAATTTCGACGTTATTTCAGGCGATGACGGCATCACCTTTCCCTTGATCACCTTAGGGGCAGTTGGCATCATCTCGGTCATAGGAAATGCCTTCCCGCGCGAATTCAGTCGTATGGTGCGTTTGGCATTACAAGGAGATTACCAAAATGCACTGACAATTCATCACAAATTTGCTGAATTATTCAAATTACTCTTTGTAGACGGTAATCCTGCTGGAGTTAAAGCTATGCTAAATGTAATGGGAATGATTGAAAATAAACTTCGTCTGCCACTCGTGCCAACTAGAATCACAACTTTCGAAGCTATGCGTACGATATTAAACGGATTAAATATCAAATGCTAAATTATATATTAGAGCATAAAAAAGCCCCGCATTAGCGAGGCTTTTTTTATGGGTCAATCTTATAATGCAACAAACAAAAAACCTCTACAATAATGTAGAGGTTTTTGTGATCGCGACAGGATTCAAACCTGTAACCGGCTGATCCGTAGTCAGCTACTCTATTCAGTTGAGCTACGCGACCGTTGTTTAATATTTTAGTAGTGACCGCGACAGGATTCAAACCTGTAACCGGCTGATCCGTAGTCAGCTACTCTATTCAGTTGAGCTACGCGGCCTTTTTGTTTAACGGGTGCAAAGATACGTACTTTTTCTAAATTAGCAAACAATATGCACACTTTTTTTGAGGAAAATTACTCAATGAATCGGTAATTAAACAATTGCCAACCGAGTGTCAGCCCCACATTCCATTCCTTTTTCGGTGAACTATAATGATTTACATATGCTGATATCGCTCCGAATGGTAATTGACATATCACTGAAATTTCTCCCAAATATTCAAAGCGGGAAAACGCTTTTCCGTAATAAGCCTTGTTCAAAGCATTCTTTTTAATAGGAAATATAGGCATGAATCCATAAAGTTCAGAACGAACTTGAAACATGTCATTGAAAACAAAAATCGGTTTGATACCTGCCGCTAAAAACTGATTGGCCCGGAATGCCTCATTATACATTATCTTGCTATGGGGAGTCGGAGAAAAATCTGCAGCCTGCAACATAGTTGCCGCATAATTCTCTGAAAAATTCTTCGATGAATATAGCATTTCCGCCATCCACCCCAAAGTAAACTTTGGAGTCATGGTATGATACGCATATTTCATATAAGATATTTGTAACCAAGACTGCCGGTCTTTAGTTGTGAAACTTGTTTCTGTAGGATTTCCCGGTATAAACTTTTCTTTTCCGGTAAAAACCTGTGCTACCAATTTTTCAAAATAGCCTTTTGTGGCATATTGTCGTGCATTCAATGTACTACCATAAAAGCCTATAGCACCTCCTAAAAGGTTATAAGTACTCCTGTCCGAACGATCTTTATCAAAGTTTATCACATTGGATTGGAAATAATTATCCTGAAGCTTTCCATATCCGATACTTATTTCGGCTCGCTTATTTGCTAAAAAAGGCAGAGCCACCATCAACTTCACAAAACGCTCATCTTTAGAATTAAAAGAAGGTTTATCATTTTTAGAGAAAAGCTTATCCTTTTTGTAATAATCGAACGTGCTCAAAGAAGCAATAAGGCGATAGGAGGTCGGAACACGAGTAGGAAGATCTATTTTAGCCATAAGTTGCGCATTATTATACACCTTACCAATCTGACCGTCAAGAGTAATTTCTTTGGAATAATAGTTCAGATTCTGATATCCCAGTCCTAAATAAATCTGATTAGAACTGGTCGTAGAAACACTTCCGCCCATTCGTACAGAGAAATTATCCTCCATTTTAACCTTTAAATGCAATGAATATAAGTCGTTTTTGGGATCATAAACCGCATGTGGGATAATCTCCGATATCATATTATCGGATAATAGGCGAAAATAACCACGCTTCAAATCTTCATATGTAAACACCTCATGGTCTTCATCATGGAACTCTTTTTTAATATAGGCTTGCTGCTGTGGATTAGCTCCTTCTATATAGATGTCTCTAAAACGGAACTGAGGTAAATTGCTTCGATATACAAGACGCCTTAAACGTACATTCTCTGCACTTGTTCTCCGATGTATACGACTTTTTATAGAATCCATCAGGCTGATAGTCCGATTATAGCCGATATCGTGCAATTCTTGCAAACGATCAAAATCCAAAAGACTTACGTCATCATACTTAAATGTCATAACAATACCCAAAGAATCCGGAAGAGTATAGTCCGTTTTCTGCATAATCATGTTCTCAAGCTGACTCATCAAATCATTTTCTTTTGGTTTACCGGGATTAGCAGCCACTACACTACCAATAATGACTCCCGGCCGAAAATCTTCGCGCATGATGTCAGTCGGGAAATTATTATAAATTCCACCGTCATAAGCTAAAACGCTATCAATTTCTATCGGTTTGAATACAAACGGAAAGCTCATCGAAGCGCGTACCGCATCTCCTAAATCCCCCTTACGCATAATCAACGGCCTTTTGTTATACACATCGGAAGCTATGCAACGAAAAGGCACAAACAGATGATTAAAATCCCCATTACATGCCGCTGTAGCACGTGCAAAAAGCTCGACAAAAACCAAATTCATCTGAATAGGGTTTACCATACTAGTAGGAAGTATCTGAGGCTTGATATGCAACGAATCCTTAAAAGAGAAACGAATATTGAAAAACTCCGGAGTAGGTCGGTTTTGCTTAAAGTAATACCCATATTCGGGTTCTATTTGCCCCGAATACCAACGTTTGAAGTCTTCTGAGCGCAGCAATGCTTCCATATCATCAGGAGAATATCCCATAGCGTAAAGCGAACCAATAATAGCTCCCATAGAAGTACCGGTAATGTAATCGATAGGAATATTATTTTCTTCCAAAGCACGAATAATACCGATATGCGTCATGCCTTTTGCACCACCGCCACTCAAAACAAGTCCTACTTTCTGAGCTTGAGTAAACGGCAGAAAGAACAGGCAGAGTGACAAAAACAAAAGAAATCTTTTCATGAATATAGTTTCGAGTGAAATATACTAGTTTATTCAATGTCCAAATATAGACAATAGTTTCCAAAAACCTCGTATCCAACGGAAAAAAACATAATCATTACGAAAAAACAGACAAAAAAAGGGCATTACAACTCATATAAGCTGTAATGCCCTATATAATAAATTTAAAGGGGCTTATTTAATCAGATCAATGCTTCTTTTAACAAAGTTATTCAAAGCCTCACCTTTCAACATGCCGTTTTGAAGCAAAGCCAAATCAATCAATTGACGAACAACTTTATTATGGGCGGCATAGTTGGCAAACAGACTTTCTTTCTGTGCTTTCAGTTCTTCCCACTTCTTGTCCAAACTGTCTACTTCATCTTTTTCAACAGTAGAAATCTCCTCATCTTTTTTGCCTTCCTGTTTCTTTTTCAGTTCATTACGACGGTTGTTGATATCATCCATTTCTTTCTGAACCGGTGCAATAGCTGCTGTACATTCTCTATCTTCATCATCCAGAATCTCTTTGACTAACTTATGATCAGCATTCAATACCAAGTTAAACATATCCGGCATTTCACCATAAAAACTCATTCCGGCCTGAATATTAGCCATTTCTTTCATACGACGCATATACTCACTTTGAGTAATCATCACCGGCGATGCATTTTCCCCCAAAGATTGCGCCATTATGCTAAACTCTGTTTTTTCGATTTGCGGCAGTTGACTCTTGAAAATAGCAGAGAGAGCCTCTTGCTTACCGGCATCCAATACATCGTTTTTCTTGTCTTCTTTAACTATCAAGTTATCAATGACATCACTGTCTACGCGAGTAAAACGTACTTTTTCAAATTTCTGCTCCAACATACTTACCATAGCAACGTCAAGCTGTCCATTCATCAACAATACGTTATAGCCCTTATTCTTGGCCGCCTCAATATAGCTGTATTGCTCATCTTTATTGTTGGCATACAGATAAATCAAGTTACCATCCTTGTCAGTCTGATTGTCTTTTATCAAAGTCTTATACTCTTCAAAAGTATAATGTTTGTTATCAGTATCGGTAAGAAGGGCAAAATCTTTTGCTCTATCATAGAAATCCTCTTGAGTGAGCATTCCATAATTAATAAAGATTTTCAAATCATTCCATTTTTCCTCAAACTGTTTACGATCGTTCTTGAATATAGATTGCAAGCGATCGGATACTTTCTTTGTAATGTATGTAGAAATTTTCTTCACATTAGAATCACTTTGCAAATAGGAACGAGAAACATTCAGTGGAATATCCGGCGAATCAAGTACTCCATGCAACAAAGTCAAAAAGTCTGGAACAATGCCCTCTACGGAGTCCGTTACATACACCTGATTGCAATAGAGCTGTATTTTGTTTTTGTTCAACTCTATGTTGCTCTTTACTTTTGGAAAGTACAATATACCTGTAAGATGGAACGGGTAATCCACATTCAGATGTATCCAAAACAACGGTTCATCGGACATCGGATAAAGGTCACGATAGAACTTTTTATAATCCTCGTCTTTTAATTCACTGGGTTTCAGTGTCCACAACGGATTTGCATCATTAATAATGTTATCCTCCTCTGTTTCAACCTGCTTACCGTCTTTCCACTCTTTTTTCTTGCCAAATGCAACAGGAATAGGAAGGAAGCTACAATATTTTTTCAAAAGAGAAGATATGCGTGTTTCTTCAAGGAATTCCTTACAATCATCATCTATATAAAGAACTATGTCAGTACCGCGTTCCGCTTTCTCTGTATCTTCAATTGTAAATTCGGGACTACCATCACAAGTCCATTTCACAGCTTTAGCTCCTTCCTGATGTGACTTGGTAATTATTTCAACTTTCTTGGCAACCATGAAAGCCGAATAGAAACCAAGTCCGAAATGGCCGATAATAGCATTGGCGTCATTCTTATATTTTTCCAAAAAATCATTCGCTCCCGAAAATGCAATCTGATTAATATATTTATCTATTTCTTCTGCCGTTAAACCAATTCCATGGTCTGATACGGTAATCGTATCCTTACCCAAAGACACACGTACTGTCAAATCACCGACTTCACCTTTAAATTCGCCAATAGACGCCAGCGTTTTAAGCTTCTGAGTAGCGTCAACTGCATTAGATACTAATTCACGAAGGAAAATCTCATGATCACTGTACAAAAACTTTTTGATAACGGGGAAAATGTTTTCTGTAGTTACCCCAATATTTCCTTTTTGCATACTAAGTTTATATTTTTAGATTTATATTTTTATTACTTTCGCAAACAGAAGACAAAAAAAATGCCAGTTCCCAAGAACTGACATTTTGACTGTTTTTTATTCTATTTTTTATTACACTTTATTTATATCCAACTCATTTTTTTCCTTGTTTACAGAAACGTTAATCGTATCACCCGGTTGTACCCCAGCCGAAATAATAAGTTCCGAAAGTCCATCTTCCAAATAATTCTGAATGGCCCGTTTCAACGGACGTGCACCAAACTGTACATCATAACCTTTCGTTGCAAGGAATCTTTTGGCTTCATCATCCACAACCATCTTATAGCCAATAGCTTCAACACGCCCATACAAGCCTTTCAACTCTATATCTACAATTTTTGTAATAGCATCCAGTGAAAGCTGGTCAAACGTTATGATTTCATCCAAACGGTTCAAGAACTCAGGAGCAAAAGTCTTATTCAACGCCTTTTGAATCACACTACGCGAATGTTCGTTATCATCCGTACGAGCTTGCGCCGCAAATCCCACACCACGACCGAATTCTTTCAATTGGCGGGTTCCAATATTGGAGGTCATAATAATCACAGTATTCTTGAAATCAATGGTTCTGCCATAATTGTCAGTAAGACGCCCTTCATCCAATACCTGCAACAAGATGTTGAAAACATCCGGATGCGCCTTCTCAATTTCATCAAGCAACACTATGGAATAAGGTTTGCGGCGTACTTTCTCCGTCAACTGTCCGCCTTCTTCATAACCGACATATCCCGGAGCCGCACCAATCATACGAGACACCGTATATTTTTCCATATACTCGCTCATATCGATACGTATCAACGCATCGCTGGAACCGAACATGTATTTAGCCAACTGTTTTGCCAAGTGTGTTTTGCCTACACCGGTAGGGCCAAGAAACATAAATGTACCAATGGGACGATTAGGGTCTTTCAATCCTACACGACTGCGCAATATTGCTTTGGTAAGCTTTTCAATAGCAGTGTCTTGTGCCACAACCTTGCCTTGCAAATCTTCTTTCATGCCAGCCAGTTTGATACCTTCCGCTTGAGCCATACGCTGCACCGGTACCCCAGACATCATTGAAATTACATTGGCTATTTCTTCCTCACCAACAGTTTGGCGATCATCTTTGAGACGCGCTTCCCATTCAGCTTTCATTTCATCCAAATGAACAGAAAGTTCTTTCTCTCTATCCCGATAACTAGCAGCCAATTCAAAGTTCTGAGATTTCACCGCTTCAGCCTTCAAAACACGTGCGTCTTCTATTAGCTTTTCCTGTTCCTCAATTTCTTTAGGAACATTTATGTTCATTAGATGCACGCGTGAACCGGCTTCATCCAAAGCGTCAATAGCTTTATCAGGAAAGTTGCGATCAGTTACATAACGGTCTGACAACTTGACACATGCCTCCAACGCTTCATCTGTATAATCAACATTATGATGCTCTTCATACTTTTCTTTTATATTTTTTAATATTTGGAGGGTTTCCTCCGGAGTTGTGGGCTCTACAATCACTTTTTGAAAACGACGTTCCAAAGCTCCATCTTTCTCTATATTCTTTCTGTATTCATCAAGAGTTGTAGCACCGATGCATTGTATTTCACCACGAGCCAAGGCCGGTTTCAGCATATTAGCCGCATCCATAGAACCTGCAGCGGCACCAGCACCTACAATAGTATGAATTTCATCTATAAACAGAATTATATTCGGGTTCTTCTGCAATTCATTAATAATAGAACGTATACGCTCTTCAAATTGCCCGCGATATTTAGTTCCAGCCACAACAGAAGCCATGTCAAGCATAACAACCCGTTTATCAAATAGGATACGAGATACCTTCTTTTGGACAATACGCAATGCCAGTCCCTCTACAATAGCCGATTTGCCAACTCCCGGTTCGCCAATCAGCACTGGATTGTTTTTCTTACGACGGCTCAAAATCTGCGCCAAGCGCTCTATTTCACGTTCACGCCCAACCACAGGATCAAGTTTACCTTCCTCAGCTGCACGAGTCATATCCATACCGAAATTATCCAATACCGGAGTATCATTAGAGGGTTGCTTTGATGCTGTTTGTGCAGAAGAAGCCGTTCCCATTCCTGCGCTACGGGAAGAATGAGACATATTCATGTCTTCTTCATCTTCTTCATCTTCTTCCTGAAACCCCATTCCTGCGTTCGGATTAGTAGATTGCATTGTAAGCTGCTCGAATACAAACTGATAGTTTACACGATTTTCTTCCAGGACAGTAGCAGCCAAATTATCTCCATCTTTCAATATAGCCAATAATACATGCTCAGTATCGGCAGTTGCACTTTTCAAGACACGTGCTTCCAAAATACACATTTTCAATATCTTAGCAGCCATTGGAGACAATGGAACATCTGCATCCGGTAATAGGGTGTCATCTTCAGCCTCTCTCAAAAAACTTTCGATACGCTTCTTCACCTTTTTCAAGTCTATATCGAGTCTCATCAATATTTCGATAGCCTTTCCACCGCCGTCACGCAACATACCAAGTAGGAGATGTTCAGGACCGATATATCTATTTCTCAACCTATTAGCTTCTTCCTTGCTATAAGTTATTATATCAGAAACTCTTTGTGAAAATTGATTGTTCATATAATTTTAATCTCCTCAATTAAAGGTTTTTCTATTACAAAGATACGCATTTCTTTATATTGCGTATCACAAACTGAATTAATAATGTACAAATCCTGTGCCACAAATCATAATGTTACTCCCGTTTTTCTCCTACACCTTATATATAATAACGCACAATTCATCTATTTCCAATCCTCCCTTGTTTACAGGTGAACTCTATCATGATCCTATATAGAGGGAATCTCTGTAAGAATGTGGCCGGCAACAAAGTTTATGAAGGAAAACTTTTGTATATCGTAAAAAAGCAGTACTTTAGCGTGGTTTTTCACAAACCCCAAAATGTATAATTAATAATCTTTTTAAATGCTTGAACAAGACAGAATTATAAAGATTAACATCGAGGAGGAAATGAAGTCTTCGTACATTGACTACTCTATGTCGGTCATTGTTTCGCGTGCCCTTCCTGATGTTAGAGATGGTTTTAAACCTGTTCACCGAAGAATCCTTTTCGGTATGATGGGACTGGGAAATACGTCGGATAAACCCTATAAAAAATCTGCCAGAGTTGTTGGTGAGGTATTAGGTAAATATCACCCACATGGTGACTATTCCGTATATGGTGCTCTCGTTCGTATGGCCCAGCCTTGGGCTATGCGCTACATGCTTGTAGACGGACAGGGTAACTATGGCTCTGTGGACGGAGACAGTGCTGCCGCCATGCGTTATACAGAATGTCGTTTGCAGAAGATTGGGGAAGAAATGATGCAGGATCTTGATAAAGAAACTGTTGATATGCAAACCAACTTCGATGACTCATTATTGGAACCAACTGTGATGCCTACCCGTATCCCAAATCTCCTTGTAAATGGAGCTTCTGGTATTGCCGTAGGTATGGCCACAAATATGCCAACCCATAATCTATCTGAAGTGATAGATGCCTGCATTGCATATATCGATAATAATGATATTGATATTGAGGCCTTAATGACTTATGTCAAGGCTCCTGATTTCCCGACAGGAGGATATATTTATGGTATGAGTGGCGTACGCGAGGCGTATCTAACTGGTCGTGGACGTGTCGTAATGCGCGCCAAAGCAGAAATAGAGACAACCTCTACCCATGACAAGATTATCGTTACTGAAATTCCTTACGGAGTCAATAAAGCCGAATTAATCAAATCTATTGCCGATTTAGCCAATGAAAAGAGGATAGAAGGCATTTCTAATGCTAATGATGAGTCTGACCGCGAAGGTATGCGTATTGTCATCGATGTGAAACGGGACGCCAACGCCAGTGTAGTGCTGAATAAGCTCTATAAGATGACATTATTACAGACTTCTTTTGGTGTAAACAATGTGGCGCTAGTACATGGTCGTCCTCGTTTATTGAACCTGAAAGAGCTTATTAAATACTTCGTAGAACATCGCCATGACGTGGTTATTCGCCGCACTCAATATGATTTACGTAAAGCTAAAGAGCGTGCTCATATCTTAGAAGGTTTGATTATCGCATCAGACAATATTGATGAAGTAATCAAAATTATTCGTGCAGCAAAGACTCCGAATGATGCGATCAGCGGTTTGATGGAACGTTTCGAACTGACAGAAATCCAATCACGTGCCATTGTAGAAATGCGTCTGCGCCAATTGACCGGCCTTATGCAAGACCAACTTCATGCCGAGTATGAAGAAATCCAAAAACAGATTGCCTATTTGGAAGAAATCCTTGTCAACGATGAACTTTGCCGTAAAGTTATCAAAGACGAATTAATCGAGATCAAAGATAAATATGGTGACGAACGTCGCTCTGAAATTGTTTATTCATCTGAAGAATTCAATCCGGAAGATTTCTATGCAGACGACGAAATGATTATTACCATTTCTCATATGGGATATATCAAACGTACTCCATTAAGCGAGTTCCGAGCTCAAAATCGAGGCGGAGTAGGCTCTAAGGGAACAGAAACACGCGATGAAGACTTTGTGGAACATATCTATCCCGCAACAATGCACAATACCATGATGTTCTTCACGCAGAAAGGTAAGTGTTATTGGCTAAAAGTGTATGAGATACCTGAAGGTACAAAGAATTCTAAAGGGCGTGCCATTCAGAATCTATTGAATATTGATTCTGACGATGCTGTAAATGCATATCTACGCGTGAAAAACTTGAATGACCAAGACTTCATCAATAGTCATTACGTATTGTTCTGTACCAAGAATGGCGTTATTAAGAAAACATTACTTGAACAATATTCTCGTCCTCGTCAAAATGGTGTCAATGCCATTACTATTCGTGAAGATGATCGTGTTATCGAAGTACGTATGACTAATGGTAATAATGAAATTATCATCGCCAATCGCAACGGACGCGCTATTCGTTTCCACGAGAATGCCGTACGTGTAATGGGACGTACAGCTACCGGCGTACGTGGTATGACACTTGATGAAGACGGACAAGATGAAGTAGTTGGAATGATCTGTATCAAAGATCCTGAAGCTGAAACAATTATGGTGGTATCAGAACAAGGATATGGTAAACGTTCTGACATTGAAGATTATCGCAAAACAAACCGAGGCGGTAAAGGTGTAAAAACCATGAATATAACTGATAAAACTGGCAAATTGGTGACCATCAAGTCTGTTACAGATGAAAATGATTTAATGATCATCAATAAATCCGGAATTACCATTCGTCTGAAAGTTGCCGATGTTCGTATTATGGGACGTGCCACACAAGGAGTACGACTGATTAATCTTGAGAAACGTAATGATGAAATTGGTTCTGTATGTAAAGTGACTTCAGAAACCGAAGAGGATATCATCACAGAAGAAGATGAAAATATTTCAGAAACTCCTCAGAATGAAGTAAATAATGAAAATGAAGAATAGACATAATATTAATTTAAAATTTTCTACAATCATGAAAAGAGTA
>ENA-OPAP01001138-OPAP01001138.1-human-gut-metagenome-genome-assembly--contig:-NODE-1138-length-11248-cov-3.146073_pt1 | contig 11248 bp, 9 predicted proteins | sample MGYA00241059_ERZ501434 | MGnify/ENA primary metagenome ERZ501434 (study PRJEB25962, sample SAMEA1967055) | human gut metagenome | biome: human gut; feature: human-associated habitat; material: faeces...
CATCTGCCGCACCTCGCTCGCCGTATCGGCACTTAGAATTATGCGGTATTGCCTTTATTTTTCCCTTAGCTGCTCTTCCAGCCCGGCGCGCGGGGTAATATAGACCGTTGTATAATCGTTATACAGCACCATGCCAGGGCGGGCGCCGTTGGCTTTCCAGATGTTGCGCACCTCGGTGGTATCCACCGGCACCTTGGCACCGCCATTCTGGCTGGAGTGCAGCACAGCCAGCTCTGCGGCCTCCTGTTTGGTGGTGTCCGGCACATCCTCGCCGCGGCTCATAACCACCGTATGACTGCCGGGGGCTTTCTGTACATGGAACCAGACATCCTTGCCGCGGGCAGTGTGCAGGGTCAGCTTATCGTTTTGCAGGTTGTTGCGCCCGATCAAAATTTCAAAGCCATCGCTGGAGCGGTAGCGCAGGAAATCCGCCGGTTTCTGTTTGCGTTCCCGCTGCTTATAGTATTTCAGGTAGCCCTGGCTTTTCAGCTCGGCACGCACTTCGTTCAGAGCCTGCTCGCCGGGGGCAGTCTCCACCTCATACAGAACATTGGCAAGGTATTCGATCTCATCCTCGCCCTCGAGCAGCAGCTTTTTCAGCATCTGGCCGGCGGTCTGCTTCTTTTTATAATCGCGGAAGTATTTCTGCGCGTTCTCGTTGGGTCCAAGGCGGGGGTCCAGGCGGATGGTCACATCCTCGCCGGTATAGTAGTTTTGCACGGTGGCCTGGCGGTCGCCTTTCTGGATGGCCCACTGGTTGGCCTGCAGCAGCTCGCCGTACAGGCGCAGGGTATCGGCTTTTTCACTCTGGGCCAGTTCCTCCCGCCGGGCGGACTGTTTGCGCACAGCGCGTTCGTACAGGTTATGCACCGCTTTGTACAGCTCGCGGCTCTTCTGCTTCAACCGCTCGGCGCGGTCCTTGGTGGCGTAATAATCCTCCAGCAGCTCGCTGTAGGTGGGGTACTGCGTTAAAATGGCCGCACTGCCGTACTGCTGCGGGATAAAAAAGCTGAACTCTACCGGCTTGTTCACACCGTCCGGCTGGGGGATGCGCACCGCCGTGGGGGTGCCGCCTGCAGCGTGTTCATCCTTCAGGTTTTCGATTGCGGCGCACAGGGCCTGCTTCTGCGCTTCGTCCAGGTCACAGGCCAGCAGGGGCGTTTCGCCGCCAAAGGCACGCCACACAGCCTCCCGCGCAACAACGGGGCCGACACCGCCAACCGCTTTGCCCAAAGCAGAAGCCACCGGCAGGTCTTTTTCGCAGGCAGCGGCCACCATGGCGGCGGCGCTGGTTGCCAGAAAATCCGGCTTATTGGGTTTGGGCGGCAGCGTATACGGCAGTCCGGGCAGCAGCTGGCGGATCTCGCTGTCCTCAAAATCCACGCGCTTGAGGGCATCGATGATCTTGCCGCTCTGGATCAGCACCAGGTTGGAGTAACGGCCCATCAGCTCGGCAGCCAGGGTATTGGTTACCAGGTCGCCCATCTCATTGGTGCACAAAAAGTCAAAAAACACAATGCGGTCGCCGGGTTCCATATGCAGCCCTGTCAGACGGCCGCCGGTCAGGTGTTTGCGCAGCAGCATGCAAAAGCCCGGCGGGGTGAGCGGGTTTTCAAAGCTTTCTTTGGTCAGGCAGACACGCGCCGAGCCGCTGCGGGCAGACAGCAGCAGCTTGAACGTCTGGGTGCGAGTGCGCAGGGTCATCAGCACTTCATCCCGCGTCGGCTCAAAAATTTTATCAATTTTGGCATCCAGCAGGGTGCTGTTCAGTTCATTTGCGACCAGCGCAAGGGTCGCGGCATCCAATGCCATGGTGGTACTCCTTTTCTTTTGGGGCAGGGTTTTATGAAAACGACAGCATTCTTCTCACGCGGCAGGATGGGTTCATCCCACCCCATAGTGTTCAGCCGCCGCAGGGGTTACAGGTAGCTGTAAGGGTCAACATCGGCCAGGCTGGGGGCCACAGTAACTTCTTTGGGCAGGCGCTCGGTCAGAGCATCCGCCAGGGCAAACACCACCGGGTGTTCCGTTCCCCAGTGCCCGGCAACAACCAGGCCCACGCCTTTCTGCTTTGCCAAAATGGCAATGTGGTGGGCGGCTTCGCCTGTCACCAGGCAGTCTGCGCCCTCGTCAATGGCCTGCTGCAAATAGCTGCCGCCTGCGCCGCTCACTTCGGCCAGCTTTTCTACCGGGTGATCGGCTTCCACAAACTTGCAGTGGGTGTGCAGCATCCGGCTGCAGGTTTCGGCCAGCTGTTGGGCCGTGGTGGGCACGTTCAGCGTGCCGATGCGGCCGCAGTTATCGGCGAAATCCCGGCGGTTCTCAATGCGCAGCAGGTCTGCCAGCACATCGTTCACACCGCCGGGAGCGGCATCCAGATTGGTGTGCATGCAGATGGCCGAAATGCCGTTCTGCAGCAGCATTGCGGGCACATCCTCTGCCGTCACGCGGCGCAGCGGGTCAAAGATGACCGGGTGGTGGCTTACAATCAGCTCACACCCGCTTTCGGCGGCATCGCGCACCACATCGGCGGTAATATCCAGCGCCGTCATAATGGAGGTGACCGGGCGTCCGGCATCCACCAAAAGGCCCACGTTATCCCAACTGCAAGCCAGCTCCGGCGGGGCGATCTGTTCCAGAATTTCCAGTACCTGCTGTACTTTTACGGCCATAGTCCATCCTCCATTTCCTGTATCAGGGCATCCACCCCATCCGCCTGCGGGCCGGGTGCAAGGCCCAGGCGGTATTTTTTCAGTTTGACCAGCTGCTGTTCACGGTAGGCCTGGGCTTCGGGCTGGCCCTGCGTTTTGCCGCACAGGCAGGCAAGGCCGGTGGGCTCCGCTGCCCGGCCGGTATACTGCGCGTTGATCACGGTATACAGCCGCCCGGCTGCACGGCACAGTGTCTCGCTTTTTAAGGCAAAGCCGCGCTGGGCAAGGCCCTTGCGCAAAACGCTGTGCTTGGTGGCGGGTACAAAAACAAAGTTATACTGTTCGTTCCTCACCCAAGGGGCGGCATCCAGGATTTCCAGCACCGTTTCGGCCCCCATGCCGGCAATGATGATCTCCGTTGCCTCCCCCGGCTGCAGCACACTCAAGCCGGAACCGAGGCGGAACTGGATCTTATCCGCCCAGGGGGCGCAGGTCATGCGGGCTTTTTGCAGCGGGCCTTCCCGCAGATCACATGCAAAAACAAGCGGGCAGCAACCGCTGCCCGCCAGCCATGCACTGAGTTTTCCATGGTCACACCCAATATCGGCGGCAATATGGCCGGGCCGCACATAGGCAACCGCGGCGGCCAGCCGCGCATCCAGGTGCGGCACAGGCTTACAGGTGTGCAAAGTAGTCATTCAGTTCGGCGCACAGTTCGTCGGGGTCCACACCGTGGACCATGCAGGCCTGCTCCACGGTCTCACCATGGGCAGCCATGCAGCCCAGGCAGTGCATACCCGTGTTCAAAAAGATGGGCACGCAGCCCTGGGAAGGATCGTTCTGCAGGATTTCGGCAATGATGGTATTACGGGTAACAGTCATGGTAATGTTCCTTTCTGCATTATACAAAACGTATAAAATGATAATTTATGACGGCATCTGGAAGGTCGCGTACAAACCCGCGCCTTGCAGAATGACGAACGATGTCAGGCAGAGCATGGCAAATACCGCCTTGCGCTCTGCGGGCTTTTGCACGGCAACGGTGCGGTTGTGGTGCACCAGCGCCAGCACCAGCGGCAGCACGGGCAGCCAGTAGCGCCCCTGCAGGCCAAAAATAGTGGTGTAATTGATGGGGGTCCAGTTGAGCGCCGTGACGAACGAAAGGGCAATCACGCAGAGAACAATACCCCAAACGCCCGCTTTGGTGCGCCGGCCCAGAGGTACGGTCTCGCCCGCCTGCGGCAGCGCCGCGGCCAGCAAAGCCAGGATAAAGCCAACCCCCAGCACCCAGCTGGCATCCACGGTATACACAATGGGTTCGCCCAGGGCAGTGCCCAGCACGCCCTGCACCCACTGCGCCCCCTGCGCACTGAAAGAGCGCAGCAGCAGTTTGGCCGTGTTGGGCAGGTTGCGGCAGATATACCCGGCGGAATAGGTGTAGATGGAATCGCCGTTTTCCTGAATGGAGCCAACCAGCTGTTCCGGCGTTAAGCCGCCCCACATGTGGGTCAGCTTATACAGCCCAACCGGGATGGCCAACACCACAACCGCGGCAATGGCACCCAAAAAGATTTTCTTCTTTTTGGGGTCGCGGCGGATCTTCCAGTACAGCAGCGCCAGCAAAGCGGCACCAGCCGCGGCGGCACCACCGGCGCGCAGGATGCCCACGGTATCCACATCGCGGGCTGCATACAAAGCAGCGCCCATATTGACCTGCACCCAGCCGATAGCGGCCAGCACCAGCGCCAGAACTTTGGCAATGGGGCCAACCGGCCAGCGCTTGCCGGGCAAGGCAAGGTTGGCATCGGGAATCATAAAGATCAGCAGCACGGCGGGCAGATAAATTGCCTTGGCCGGGCCGATGAGCGCCGCCAGCACCACAGCAGCCACCGTTTCCGGCCAGCGGGCCGGGCGGGTGCGCAGGGTCAGGCAGAGCGCAGTAAAGCAGAAGAGATCCCCCAGCACGGCGGCGTCCGCCGAAAGGCTGCCCGCCAGCTGCAAGGGCTGGGCCAGCAGTGCCACACCGGCAAAAATGCCGCGCAGCCGCTGGGGTGCAATATTGACCGCAGCCGCAGCCAATGCCAGGTACAGCGCCAGGTTGCACAGCCGCCCCAACAGCAGCATGCCATGGAAGCCAAGCCCCATCATGCGCGCCAGCGTAATGCCGGCAATCTGACCCAGGTAGAGCGTATTATTGATGGGGTCCGCCGTTACATAGGTATCGGAGCTGACAGTCGTTTCACCGCTGCAGCCCGCATCTCCCAGGTGTTCCAGCATTTCCTTGTAAGCGTAAATGCCGATATCACCGGTATGATTTTTGAAATAGGGAGCATCGCAGCTGCGCACCAGCAGCATATCATCATCGTCCGCCACCGGCTGGCCCAGCAATGTGCTGGACTGGCGGTAGCATTTGGCCAGGTGGGTGTATTCATCGGGGCCGACAAGGGGCGGCGTTAAAAAGGCAAACGCCACGCCCAGCACCGCACCGCACACCAGCACCACCTGCCACAGCTTGGCGCGGTGGGTGAGCAGGATAAAGCCCGCCACCACCGCCGCAAAGGTCAGCACGCCCAGCAGGCGGGAGATCACATGGGACCAGCTGCCGGAATCATTGACGACATACTGCAATGCCGGATGCCCGACGATGGAATCCGTTGTGCCGTTTGCATTCCGGCGGGTCATCTGCTGGCTGGTGTCGGCATCCGTCCAAAGGCCCAGCAGGTGGTACACATCCCAGTCATCGCCGGGGGTATACCACAGGCGCAGGGTCATGTTGGGGTTTGCCAGGTCATAGTCCGCTTCGGCATCGGCTGTGCCGGGGGCTGTATAGGGCGCATCAAACGTGATGGCCGCAAAGGTGTCATCTTTAATGGTAATGCAGTCCAGCTCACCGTTCGCCACGGCGTTGCCATCGGCATCCAGCAGTGCAGCGTACAGGGTGCCATGCCGGAACGCCCAATTATGGGTGGTCAGGTCCAGTCGAACCCCGTAAATGCGCTGCCCGCTTTTGAGCGGAACGGGCAGGTACAACCCGGTTGTGCCGTCATCCTGCGTTGCAGCGTCCGCCGTGGCAGGAATTACAACGGTACGGGTATAATCATCGTTGACGATTTCATACACCGGCTGGTTATCCACCCGCTGGCCAAGGTCAAACCCGGCCCACGCGGCCACAGCGGCGGCAGCCAGCGCCACCAGCAAAGTCAGCCACAGCAGGCGGTGCCGCTTGCAGAAATCTTTGATTTTTTGCATGAAGCCCTCCCCTGCTTTAGGTTGCTTACAGACAGTTTTATTATACATGATGATTGGCGAAAGTGCAATATTAGCCTTACTGCACTTTACTTTTCTCATTTTTCCTCTATCTTTTTAGGCTAGAGAATGATATCATCTATGTAAAAATCACATAAAGAGGTCGTGATATTGCTATAATTAACTGATACAAAAACACCCCCGTCTGCATTACCAGGCGGGGGCATGTTATTGCATTACGAGAAACGGTCGCGCAGGTTCTTGAAGAAGCCCTTGCGCTTTTCGTAGTTATCCTCTTTCATGCTGTCCTCAAAAGCTTTCAGGGCTTCGCGCTGGGCGCGGGTGACCTTTTTAGGGATCTCAACATCGACGATCACATACTGGTCGCCGCGGCCGCGGCCGTTCAGGTACTGGATGCCCTGGCCGCGCAGGCGGAACTTGGTGCCGCTCTGGGTGCCTTCGGGGATATGCTGCACAATGCGGCCATCCACGGTGGGCACCTCAACGTCATCGCCCAGCACAGCCTGGCTGAAGGTGATGGGCACATGGATGGTAACATCGTACCCGTCACGCTCAAACATCGGGTCGGCCTTAACGGTAACATGCACGATCACATCGCCGGCCGGGCCGCCGTTGGAACCGGCATCGCCCTGGCCGCGCAGTGCAATGTTCTGGTCATCATCAATACCAGCGGGGATATTGATCTCCAGGCTCTTGCGCGCGGCGGTCTTGCCGGTGCCGCGGCAGGTCTTGCACGGGTTGCGGATAATGGTGCCGCGGCCGCCGCAGTGGCTGCAGGGCTGCTGGCTCTGCATTACGCCAAAGGGGGTGCGCTGCTGTGTTACAACATAACCACGGCCGCCGCAGTCGGGGCAGGTTTCGGGGCTGGTACCCTTGGCCGCACCGGTGCCGCCGCAGTCGGGGCAGGTATCCTGGCGGTTGATGGTGATCTTCTTGGAGCAGCCGTGGGCGGCTTCCTCAAAGGTCAGGATCACGCTGGCCTGAATATCATGGCCCTTGCGGGGTGCATTGGCGGTGCGGGTGGAAGAACCGCCGCCAAAGCCGCTGAATCCACCGCCAAATCCGCCGCCAAAGATATCGCCAAAGATGTCGCCCAGGTCCACGCCGCCAAAACCACCGCCGAACCCGCCTGCACCGCCGCCGTTGGCAGCCGCATAGTTGGGGTCTACGCCGGCAAAGCCGAACTGATCATAGCGCTGGCGTTTCTGTGGGTCGGAAAGCACATCGTTGGCTTCGTTGACCTCTTTGAACTTTTCCTCGGCTTCTTTATTGCCGGGGTTCAGGTCAGGGTGGTACTTTTTGGCAAGTTTGCGGTAGGCACTCTTGATCTCGGCATCCGTAGCGTTTTTGCCGATGCCCAGCACCTCGTAATAATCTCTTTTTTCTGCCATATGATCACACCTTTATGTGTTGAAGTAAGTTGACTTTTATTCCTTTCCCCTATGGGAACAGCCGGTTCTTTGTCCGTAAGGGCGTACAGCCTGTGCCTGCAAGCGGCAACGTGATTTCACTGCGGGCACACGCTGTGCGCCCCTACGGACGGGACGCAGCTTTGTGGGCTTAACCCCACAATGGCCGCCGCCGGAATTGCCTGGCGGCGGCCTTTTGGGTTACAGGGATGTTCCCCTGTTTATTCTGTTATCTTACACCTCGTGGAAGTCAGCGTCAACAGCACCGTCATCCTTCGGGGCGGAACCGGCATTGCCCGTGGGGCCCTGCTGGGCGTCAGCGCCCGGCTGCTGGCCCTGCTGCTGGGCAGCCTGCTGGTAAACCTTCTCGCTGATGGCGTAGAAAGCCTTCTGCAGGTCGTCCTGCTTTGCCTTGATGGCCTCAATATCGGTACCCTTCAGGGCTTCCTTCAGGGCGTTCAGCTTAGCTTCGCACTCGCTCTTCTCGGACGGAGAGACCTTGTCGCCCAGCTCGCTCAAAGCCTTTTCGGTCTGGAACACCATCTGGTCGGCGTTGTTGCGGGTATCAACATCTTCGCGGCGCTTCTTATCCTCAGCAGCATACTGCTCGGCATCCTTAACGGCCTTGTCGATGTCATCCTTGCTCATGTTGGTGGAAGCAGTGATGGTAATGCTCTGCTCCTTGCCGGTGCCAAGGTCCTTAGCGCTTACATGCACAATGCCGTTGGCATCGATATCAAAGGTAACTTCGATCTGGGGCACGCCGCGCGGAGCCGGAGCGATGCCATCCAGGTGGAAGGTACCCAGGCTCTTGTTGTCGCGGGCAAACTCACGTTCGCCCTGCAGAACGTTGACTTCAACGCTGGGCTGGTTGTCAGCAGCAGTGGAGAAGATCTGGCTCTTCTTGGTGGGGATGGTGGTGTTGCGCTCAATGATCTTGGTGCAAACGCCGCCCAGAGTCTCAATGCCCAGGCTCAACGGGGTAACATCCAGCAACAGCAGACCCTTAACGTCGCCCTGCAGAACACCGCCCTGGATGGAAGCGCCGACAGCAACACATTCATCGGGGTTGATGCCCTTGAACGGCTCGCAGTTCAGTTCCTTCTTGACAGCGTCATAGACAGCGGGGATACGGGTGGAGCCACCGACCATCAGGACCTTAGCCAGGTCAGAAGCCTTCAGGCCTGCATCAGCCAGAGCCTTGCGGACAGGGGCCATGGTGCGGTCAACCAGATCAGCGGTCAGTTCATTGAACTTTGCGCGGGTCAGGGTCATATCCAAGTGCTTGGGGCCGTTGGCGTCAGCGGTGATGAACGGCAGGTTGATGTTGGTGGAAGTGGCGCTGGACAGCTCGATCTTTGCCTTTTCAGCAGCTTCCTTCAAGCGCTGTGCAGCCATCTTATCCTTGCGCAGGTCGATGTTGTTTTCCTTCTGGAAATCCTCAGCCATCCAGTCGATGATGCGCTGGTCGAAGTCATCGCCGCCCAGGTGGGTATCACCATTGGTAGCCAGAACTTCAGTAACGCCATCGCCCATCTCGATGATGGAAACATCGAACGTACCACCGCCCAGGTCGTAAACCATGATCTTCTGGTCGGATTCCTTATCAATGCCGTAAGCCAGAGAAGCTGCGGTCGGCTCGTTGATGATACGCTTTACGTTCAGACCAGCAATGGTACCGGCGTTCTTGGTTGCCTGACGCTGGCTGTCGTTGAAGTAAGCGGGAACGGTGATGACAGCCTCGGTAACGGGCTCGCCCAGGTAAGCTTCGGCATCAGCCTTCAGCTTTGCCAGGATCATAGCGCTGATCTCTTCGGGGGTGTAATCCTTGCCGCCGGCGTGAACCTTCTCGGCAGTGCCCATCTTACGCTTGATGGAGGAGATGGTGTTTTCGGGGTTGGTGATAGCCTGACGCTTTGCAACCTGGCCTACCAGACGCTCGCCGGTTTTGGTAAAGCCGACAACAGACGGGGTGGTACGGGCACCCTCAGCGTTAGGGATAACAACGGGCTCGCCGCCCTCCATAACAGCTACGCAGCTGTTGGTAGTACCAAGGTCAATACCAATAATCTTACTCATAATATAAAACTCCTTTCATATTCCTCTTTCAGGAAACATGGAAATGTGAATGTCTTAATTTATATCTGAACGGGCTTTTGCACCCGGTTCATGCTTTGTTATTCGGCCACAACCACGGTTGCATGGCGGATGATCTTATCGCCGATCATGTAGCCTTTCTGGAACACGCGCACCACAGTGCCGCTTTCCTGGCCATCCTCTGCCGGAACCTGCTGAACAGCGTTCATAAAGTTGGGGTCAAAGGGCTTGCCCATGGATTCGATCTCGGTGATGTTCAGCGTTTTCAGAGCTTTTTCAGCTTTGTCCAGCGTCATCACAACGCCCTTTTTATAGTTTTCGTCGGTGCATTCGGCATTGGCTGCCATATCCAGCGTATCCAGAATTGCCAGGATCTGGTTGACCGCGTGGGAAACACCATCGTTGAACTTCTGGTCAGCTTCGCGGGCGGAACGCTTGCGGTAATTGTCATACTCTGCAGCGGTGCGCAGCATCTGGTCTTTCAGCTTTGCGTTGGCCTGCTCGGCGGCTTCCAGCTTTGCCTTTACGGCTTCCAGCTCTTTGGATTTTTTGCCGAACCAGTCTTTCTTTTCGGTCTTTTCTGCAGCGGGTTCAGCTTCCTGCTTATCGGATTCTGCTGCGGGCGCTTTTGTTTCAGCAGCGGCCTGCTCCTGTTCAGTTTCAGGCTGCTTCTTTGTTTCTTCGCTCATGTCTGCTCCTCCTTTTTACCGGACATTGACTGCCCTAACTTAATTGCAAAATAATTCAAAACGGGGATCAAGTGTTCGTACTCCATGCGGTTGGAGCCGATCACCGCTACCGTGCCGTACAGCCCGCCGCCCGCAAGGTAACGCTTGCTGACGATGCAGAGGTTCGGCATGGCGGGCTCGATATCCTCGCCCAACGTGGCGGTCACTTTGCCGCTGCCCGGTTCGATCAGGGCGCGGGCCGCTTCGTTGTCAGAAAAAACTTCCAGCAGCGCGCCAAGGTTTGTGCGCACATCCGGCATCTTGGCCAGGTACTGCACGCCCTCCAGGTAAAACTGCGGGCGGGTGCGAACCAGCGCTTCGGCGGCGAACACCACCGGCGCCAGCCTGCGCCCGGCGGAAAGCACCAGGCTTGCCGTCAGCGACGGGGTTAGATCCTCCGGTGCCACAAAGGTCAGGCTGCTGTTCAGCAGGCGGGCCATCTCATCGGCATCCTCCCGCGTCAAGCCGGTGTGGATACGCGCCACACGGGTGCGCACACCGCCGGAGCTGGTAACCGCCAAAACTGCGGCGGAATACCGCCCGACCTGCACGACCTCAAAATGGGCGATGCACAGATCCTCGGCCTGCGGGGTGGTAGCCACTGCGGCACAGCCGGTATAATCGGCCAGTGCGCGGGCGGCGCTCTGCGCCAGCTTTTCGGGCTCAACGTCCATATCGGCAAACAGCCGGTCAATGTTTTCGCGGTCCGCTGCGCTCAGTGCTATGGCGGCGGGGGCTTCCAGCAGGTGGTCTAGGTAGTACCGGTACCCCTTGGGGCTGGGCACGCGGCCTGCGCTGGTGTGCGGCTGCTCCAGCAGGCCAAGCTTTGTCAGCGCGGCCATCTCGTTGCGCAGCGTGGCACTGGAACCTGCCATATCAAAGTAGTTTGCCAGCACACTGCTGCCCACGGGCTCGCCCTCGAGGCCATACAGCGCAACGATCGCCTGCAAAACACGCTGCTTGCGTGCATCCATCGTCATAGCGCCTGCCTCCTTCGTTCGCTTTTTGTTCTTTAGCACTCCTTCTTCCTGAGTGCTAAGACCATTATATCCAATTTTGCGGCGCTGTCAATAGCTTCTCAGAAAAGTTTTGAAAG
>ENA-OPAP01001142-OPAP01001142.1-human-gut-metagenome-genome-assembly--contig:-NODE-1142-length-11207-cov-3.499283_pt1 | contig 11207 bp, 9 predicted proteins | sample MGYA00241059_ERZ501434 | MGnify/ENA primary metagenome ERZ501434 (study PRJEB25962, sample SAMEA1967055) | human gut metagenome | biome: human gut; feature: human-associated habitat; material: faeces...
ACATTCTTGCCGGTCTTTTCGGCTTTGAGAAACGCGCCTACTTTGAAGCCGCCGAAGGAAGCGAACAAGCACCTAAGGTAGAGTTCTAAAGAGACGGGATATTTTTTACGCAAAGCAAGGCTATAAGCGAAATAATCACTACTTTTGTGCTCAATTGAACAAACTTATTATCCCATGAGTAATCAACGATATATGATGAGAGGCGTCAGCGCATCCAAAGAAGATGTGCACAACGCCATTAAGAACATCGACAAAGGTATATTCCCGCAGGCTTTCTGCAAAATCATCCCCGATATACTGGGCGGTGACCCTGAGTATTGTAATATCATGCACGCAGACGGCGCAGGAACAAAATCCAGTCTGGCCTACATGTACTGGAAAGAGACGGGCGACCTCTCCGTCTGGAAAGGCATCGCACAGGATGCGCTGATTATGAACATCGACGACCTGCTCTGTGTAGGTGCTGTGGACAATATCCTAGTATCGAGCACCATCGGACGCAACAAGCTGCTTGTGCCCGGAGAAGTGATTTCCGCCATCATCAACGGTACGGACGAACTGCTTGCCGAACTCCGCGAAATGGGTGTAGGCGTATATGCCACCGGTGGCGAGACCGCCGATGTGGGCGACCTGGTGCGTACCATCATCGTTGACTCTACGGTAACCTGCCGCATGAAGCGTTCGGATGTTATCGACAATGCCAATATCCGTCCGGGAGACGTGATTATAGGCCTCTCCTCTTGCGGACAAGCCACTTACGAAAAAGAGTATAACGGCGGTATGGGCAGCAACGGGCTTACCAGCGCCCGCCACGACGTATTCGCCAAATATCTGGCGGAGAAATATCCGGAAAGCTATGACAAAGCCGTACCCGACGAACTGGTATACAGCGGAAAGCTGAAACTGACAGACAGCGTGGAAGGCAGTCCGCTGGATGCCGGAAAGCTGGTGCTCTCTCCCACCCGTACATATGCGCCGGTGGTTAAGAAACTGCTCGATGCGCTCCGTCCCGAAATTCACGGTATGGTACACTGCTCCGGCGGTGCGCAGACCAAAGTGCTGCACTTTGTCGGAGATAACTGCCGCGTTGTCAAAGACAACCTTTTCCCCGTTCCGCCGCTGTTCAGGACCATCAAGGAGCAAAGCGATACGGACTGGAGCGAAATGTACAAGGTATTCAATATGGGACACCGTCTGGAAGTATATCTTTCTCCTGAGCATGCGGAAGAAGTGATTGCCATCAGCAAAAGCTTCAACATCGATGCACAGATTGTAGGACGTATCGAAGAGAGCGATAAGAAAGAACTGATTATCAAGAGTGAATTCGGAGAGTTCAGATATTAATGCCGACTTGTCATCTCGTAACATTACCACTTTAATTAAATGGCAGATAACAACACCATATTAGAGAAACTGGAAGGCCTCGTTGCCCGCTTCGAAGAAGTGTCCACACTGATTACCGACCCGGCGGTAATTGCCGACCAGAAGCGCTACGTCAAACTCACCAAAGAGTACAAAGAACTGGGCGACCTGATGAATGCCCGCAAAGAGTACATGCAGGTACTGAACGGCATCGAGGAAGCCAAAGAAATCATCGCCAACGAAACCGACGCCGAGATGCGTGAAATGGCACGCGAAGAACTTGATGCCTGCCAGGCGCGCCAGCCTGAACTGGAAGAAGAGATAAAGCTCCTGCTTGTCCCCGCCGACCCGCAGGACAGCCGCAACGCCATTCTCGAAATCCGCGGTGGTGCAGGTGGAGACGAAGCCGCCATTTTTGCAGGCGACCTCTTCCGCATGTACACCAAGTATTGTGAGGCAAAAGGCTGGAGACTGGAAATATCCAGCGCCAACGAGGGCGCAGCCGGCGGTTTCAAGGAAATCATCTGCTCCGTAACGGGAGACAACGTATATGGCACGCTGAAATATGAATCGGGTGTACATCGCGTACAACGCGTGCCTGCCACCGAAACGCAGGGACGTGTACACACATCCGCCGCATCCGTGGCGGTGCTGCCCGAAGCCGAAGAGTTCGATGTAGTCATCAACGAGGGAGAAATCAAATGGGATACCTTCCGAAGCGGCGGTGCGGGCGGTCAGAACGTAAATAAGGTAGAATCCGGCGTACGCCTGCGCTATAACTGGAAGAACCCGAATACGGGTGTCGTAGAGGAAATTCTCATCGAATGTACCGAAACGCGCGACCAGCCGAAGAACAAAGAACGCGCCCTGTCGCGCCTGCGTACCTTTATATACGACAAGGAGCACCAGAAATACATTGACGACATCGCTTCCAAGCGAAAGACAATGGTCTCTACCGGTGACCGCTCGGCAAAGATACGTACCTACAACTATCCGCAAGGACGTATTACCGACCACCGCATCAACTATACCATTTATAACCTTGCCGCCTTTATGGACGGTGATATTCAGGATTGCATCGACCATCTGATTGTTGCGGAAAATGCAGAGCGACTGAAAGAAAGCGAATTGTAGTTATGAAAGGGCTATCAGTAGAGAAAGCGTTTCACACGGTTACCGAAGCGTTTCAGAACTGCCTGAAGCGCTTCCCGGTTACGGTAGCCTTTATCTTTGCATTCACAGCCTATCTCATTCATCTGACATCAATAAGCTGGACAGGTGAAGAACGGTTGCTGTTTATAACCGGTTACTACCTGTCGGTAGGCATCCTGCTTTCGCTCACGCTTCATCTGTGGAGCGAAGAAGTAAAAAGCCGGATGTGGAAGACAGGCGTACAACTTGCCGCACACGCCCTGCTCATAGCCGATGCTTTTCTGCTATACCATTATCTCGGTACAGAGAGTTCATGGATTGAAATCGGCATCGCCCACACGGCAGCCATTCTCACCATAGGGCTTTCCACATTCTTCCTCTCGTTCCTGCGCGAGAAGAATGACATTGCCAGTTGGAATTTTGCACTGAACGCCGTTTCTTCGTTCGCTGTTACACAAATCATAGGCCTCATCCTATGGGCAGGCATCAGTCTGCTGTTGTTCTCACTGCACCAGCTGTTCGACATCCATTTCAGCGGAAAGTGCTATGCCTATATCTATTATCTGTGCAGCATAACGCTCGCCTTGATACTGTTTCTCGGATTGTTGCCGCAGGGAGAGGACAAACACAACCGCGAACCTCACTCATCCGAATTCCTGAACGGCATCATACACTACCTGTTCCTTCCGCTAACAGCCGGATATCTGACAGTGCTTTACATGTATGCCGCCCGCATCCTTGTCAGTTGGGAACTGCCCACAGGCTGGGTGTCATGGCTCATCGTAGCATTAATGACGGTGTGCATCGCCATTCAATTCGGCCTGTATCCCACACGTCTCGAAGAGAACAAACGGTTTGACAACTGGATTGCCCGCTGGATGCCCGTACTGATACTGCCTCTGCTGTTGCTGATGACCATAGGCATCGTGCGCCGGTTCAACGATTACGGCATTACCGTTAACCGGCTCTATCTCGCCACACTCAACGGCTGGTTCTATTTTGTCTGTATCGGGTTGTTCGCCATCAAGGCACGGCGTATCAACTGGATACCCATTTCGTTTGCCATCATCTTTTTGCTGACGTCGGCATTGCCCGTCAACTATGCCGGCATTACAAAGAATGTCATTCTTAACGAAATCAAAGCCGAGATGCAACGCAGTTGCCGGGCAAAAGCCCCCCTCTCGCTACAACAATATGAGGAATGGATGTACTCGTTGCCGGAAAAGCAGGCGATACGGATAAACAGTAAATTCAGATACCTGAACAGCTGGTTCGGCACGGAGAGCGTCACCCATCTGATAGACAGAAACGTAACCTACAACCTCTATTCCGTGGCAGCGGATATTGAAGCAAATGCAGCGCCTGCCGGCACTGATAGCGGCAAGGTTACTTATAGCGGAGCAATCGACAGTCAGACGAACATCAATGTTCCCAAAGGCTACACGCGGTTTATCACCATACCCAGCGACGGTATGTCAAGCCGCTTTCTTACCATCCCCCGCCAATATCTTGAAAATGGAATATTGCCCGTTGCACTCGATACCCGGACGGACAATCTGAACGATAGCGCATATATCGAACTCAGCACATTGGAAATGTTGGAAAAGAACAGCAAGCACGGTCATATACCGCCTACCTCTTTCCGATGCAATTCTCCCAAGAACCTGTTCATGCTGACTGCATTCGATATCCATTATGAAAAGAACAGTGACGAAGATGTAAGAATGAGCATCAAGGGATATTTATTTAAAAAGTAAAACCATTAAACCAACAAATTGCGATATGAACAAACAACAACTCTTTGAGAATATCAAACGCAAGAAATCATTTCTATGCGTAGGTCTGGACACGGATATCAAGAAGATTCCGGAACACCTGCTGAAAGAAGAAGACCCCATCTTTGCCTTCAACAAAGCGATTATCGATGCAACAGCCGACCTGTGTATCGCCTACAAACCGAATCTCGCTTTCTATGAAAGCATGGGAGTAAAAGGCTGGATTGCCTTTGAAAAGACCGTGAACTACATCAAGCAGAACTATCCCGACCAGTTTATCATCGCCGATGCCAAACGCGGCGACATCGGCAATACCTCTGCCATGTATGCACGTACTTTCTTTGAAGAGCTGGACATAGACTCGGTAACCGTAGCTCCTTATATGGGCGAAGACAGCGTTACTCCATTCCTCACCTACGAAGGCAAATGGGTTATCCTGCTCGCACTGACCAGCAACAAAGGTTCGCACGACTTCCAACTGACGGAAGACAAAAACGGTGAACGTCTCTTTGAAAAAGTATTGCGCAAGTCACAGGAATGGGCAAACGACGAGCAAATGATGTACGTGGTAGGCGCCACCCAAGGACGTGCTTTCGAAGATATTCGTAAGATTGTTCCCAACCACTTCCTTTTAGTGCCCGGCGTAGGTGCACAAGGCGGTTCATTGGAAGAGGTCTGCAAGTACGGCATGAACAAGACTTGCGGGCTGATTGTTAACTCCAGCCGCGGTATTATCTATGTAGACAAGACCGAAAACTTCGCAGCCGCTGCACGCAAAGCCGCACAGGAAGTACAGGCTCAGATGGCGGAACAGCTGAAAGCAATACTCTGAGAAGCAAATAAAAACTTATTTTAAACATAACCGGGCAGAATCAGGCGAACAACTACCCATTTCACCGATTCTGCCCGGTTCGTATCAATACATGATAATCCCGCATGATATGCTCGAAGGTTTCAAAAGGACCAATCTGTCATAGCCCGCCACATTGCAAATGTTTTCAAAGAAGGAGAACTTGACAGAGACAGTAATGTGCAAATTTTGCATAATACTATCTCAAAATATAAACCTACTGCGATTTACAACTTAGAGGTTATCATCTCAACACGACTGGTGATGAACTTCCTTGTATAGCATCATATTTTGTCATCTCCTAAAAACAAATTACCTTTGTCCTCAAATACTTAGCTATGCCTTACGAACGTAAAATCATTAACGATCCGGTGTTCGGATTCATCAACATACCCAAAGGACTGCTGTATGACCTTGTACGACATCCCCTTTTGCAACGCCTCACCCGTATCAAACAATTGGGATTATCGTCCGTGGTGTATCCCGGCGCACAGCATACCCGGTTCCAGCACTCACTGGGGGCATTCTACCTTATGAGTGAAGCTATCCAGCAACTTACCGCCAAAGGAAACTTCATTTTCGACAGTGAAGCGGAAGCCGTACAGGCGGCTATCCTCATGCACGACATCGGGCACGGTCCGTTCTCGCACGTGCTTGAAGATACTATTGTAAAAGGTGTCTCGCACGAAGACATTTCCCTGATGCTCATGGAACGCATCAACAAAGAAATGAACGGGCAACTGACACTTGCCATCCAAATATTCAAGGACGAATATCCCAAGCGTTTCCTCCACCAACTGGTAAGCGGACAGCTGGACATGGACCGCCTCGACTACCTGCGCCGCGACAGCTTCTATACCGGAGTGACGGAAGGTAACATAGGTTCGGCGCGCATCATCAAGATGCTCGATGTAAAAGACGATCATCTGGTCGTAGAATCCAAAGGAATCTACTCTATCGAAAACTTCCTCACTGCACGCCGCCTGATGTACTGGCAGGTATATCTGCATAAGACATCGGTTGCCTACGAAAAGATGCTCATCAGCACCTTGCTGCGTGCCAAGGAGTTAGCCGGCAAAGGCGTGGACTTGTTTGCCCCGCCCGCACTGAAATTCTTTTTATACAACGACATCAACCGGGAAATATTCTACAATAACCCGGACTGCCTGGAAAACTTTATCCAACTGGACGACAACGATCTTTGGACTGCCCTGAAAGTATGGAGCACACATCCGGACAGGGTGCTTTCCACACTAAGTATGGGCATGGTTAACCGTAACATATTCAAAGTGGAAATCTCCACCGAACCTTTCAGCGAGGAGCGTAAAGAAGAAATCACCCGGCAAATCGGCGAACAGCTGGATATCCCTCTTTCCGAAGCCGGTTATTTTATCTCTACCCCAAGCATTGAGAAGAATATGTACGACCCGGCAGACGACAGCATCGACATCCTGTACAACGACGGCTCCATTAAAAACATAGCCGAAGCATCGGACATGCTCAACATCTCCCTACTCTCAAAAAAAGTAAAAAAGTACTACTTGTGTTATCAACGTTTGCATAGATAAGTATAAAATATTCACCGCAGGACAAGGATATATAAAAAAAAAGTCCGTTATTTGTGTTTTGAAACCATCTAACAACAATAAGACATGGAGTTCTCTGCTAAACAAATTGCAACATTTATACAAGGAGAAATCGTAGGAGACGAGAATGCAACCGTGCATACCTTCGCCAAGATTGAAGAAGGAATACCGGGGGCAATCTCTTTCTTATCCAACCCTAAATACATACCTTATCTGTATGAAACCCAATCGAGTATTGTTTTGGTTAATAAGGATTTCACTCCCGAACAGGAAGTAAAAGCTACCATGATTAAGGTAGACAATGCCTACGAAAGCCTTGCCAAATTATTAAACCTGTATGAACAGAGCAAACCGAAACGTACCGGTATCGACCCGCGCGCATACGTTGCCGAAACAGCCCAAATAGGCAAAGATGTTTACATTGCGCCTTTTGCTTATGTAGGAGACCATGCAGAAGTGGGCGACAATACGGTAATTCATCCGCATGCCACTATCGGAAGCGGCGCTAAAGTAGGCAGTGATTGCATTATTTACGCAAATGCGACAATCTACCACGACTGTCGCGTAGGCAACCGCTGCATCCTGCATGCCGGCTGTGTAATCGGTGCAGACGGTTTCGGTTTCGCCCCCACTCCCGAAGGGTATGAAAAGATTCCCCAAATCGGAATCACCCTATTGGAAGATAATGTGGAAATCGGCGCCAATACGTGTGTAGACCGTGCCACGATGGGAGCGACTATCGTTCACAGCGGTGTAAAACTGGATAATCTGGTGCAGGTGGCACATAACGATGAAATAGGTTCGCATACGGTAATGGCGGCCCAAGTGGGCATAGCCGGTTCCACCAAAGTAGGCGAATGGTGTATGTTTGGCGGTCAGGTGGGTATAGCCGGACACATCCACATCGGAAACAAAGTGAACCTTGGCGCACAATCCGGTGTTCCCAGCAGTATTAAAGAAGGCAGTGTATTAATAGGTACGCCGCCTATGGAAGTGAAGCCCTACTTCAAGTCACAGTCCGTATTTCGCAAGCTGCCGGATATGTACTTTGAGTTGAATGCGCTCCGCAAAGAACTCGATGAATTAAAAAAACAATTAAATAAGTAACCAATGTTGAAACAAAAGACTCTGAAAGACAGCTTTTCACTCAGTGGGAAAGGTCTTCACACTGGACTTGATCTGACCGTTACTTTCAACCCTGCTCCGGACAATCACGGATATAAGATTCAGCGTACCGACCTGGAAGGTCAGCCTATCATTGACGCTGTTGCCGATAACGTGACCGAAACGACACGCGGCACCGTGCTTTCCAAAAACGGGGTTAAGATAAGTACCGTAGAGCACGGCATGGCTGCGCTTTACGCTTTGGGCATAGATAACTGCCTTATTCAGGTGAACGGTCCGGAATTTCCTATCCTGGATGGAAGTGCCCAATATTATGTCAACGAAATAGAACGTGTAGGTACGGTGGAACAAAGTGCCGTAAAGGATTTCTATATCATCAAATCCAAGATTGAATTCCGTGACGATGCCACCGGCTCATCCATCATCGTATTGCCCGATGAAAACTTCAGTCTGAACGTACTGGTATCCTACGACTCGACCATCATCCCCAACCAGTTTGCCACATTGGAAGATATGGCAAAGTTCAAGGATGAAGTAGCCGCCAGCCGCACTTTCGTATTTGTACGCGAGATAGAACCGCTGTTGCAAGCCGGACTTATCAAAGGCGGCGACCTGGACAACGCCATTGTTATCTATGAACGTGAAATGCCGCAGGATGCCTACGACAAGCTTGCCGACGTTATGGGCGTGCCTCACATGGACGCCAAGCAGTTGGGTTACATCAACCACAAACCGCTGGTATGGCCCAACGAATGCGCCCGCCACAAACTGCTGGACGTTATCGGTGACCTGGCTCTGATTGGCAAGCCCATCAAGGGACGTATCATTGCCACACGTCCGGGGCATACCATCAACAACAAGTTTGCCCGCCAGATGCGTAAGGAAATCCGTCTGCACGAGATACAGGCCCCTACTTACGACTGCAACCGCGAACCCATTATGGATGTAAACCGTATCCGTGAACTGTTGCCGCACCGCTATCCGTTCCAACTGGTAGATAAAGTAATTGAGATAGGTGCCAACTACATCGTAGGTGTCAAGAACGTAACAGCCAACGAACCTTTCTTTCAGGGACACTTCCCGCAAGAACCCGTCATGCCGGGCGTATTGCAGGTAGAGGCCATGGCACAGACAGGCGGTTTACTTGTTCTGAACTCCGTAGACGAACCCGAACGCTATTCCACCTACTTTATGAAGATAGACGGCGTCAAGTTCCGCCAGAAAGTTGTGCCGGGAGATACTTTGATTTTCCGTGTCGAACTGCTGGCTCCTATCCGCCGGGGTATCTCTACTATGAAAGGCTATGTATTTGTAGGCGAAAAGGTAGTGTGTGAGGCTGAATTTATGGCTCAAATAGTAAAAAACAAGTAAATTAATTATGATAAGTCCCTTAGCGTATATTCATCCCGAAGCGAAAATCGGGGAAAACGTAGAGATTGCTCCTTTTGTTTTCATCGACAAGAATGTGGTAATCGGCGATAACAACAAGATTATGGCGAATGCCAACATTCTGTACGGTTCACGCATCGGCAACGGGAATACAATCTTTCCCGGAGCTGTAATCGGTGCTATCCCGCAAGACCTGAAATTCCGGGGAGAAGAGACTACCGCCGAGATAGGCAATAATAATACCATCCGCGAGAACGTGACAATCAACCGGGGTACGGCTGCCAAAGGAAAGACAATCGTTGGCAGCAATAACCTGCTGATGGAAGGTGTACATGTTGCACACGATGCCTTTATCGGCAACGGTTGCATCATCGGCAATTCCACAAAAATGGCAGGCGAGATTGTCATAGACGACAATTCCATCATCAGTGCCAACGTACTGATGCACCAGTTCTGCCACGTAGGCGGATTCGGCATGATACAGGGCGGATGCCGCTTCAGCAAAGACATACCGCCGTACATCATAGCCGGACGGGAACCCATCTGCTATGCAGGCATCAACATCGTGGGACTGCGCCGTCGCGGTTTCTCCAACGAAACCATCGAGGCCATTCACAATGCCTACCGCATCATCTATCAAAGCGGACTAAACAATACGGAAGCTTTGAAAAAGATTGAGAATGAAATGGAAATGACCCCAGAAATCAGCTATATTGTAAACTTTATACGCGAATCGGCTCGCGGCATTATTCCTGCAAGCAAATAAAAAGTTAATAATATGATATATAGATTTACCCTCATCTCCGACGAAGCGGACGACTTCATCAGAGAAATACAGATTGACCCGGAAGCCACGTTCTATGACTTTCACGAAGCTATCGTGAAATCAGTAGGTTATACCGACGACCAGATGACCTCTTTCTTCATCTGCGACGATGATTGGGAAAAGGAAAAAGAAGTTACCCTCGAAGAAATGGACGACAATCCGGAAATGGACAGTTGGGTGATGAAAGACACCCAGGTCAGCGAATTGGTAGAGGACGAAAAGCAGAAACTCCTGTACGTGTTCGACTACATGACAGAACGTTGTTTCTTCATCGAACTGACAGAAATTATCACCGGTAAAGATATGAATGGTGCTAAATGTACTAAGAAAGCCGGAGAAGCTCCCAAACAGACTGTTGATTTTGAAGAAATGGCCGCAGCCGGTGGCTCGCTCGACCTCGACGAAAACTTTTACGGAGATCAGGACTTCGACATGGAGGACTTCGATCAGGAAGGTTTTGACATAGGAGGAGGCGACGCTGGCAACCCATACGAAGAAGATAAATTCTAAGTCTTAAATATCAAGTATCAGGTATTAATTGCTATGCAGTGCCGGGCAGTTAATACCTGACATTTTTTAATTCCATGTTTTAGTACTCAACAACCGATACTTACTACTTTTAACCCCATGCCCACTCTCATCGTTCTGATAGGACCCACAGGCGTAGGAAAAACAGAATTAAGCCTGCGATTAGCCGAGAATTTTCAGACTCATATCGTGTCTGCCGATTCTAGACAGTTATATGCTGAACTGAAAATAGGGACAGCCGCTCCTACTCCCGAACAACTCGAACGTGTGCCGCATCACTTGGTAGGAACGCTTCATCTTACAGACTATTATAGCGCCGCGCAATATGAGACGGAAGCAATGGAGATTCTCGAAAAGTTATTCATGCAGCATGAGGTGGTTGTCTTGACGGGCGGTTCAATGATTTATGTGGATGCTATTTGCAAAGGTATTGACGATATTCCTACCGTAGATACAGAGACACGGGAGATGATGTTGCAAAGATATGAAGCGGAGGGACTTGAGAATCTCTGCTCCGAACTGAAACTGCTCGATCCGGAATATTACAAAATTGTCGATTTAAAGAATCCCAAACGAGTCATCCATGCCCTCGAAATTTGTTATATGACAGGGAA
>ENA-OPAP01001152-OPAP01001152.1-human-gut-metagenome-genome-assembly--contig:-NODE-1152-length-11095-cov-2.776902_pt1 | contig 11095 bp, 10 predicted proteins | sample MGYA00241059_ERZ501434 | MGnify/ENA primary metagenome ERZ501434 (study PRJEB25962, sample SAMEA1967055) | human gut metagenome | biome: human gut; feature: human-associated habitat; material: faeces...
AAGGGGCTGAGGCCATATTTCAAGCAATTACCGGATAATTACCAGGCAAAATTTGAGTTAAATTTAATGAGCAAGTTCTCAAATTTTATTATAAATAAACCATTTTCAGCGATAAATAATGCGGCACGTCACATTTTTTCACGCTATTTGTTGGAGAACAAACATTTATTTTATCAATATTTTAAAATTTCGAATACATGTATTGATCATCTCGAACAATTGATTAACGTCAACTTTTTCTCTTCTAACAGGACGTCATTTTGTGAATGCAATCGTTTTCCATAAATTCCTCTCCCCTCATAGGCGACGAATAGCATTTTGTGTTGAGGATCACAAAACGAATAATTGCTGGTCGCCGCGATAAGGTCAGCCAAAGACAACAAGGGGAATTTTCACAGAGCTTTTGATCGGCGTAGGCCACAGAATGTTGCTTCGTTTACTGTAATGCCGGGTAAATGAGCGTTTTTTGATAGTGCGAAAGAACCCTGCGAGGAAAATAAGCATCTATTATTGTTTGTCATGATGACAAGGCAGGCATCAATGAAAGGCTTCCCAATTGCACATATTTTTCACCCTTCAATCCCGCCAATGCACGCAGTGGTTAACAATCACAACAGAAATATTGATTATTGGACGGTAAAAAGAAAGTTTGCAGAAATTGTCTCCACCAATGACGTTAATAAAATATACAGTATAAGTAATGAACTGCGGAGAGTATTATCTGCAATTACTGCATTGAATTTCTATCAAGGCGATGTTCCTTCTGTCATGATTCGAATCCAACCGGAAAATATGAGTCCATTCATCATAGATATTTCTACAGGAGAACATGACGATTATATCATACAAACATTAGATGTAGGCACTTTTGCACCTTTTGGCGAACAATGTACTTGCTCAGCCGTCAATAAAAAAGAGCTGGAGTGTATTAAGGAGACGATTTCTAAGTATTGTGCAAAATTCACCCGAAAAGAAGCCATCTTACCCCCCCCTACGTATTTTAATAAAACATCCATTCCTTCAGATTGTTGGCAAATTCTCTTTTTTTCACCCGATCATTTTAATAATGATTTTTATTGATTATTTATAAAGGATAAAATAATGTCCCCTGTTTCATCAATTGGTAATGATATTAGTAGTGATTTAGCCCGTCGAAAAATGAATGACCTTCCTGAAAGCCCCATAGGAAATAACCTCGAAGCACTAGCACCAGGCATAGAAAAACTAAAACAGACCTCTATTGAAATGGTCACTTTACTTAACGCGTTACAACCAGGTGGGAAATGCATTATCACTGGTGATTTTCAAAAAGAATTAGCGTACTTACAAAATGTAATTCTTTATAATGATTCGTCTCTTCGTATGGATTTTTTTGGTTATAACGCCCGAATTATTCAACGATCAGACAATACCTGTGAACTTACAATTAATGAACCGTTAAAAAACCAGGAAATATCCACAGGCAATATCAATGTTAATTGCCCATTGAAAGACATTTACAATGAAATCAGGAGGTTGAACGTAATCTTTAGTTGTGGGACTGGAGGTATAGTTGATCTATCCTCTCTGGACTTACGGAATGTCGATTTAGAACTTTATGATTTTACAGATAAACATATGGCCAATACAATTTTAAATCCTTTTAAATTGGATGACACAGATTTTACTAATGCCAACATGTTTCAGGTAAATTTCGTTAGTTCAAAACAAAACGCCACAATCTCATGGGATTATTTACTAAAAATAACGCCTGTTATAACAAGCATTAACGATATGTATTCTGAAGAAAAAATTAAGCTTGTCGAAAGTTGTTTAAATGCGCTTGGAGATATTACCGAAGAACAATTAAAAATCATGAGACTTGCAATTATAGAATCTATACCAAGAGCAACTCTAACAGATCAATTAGAAAATGAATTAACAAAAGAAATATATAAAAGCTCATCGAAAATTAACAATTACTTGAACAGAATTAAATTACCAGAGATGAAAGGATTCTCATCAGAAAAAATAGATTATTACATCGATATAATCATTAAAGATTATGAAAGCGTCAAAGAAAATGCTTATCTAATCGTTCCAAAAATTAATTACAATACAGATTTAAACATAGAGGATTCTAGCTCAGAGGAATTCCTTTCAGATAATACACTAGAGAAAGACGAAAATTCTCATGACAATTGCTTTGAGGTCGTAAAATATAACACATATGAAGCTTATAACTCAGAGAAGCAATATTTTACCAGAGAGGACTATACGTATGATTACGACCTTTTAAATGCAATATAGACTTAATAATTTCTTACAAAGTCTATTATTAATACCGTAGATATTTATTCATCTTACACTATGCTCCAAAAAGCAAAAACCCGCCGAAGCGGGTTTTTACGTAAAACAGGTGAAACTGACCGATAAGCCGGGTTCTGTCGTGGACAGTCATTCATCTAGGCCAGCAATCGCTCACTGGCTCAAGCAGCCTACCCGGGTTCAGTACGGGCCGTACCTTATGAACCCCTATTTGGCCTTGCTCCGGGTGGAGTTTACCGTGCCACGGACTGTTACCAGCCGCGCGGTGCGCTCTTACCGCACCCTTTCACCCTTACCTGATCCCGCTTGCGCGGGCCATCGGCGGTTTGCTCTCTGTTGCACTGGTCGTGGGTTTCCCCCCCAGGCGTTACCTGGCACCCTGCCCTATGGAGCCCGGACTTTCCTCCCCTCCGCCCGTCTCCCCCGAAGAGGACGACGACGAAGCGGCGACTGTCTGGTCAGCTTCGGCGCGCAGTATAGAGTGTTTGCACGCCCTTGTCACCCCGCGTTGCGCATTCCAATCGCCAGTGTCGCGGCGATATTACGTGAAGCACGGTAAATATTGTCATAAGCCCCGCGGAATGCTTCGTCCAACGTACCAATACTGGTCAATACGCTGAAGACCGCATCAATGCCATGCTGATGTACAACGCCAACATCATTGGTCAGGCTACCCGCAATGCCAATCACCGGTTTATGGTACTTTTTCGCCACGTTTGCGACGCCAATCGGAACCTTGCCGTGTATACTCTGGCTGTCAATACGCCCTTCACCGGTGATCACCAGCGTACAATCGTGAATATGTTCCTCCAGATTCAGCGCCGTAGTGACGATTTCAATACCGCTTTTCAGTTCCGCACCAAGAAACGCCATTAGCGCCGCGCCCATACCACCCGCAGCTCCTGCGCCGGGGACATCTTTCACATCAACATGCAGCGCTTTTTTAATGACATCGGCATAGTGAGAGAGGTTATTGTCCAGCTCAACAATCATCGCTTCACTGGCTCCCTTTTGTGGGCCAAAGATGCGCGATGCGCCGTTATCACCCACCAGCGGATTGGTGACATCACAAGCGACGCGAATGACGCAATCTTTTAAGCGCGGATCGAGGCCGGAAATATCAATATCATTCAGAGTATTAAGACTACCGCCGCCAAAACCAATTTCATTGCCGTTGGCGTCGCATAATTTCGCCCCCAGCGCCTGTACCATGCCTGCACCGCCATCATTTGTAGCGCTACCGCCAATGCCGATAATAATGTTTGTCGCGCCGCTCTCCAGCGCCTGCAGAATTAACTCGCCTGTGCCGCGTGAAGTGGTCACGAGTGGATCACGTTTTTCCGCAGGTACCAGCTCCAGCCCACTGGCCGCCGCCATTTCAATAAACGCGGTTTTGCCATCGCCGGAGATCCCCCAACTGGCATTCACCTTCTCGCCCAGCGGCCCTGTAACCCAGGCGTGACGTTCGGAACCCTGGGTGGCTGCAATCATCGCTTCCACCGTTCCTTCGCCACCGTCGGCAACAGGAACAGAAACGTACTGTGCATCAGGAAAAATTTCCCGAAATCCTTTTTCTATCGCCTGCGCAACCTCGCTGGCAGATAAACTTTCTTTATAAGAGTCTGGGGCGATTACGATTTTCATACCTATGCCTGTTACCACATGACGCCGGAGGGCGTTTCTCTTATTCGGCCTGGATTCCAGGCCCGGATTGCAATACGCCATCCGGGCACGACGTCATTAACGAGTAACTTCGACTTTCGCCAGTTTTTCGTAGTAGCACGCCAGGGCGCTATGATCTGCCGTTCCTAAACCATCTGCTCGCAGTGCCTGCATCATCTCCATAACCGCAGCTGTGAGCGGCAGTTGCGCGCCGACGCCGTGGGAAGTATCCAGCGCATTTGCCAGATCCTTAATATGCAGATCAATACGGAAGCCCGGCTTGAAGTTGCGGTCCATCACCATCGGCGCTTTGGCATCCAGCACGGTACTGCCCGCCAGTCCACCGCGAATTGCCTGATACACCAAATCCGGGTTAACGCCCGCTTTGGTTGCCAGCGTTAACGCTTCTGACATCGCGGCAATATTCAGCGCCACAATGACCTGATTCGCCAGTTTGGTAACGTTACCTGCACCAATTTCCCCGGTATGCACCACGGAACCCGCCATTGCTTTCATCAAATCATAGTATTTGTCGAAAATAGCCTTGTCGCCGCCCACCATCACTGACAGTGTACCGTCGATAGCTTTCGGTTCACCGCCGCTCACCGGAGCATCCAGCATATCAATGCCTTTCGCTTTCAGCGCTTCGCTGATTTCACGGCTTGCCAGCGGTGCGATAGAACTCATATCGATCAATACCGTACCAGGCTTCGCGCCTTCAATAATGCCATTCTCACCCAGCGCCACCTCTTTCACATGAGGGGAGTTTGGCAGCATGGTTATGATGACGTCGCACTGTTCAGCGATCGCTTTAGCCGTAGAGGCTGTTTCTGCACCTGCAGCAATCACGTCAGCAATAGCTTCTGGGTTACGGTCAGCAACCACCAGCGAGTAACCTGCTTTCAGAAGGTTTTTACTCATTGGTTTACCCATAATCCCCAGGCCAATAAAACCAACTTTCATAGTCATATCAATCATCTCTCTTGTTGCGGTGGTGGTTATTTTTTAAAGGTATCAGCCAGTTTCTGAGTGGCAGAGCGGAAGACGCCGAGATCGCTGCCGACAGCCACAAACGTCGCACCCCATTCCAGATAACGACGCGCATCGGCTTCGACCGGTGCGAGGATACCGCTGGGTTTGCCGTGCGCACTGGCACGGTTAAAAATATGCTGAATTGCTTTTTGTACATCCGGGTGCGAGGCATTGCCGAGATGGCCGAATGCCGCAGCCAGATCGCTGGGGCCGACGAAGATACCGTCTACGCCTTCGGTAGCGGCAATGGCATCGACGTTATCTACGCCCTGCTGACTTTCTATCTGGACCAGAATGGTGATGTTCTTGTTCGACTGAGCGAAATAATCCGCCACGGTGCCAAACATATTGGCGCGGTGAGAAACGGAGACGCCGCGAATGCCTTCCGGTGGGTAACGGGTTGATGCCACCGCCTGCTCTGCTTCCTCTTTTGTTTCTACAAAAGGAATCAAGAAGTTATAGAAACCGATATCCAGAAGACGCTTTATAATTACCGGCTCGTTGGTCGGCACTCGCACTACTGGCGCGCTGGCGCTGCCTTTCAGGGCCATTAACTGCGGAATAAACGTGGAGATATCGTTTGGCGCATGTTCGCCATCCAGCACCAGCCAGTCAAACCCAGCCAAACCAAGAACTTCAGTGCTAATCGGGTTAGAGAGTGCTGACCAGCAACCAATTTGTACCTGTTTCGCAGCCAGTGCGGCTTTGAATTTATTCGGGAAAACATCGTTATTCATCGCTTATACCTTTGCTTATTTCTGCAATTCCATACGTTTAATGTCGCCAACTACGAAGAGGTAGCAGACCATCGCCATCAGCGCTGAACATCCCACGAAAACCAGTGCTGCATTGAAGGAGTGCAGTTCACTTACCAGGTAGCCAATCACCAGTGGAGTGACAATGGAGGCAACATTGCCAAAGACGTTAAAGACGCCGCCGCAGAGACCAACAATCTCTTTCGGCGCGGTGTCAGAAATCACTGGCCAGCCCAGCGCACCAAATCCTTTGCCAAAGAAAGCCAGCGCCATCAGCATGACCACCAGCGTGGTGTTGTTGGTGTAGTTACATAAGATGATGGTGGAAGCCAGCAACATTCCCAGCACAATCGGTAGCTTACGTGCCAGGGTCAGGGATAAACCGCGTTTGATCAGATAATCCGAGAAGACACCTCCCAGCACGCCGCCCGCAAAGCCACACAGTGCCGGAATCGAGGCGACCAGACCCACTTTCAGAATCGACATGCCTTTTTCCTGCACCAGATAAATTGGGAACCAGGTGAGGAAGAACCAGGTGATGGTGTTGATAAAATATTGTCCGAAAAATACGCCCAGCATCATGCGGTTAGAGAGCAATTGCTTGATGTAATGCAGTTTGGGACCGCTTGCTGCCGCACTGCCCGGCTTTTTGTGGTCCATATCGACCACCGCGCCATTTTCTGAGATAAACTTCAGCTCTTCCGCAGACATACGTGGGTGATCTGTCGGGTTATGAATCAACTTGATCCACAGCGCCGTCAGCACAAAACCAATCACCCCCATAACGGTGAAGACGTGCTCCCAGCCCCAGGCGAAAGTCAGCCAGCCAAGCAGCGGCGAAAAGAGCGCCAGCGAGAAATATTGCGCCGAGTTAAAGATGGCGGAGGCAGTACCACGTTCTTTTGTCGGAAACCAGGCGGCGACAATACGGGCGTTCGCCGGGAATGATGGCGCTTCCGAGAAGCCGAGCATAAAGCGCATAAAGAACATGGAGATCCCTGCCCAGGCCAGCGGGAACATATCAACAAAGCCTTGCAGGAAGGTGAACAGCGACCAGAAAAAGAGGCTGTAGGTGTAAACTTTTTTCGAGCCAAACTTATCAAGCAGCCAGCCGCCGGGAATTTGCATCAGCAGGTAGGCCCAGCCAAAAGCGGAGAAGATGTAACCCATCGAAACCGCACTTAACTGCAACTCTTTTGCCACTTCGGTACCAGCAATAGACAGCGTTGCACGATCGGCGTAGTTAACGGCGGTAACAATAAAAATAATCAGTAATATTAAATAGCGGGTATGCACGCCTTTCTTTTTTACGTCAACGGTGTCCAGAATCATTTTATTTACCTCGGGTACTTATGCTGATTTTTATTATTATGGGGAAGGTGTTATTTATGAGTTTTATTTATGCCGTTACGGCAATGAACTCGGGAATTAGTATAATCAGCGCGAGAATAATAATCATTGTGCAAATGCTAATTTAATTAATACTATTTAAATATTATTTTGAGCATATGCACATAAGGTTGCGCGCTAAAGCACAGATTTGCGCTTTACCTTGCCGGGCGGCACTGCAATCCCTGAAATGATTGACATTGATCACATTTCTGCGTTTAAACTCCTGACATTCTTATTTCACCCAATGAAGTAATTTATTTTTAAATGAGACCAGGTCCTCATTTTAATAACCCCTGGCTGGAGAATATTGCACAATGGCCAACATCGAAATCAGACAAGAAACGCCAACTGCGTTTTATATAAAAGTTCACGACACAGATAATGTGGCAATTATTGTTAATGATAATGGCCTGAAAGCAGGAACGCGTTTTCCGGATGAGCTGGAATTAATTGAACATATTCCCCAGGGGCATAAAGTCGCATTGCTGGACATTCCAGCTAATGGTGAAATTATTCGTTATGGCGAAGTGATTGGTTACGCCGTGCGCGCAATCCCACGCGGAAGCTGGATCGACGAATCAATGGTTGTACTACCGGAAGCGCCGCCGTTACACACGCTGCCACTGGCAACCAAAGTCCCGGAACCCTTACCGCCGCTGGAAGGATACACCTTTGAGGGCTATCGCAATGCCGATGGCAGCGTGGGCACTAAAAACCTGCTCGGCATCACCACCAGCGTCCACTGTGTAGCAGGCGTGGTGGACTATGTAGTAAAAATCATTGAACGCGATCTGCTACCGAAATACCCGAACGTCGATGGCGTGGTGGGGCTGAATCATTTGTACGGCTGTGGCGTGGCGATTAACGCACCGGCGGCAGTTGTGCCTATTCGTACCATCCACAATATTTCGCTGAACCCTAACTTTGGCGGCGAAGTAATGGTGATTGGTCTGGGTTGTGAAAAGTTGCAGCCTGAGCGCCTGCTGACTGGAACGGATGATGTGCAAGCTATTCCAGTAGAAAGCGCCAGCATTGTCAGTTTGCAGGATGAAAAGCATGTCGGCTTTCAGTCCATGGTCGAGGATATTTTGCAGGTCGCCGAACGCCATTTGCACAAACTGAATCGACGGCAGCGAGAAACCTGTCCGGCTTCAGAACTGGTTGTTGGCATGCAGTGCGGTGGCAGCGATGCGTTTTCTGGCGTAACGGCAAACCCGGCGGTTGGGTATGCGTCTGATCTACTGGTGCGCTGCGGCGCAACGGTGATGTTTTCAGAAGTCACGGAAGTGCGTGACGCGATCCATCTGCTGACACCACGCGCAGTGAACGAAGAGGTCGGCAAACGGCTGCTGGAGGAGATGGAGTGGTACGATAACTATCTCAATATGGGAAAAACCGACCGCAGCGCCAACCCTTCGCCGGGCAACAAGAAAGGCGGTCTGGCAAATGTGGTGGAGAAAGCGCTCGGCTCCATTGCTAAATCGGGTAAAAGTGCAATTGTTGAAGTGCTGTCGCCCGGCCAACGCCCGACTAAACGCGGATTAATTTACGCCGCGACGCCAGCCAGCGATTTTGTCTGTGGCACGCAACAGGTGGCTTCGGGTATCACCGTGCAAGTGTTTACGACCGGTCGCGGTACGCCGTACGGCCTGATGGCGGTACCCGTCATTAAAATGGCAACCCGCACCGAGCTGGCGAACCGCTGGTTTGATTTAATGGATATTAATGCGGGCACCATCGCTACCGGCGAAGAAACTATTGAAGAGGTGGGCTGGAAGTTGTTCCACTTTATTCTCGACGTCGCCAGCGGGAAGAAGAAAACCTTCTCAGATCAATGGGGACTGCATAACCAGCTGGCGGTGTTTAACCCAGCACCGGTGACCTGATTTCTTTTGGAACGTCCCTCGCAAAACATGGCCTTAGTGCCATGTTTTTATTGTTTAAAGTCCCCACGTCCATTAATAATGCATTTGCATTACCTTAGTTCAAGCTTATAATTTGAGCAGAAAACAGGCTGTAAAAGGACAGTGAATCATGCCCGCTAATGCTCGCTCTCACGCTGTACTGACCACTGAATCAAAGGTCACGATACGCGGACAAACAACTATCCCCGCGCCAGTGCGTGAGGCCTTAAAACTGAAGCCAGGCCTGGACAGCATTCATTACGAAATTCTGCCTGGTGGGCAAGTATTTATGTGCCGACTGGGAGATGAACAGGAGGATCATACTATGAATGCATTTTTGCGTTTTCTGGATGCAGATATCCAGAACAACCCGCAAATAACTCGTCCATTCAACATTCAACAAGGAAAGAAACTTGTCGCAGGCATGGACGTCAACATTGATGATGAGATTGGCGACGACGAATAATGGATTTTCCACAAAGGGTTAATGGTTGGGCGCTATATGCTCATCCCTGTTTTCAGGAAACCTACGACGCTTTAGTTGCCGAAGTCGAGACATTAAAGGGAAAAGATCCTGAAAATTATCAGAGAAAAGCCGCCACAAAGTTATTGGCGGTAGTCCATAAAGTGATTGAGGAGCATATCACGGTCAATCCATCATCACCGGCATTCCGTCATGGCAAGTCGTTAGGCTCTGGGAAAAATAAAGACTGGTCACGGGTAAAATTTGGTGCTGGTCGTTATCGTCTCTTCTTTCGTTATAGTGAAAAAGAGAAAGTCATCATTCTGGGATGGATGAACGATGAAAACACTCTGCGCACCTACGGTAAAAAAACAGATGCCTATACCGTATTCAGCAAAATGTTAAAAAGAGGACATCCTCCTGCCGACTGGGAAACCCTCACCCGAGAGACAGAAGAAACCCATTGATGGTGTTCACAATGCCCGCCGAACGCATTCGTGTTGACCAGCGGGCACCCTTTCTCACTCCCCGACCAGAATCACTTCAACCCCAGCCTTTCGCAGTCCTTCCAGACTATCCGCAGGAATGCCTTCATCAACAATGATCATGTCGATACGTTGAGTATCAATGATCTTATGTAAACTGGAACGGTTGAACTTACTGGAATCGGTGACCACGATGATCCGTTCCGCAACTTCGCACATCCGACGGTTTAAACGGGCTTCATCTTCATTATGCGTGCTGACGCCGCGCTCCAGATCGATCGCATCTACGCCAAGAAACAGCATATCGAAGTGGTAATTTTGCAGCGATTGTTCAGCCTGATCGCCGTAAAAAGATTGCGACTGACGGCGCAAATGCCCGCCGGTCATCAGCAGCTCAACGCCTTCCGCTTCCAGCAACGCATTAGCCACGTTCATACCGTTGGTCATCGCAATTACGTCAGTGTGCTTGCGCATCAGACGAGCAATCTCAAAAGTGGTGGTCCCGGAATCGAGGATTACCCGATGACCTGGCTGAATCAACTCAACGGCAGCTTTCGCAACGCTGCGTTTCATTGCGGTGTTCAGCGCGCTTTTATCTTCCACTGATGGCTCGACTGACGGCGTCGTGCTATCGCAGATCAACGCGCCGCCATAGGCACGCACAGCGATCCCCTGCTTTTCCAGAAACGCCAGATCGTTGCGGATCGTCACAGTAGATACACCATACAACGCCGATAGATCATTAACTTGCACACTTCCTTGCTGGCGCAGGCGTTGAATAATCTGCTCTCGTCGCTCACTGGTGCCTGTCACTCGCTTCTCGCCTGAAGCGTCGGTATTACTCATAGTAAGTCCTTTCGTAAAACTTTCGTTTCATTTCGTTTTGCCTATTAACGCCTTTCTATTAAGCAAATGCAAGCCCACCTTACCCATTGGCGCAAGCTACTCTCGTTTCAGTGGCTTTCATTATGTTTCTTTTGTGAATCAGATCAGAAAACTATTATCTTTCGTTTTATTTTTATCTCACCATGGCGCAGTATCAACTGAAACAAAACGAAAGATTAATATCGCAGTAATCTGAACTGGAGAGGAAAG